>Ga0307515_10010367_pt1 | contig 17856 bp, 14 predicted proteins | sample 17_EM_MG_FD_194513 | JGI IMG/M metagenome (GOLD analysis project Ga0307515, IMG submission 194513) | Populus trichocarpa ectomycorrhiza microbial communities from riparian zone in the Pacific Northwest, United States - 17_EM | ecosystem: Host-associated > Plants > Roots > Unclassified | place... | reverse complement strand
TTGTTCTTTGAGCTAGTTATTTTATTACATAAATTAGTGATGTGCTATGAGATAAATTGCAGGGGTAGATTATGTGCCCCAGATGGATAATCAACGAGAGAGCTGCTGTGAATCTTACCTGAAATTTTGCAAGGGCTTGGATTATGACATCATCCTCGCAGGAAAAACTCCCCCAATCAGTCCTTCAGTACAACTGCATGTTTTATTTTCAGTACAAGTGCAATTCTGGTATTGTAATGCATACTTTTTTTTATTAAATATATTAAAATATTTTTTAAAAAATATTAACATATCAAAATCATAAAAAATTAAAATTACAATATTAATTTGATATTTTTCAAAACCAACCCACTTTTAGACACAATAAAAACCAGACACTAAACATTTTTAGCAAGTTATTTAAAAATATACTAGTTTACTTCTCATAAGTAGCAGCATGTTAAATTATTTTTTTTAAATATAAAAAAATAATTTAGGTTATAAGTAATTATTTGGTATTATTATTAAACTCAGTCCAATAAATTAATCTTAAAACTTTATGATCCAACCTGACTTATTTTCTAACTATATTTTAAAATTAAATAACATGTGAGTTATCCGACGTAAAATTAATTTAATTAATTTAACAAGTTTAAAAATAATTTTAAAATATGGTTTTACTTTTAAAAGGGGAGAGAGAAAAATATATCTTGTTTCCTTCAACCATGATTTACGACTCTATCTCATGTAATTAGGTTACAGAATTAATAGAAAAAAAAAAGAGTTTGAATATAAAACTAAAAAAAATGAGAAAAAAAAAAGGAAGAAATAGCTTCACTGTTTACATTAAAATGTTTTCAGTTATTTTAGTATAGAAAGTAATTTTGTCAGTATCTATGCACAGTTTTGATATGTTTTAGATATGGGAATAATGATGGATTAAACAAAATTGATAAAAACCAAATCTTCCACTAAACTGAGTAAAAAAACCATAACTATCTAGGTGGTGGCTCAGTAGTAAAAGCTTGGGACTAAGAGGTTTGTTCTCTCTGTGGTTTCAGGTTCAAGCCCTGTGGTTGCTCATATGATGGCCACTAGAGGCTTACATGGACGTTCACTTCAGGGCCCGTGGGATTAGTCGAGGTGCGTGCAAACTAGCCCGGACACCCACGTTAAACTAAAAAAAAAAAAACCAGACATGAAATCCAATGCTACTTATCATTAGTATCATTAAGGGAAGAAAAGAGATATTTTATGAGTCGGATAAATATTGTTTTTTAAAGTGATTTTTGCTTGAAAATATATTAAAATAATATTTTATTATTATTTTTTAAAATTTATTTTTAATATTAACGTTTTAAAAAGAAGCACAAAAAAAGAAGAAAATTTAAAAATAAATATAAAAGCTTTTCAGAAAGACGTTCCATTACACTCCCAAATACAACTTGGTGTCCATATATTTAATGGCACTGTAAAAAGGTTCGGCGCTGAGTTCTATAGAGATTCAAGTCAACTTAATCCATAGCACTTATGGTATCTAAGATCCAATTATGTCCTCTAGGAATCCGATTCGATTTTGGGGCACAAATTAATCAATGATTTTAATAATCGTAATCTCTTCTTGGCATTAATTATTAGTGAAATTTGCTAATAGATCCCAGGAAATGTGGAGGTGTGGTGTTTCTAAACTGGCGTGATTTTATTTATTTTTTTGGCTTATTGAGATTAAATCCATTTTTTTATTAGGTCTAGTTAAGTCATAATTACGCATTTAAAAATAAAAAATAAAAAATCCCTGCAGCCCCTTGGGTTTGAATTAAAAAATGATAAGGAGAACCAAAATTACTCACCACCTGACCCCCATGCAAAAGGATGGAAATGGAATGAAAGTTAGGGTCAAGGATGAAAGGTGGGAATTTAGATGAAAAATTGATGTGATTTCATTCTTACGGTATTAGAGAGAAGTGGGAATGAATTTAATTTCAAAATATCATATATTCTACGACTATACTATACGCGGCAACCACTACCACAACCACCATGTCCGCTCCCGCCAGCAGTGATGATGGCTGTGATATTAATTTGCCATTGAAAGAAATGTACACCCATGTTTTTTAATATAATTTTTACCTAACACCTTAAGTTCATGCAAGCCTTGTCTTCTTAGTTTGCAATTTAATATAAAAAAACCTTTTTTTACTTGAAAATACATTGAAATATATATATAACCAATATATCAAAACAATATAAAAACATAAAAAAAATTAAAATTTTTGCAAAACACCTGTGGAAATACAAAAAACATATTCCCTGCATCTCTCTTCACTATCTCTATGATAAATCATTTCCTGATTGATCTGAATAGATGGATGGCATAGAAGCAGCCATTTTGAAGCCCGGGGGAATCCATTAATTGCATAGCTGACTTTTTGCTGCTGAATGTAAGACAATGGAGATTCTCTTTTGATCATCAGAAAGTCTTCGCTATCCTCCCCTCAGGAAAAGAAGACCAGTTCTTTGCATCTATCCTTCCAAACAAAAATGTTTTTCATACAAAGGAAACTTTCCCGTGTAGTTAAATATAAGAAATACAACTAAACACCTGTTTTCATATTTGGAGTTGGGTCGAAAAAATGAAATTGTCTAACAAAGGCAACCGATGTTTGCACATCGTCTAGTATATTCAGGAGGCTATTTTTGTCGTGACCACTCTGCAGCCTTGCCTGAAAAATAAAAGCAACGGTGGATTCTTCGACTGAAGCTTGATGAAAGCCAGCATTGTTTCGCATTCAGTCAAACATATTGGGAAGGGGCCGTGCAGCCATAAAAGCATCCACAACCTGAAATAAGGAAACAACCAGAAAGACGGATATAAGGACCTCTTTTACTCCAATTTCTTGAGATTTTCCACAACTATTACGATCATAGATCCACCACATCCAAGTACAATTAAGATGGAATACAGTAACCGTAGTAATCTGCATTGCATAAATTTATAGAGGGATGCCAAAGGCTTACTTCGTCAGTCACACTCGCTCGAGCTGCACGATGTCTTTCTACTATCTCAGACAAAACCGAGCCAAGGCGGCCCTTCACTTCTCCTGTTAGCATACGTCCTGCAGCATACTCCTAAACAAGGATACTTGTGCATTAGAAAAAAGAAGCTGATCAAGTATTATTTTTTGTTTGCTTACTAACATTGGGGAATGTGCCAGATTTTGAATAAATACCAAATATCTTAACAGAGGATCAGTCAAATCAACCAAAAAGAAGAAATCTCACCTTCTTAATGTGTTCAAGCTCAGCATCATCCTCAAGGAAAAAGTTCAGGTATTTGACTGAAATATCTACCTGAATAATTTCAAAACGGAAAATGTGTTTGTCATCACTTTCCATGCCATGAGAAATCAAGCATTTAAAAATAAACCAGAATAACAATATGAAATTCTATCATTGGCAAAGCAAGCATGAATTCTATATTTATGAAAATTATCTAAGAACAGTTCTTCCAAGTTTTGGCACAAATAAATTGTCTCTGAAAGTGTTCGCTACCTCAAGATTTGCTCCAAGTTGTCTGTGTTTCTCTACAGAATCTTGCCCACCAGAGAACGCATACTTGTTGATCTGTTTCCATTAAGCAAACTTACCATTAGTAAAAAGATTATGTTCGAGCACAGCACTAAATACACCATGCTATTCATCACATTGACCTAATCTTCATATTTCTAAATTCTAAGCAATGCAGACCTCTAAGATCCAAGTTCAGTCATAATTTTAAAATTAAGTACCTTTCAATGGTGATTAGCTACAAGAGTCTTGGCACTGGTTCAGATTTCAAATGTCAAAATGAGGAGGAGGATGTGCATGACTACATAATTAAATACCTTCAAATCATACAGCAAATCAAGTGGATTTTTTTGTGCACTAGAAAAGTTGGCAGATCAACAGTCTAATCCACATGGTATGTTAACAGGACACCATGTGCACACACAAGCATGCAAGGAGCAATATGTCCTTTCCAAGGCCATACCTTACTCTTAATGACTTTAGCTGAATCAGTCACATAGATGGCAGAATTTGGATCACTAGCAGACATTTTTCCTGTCTCCCCCTGCATGACATTCAGGAAAAGATGATCAGTCATGATATTGCCAGCAGCAAATCATAAGCTACGTGCCTATGTAATTCTCAGAAAATACAAAGGCAGATAACTTCACAAGTGTACTATCAATGCCAGGATCGGAACATAGAGTTTCAGTAATCATTCCACTACTAAAGCTTATTTCTTCTAATCTTTCAAGAAAAGCACATTAATATCCTAAAATACGCTAAAGCACAAAGCACTTGAGAAAATCTTTTTTTTTTTTCCATTATAAAAGCCTTCTAGACAAAACCTTGGAAAAAATATAGCATGAAAATCCCTCACTGCAAATCATAACCATCACGTTACTATACCGGAAAATATTAATACTATTCTGTACATAGTTATTCAAAACAAACAGCCCATGTTATTCAGGCTCCCAGAGGATTGAAAAAAGAATTTTATCGATAGGTATAGGCATCTATATTTTGTGCATTTCCTGCATATTCTCGTTTAGTTTCTTGATTTGCATCAAGGCATGTGCTAAATATTCCTCTCAAGCATCAGAAATACTAAATCCTTCCTGAAACAGTATTTGAGAAGAGCAAGATCCAAGTATGAAAACAAAGTTTCCTTTCATCTAATGGGATGACGCGCCCTTCAATGTGCTATGCATCATTTTCTTGGTTTTTTTATATTTGACATTTCTAATGAGCCATTTAATTAAATCCAATACACATTTTCATAGGTAATTCCTCTATACACGTCAGCAAAGCATGTCCTTGCAAGGCTATTAACCTACTTCCCGTTCATTTTTCAGTTGTCATATCTTAAGTTAAACTTAGAGAAAGTGCTAGTAGTAGTAGTAGTAATAGTAGTTGCAAGGCTATTAACCTACTTCCCGTTCATTTTTCAGTTGTCATATCTTAAGATAAACTTAGAGAAAGTGCTAGTAGTAGTAGTAGTAATAGTAGAGACAACAAAAATAGCAGCAGCATAACAAATAAGAACTTCATAAATGCATTTTACAATCGCATGTTAGTTTTTATTAGAACACAAGTAATGTCATTTTCAAAGATAAAAATACCTGCAGCGCAGGGAAGAATGTTGACTCAATCAATGAAGGTTTGTGATATCCTATCCGAGGAGCAGCATCCCGCGTCATTCTGAAATATGGATCCTGAACAAATACAATGGTGAGAACAGAAGCAAGTGCATAACGCGCACTTGCAGATATTCTCACAACAGGCACAATAATCATCCAAATGGTCTGATTATCAAACTAAGATTCAAAAAACTTCCTGAAGAATGAAAAATAGCACCAGATTATGAGAATATCAACACTTCTACATGGCAGCTTTCTACTAATGCCAATATACCATCTATATGGAACAACCCAAAAACAGCAAGCAGCATGTAATTTCACATTCAAAGAGTTACAAGTACAAGATCTACAAAGCAGTCCATACGCATTGATTAGATTGAAAAGTATATTCAAATTGAACAGAAACCTTCAACATTGAGAGAGTTTGACCTGATCAATTGCACAAGGTATTAGGCAACGGAGGTCGTCTTTTCCCGAGAAAAGGTGTGGGAATGAACTGGGAAATGATGGAACTGCCTACACCAACACAAAATGAAATATATTGGATCACTTCCTTGGATACCCCATTCATTTCAGAATACTGATAAAAAGCAATTATCAAAATATGGAGTTTTGTGGAGGTCCAGCAACATAAATTCCCATCACCACAGACATGTGCATACTTGTCATATAACATCAGTGGAAAGCAGCCCAAAACTAACCTGCACGGGCGGAAAACTGATTTTCCCAATATGATCTTCACCCGAGAAACCAAAAATACCCTGGACCTGCACAGCAACAGAAAAATTTAAAACTAGGGCAATCGTCCGAAAACAGAGGAATTCAAAAACAACACAAGTACCTCAATAAGGACACATTACACATGGATAAATAAAATATATACAAAAAAAAGGGGGAGAGAGAGAGATAGAGAGAGAGGAAAATATCCACCTTATTCAATGTGACACACTTTGCAACCTTCACCATGTTCTTGTAGAATGCACTTCAAGTAAAAACAGACAGTCAGCACAACAAAAATTAACAAAGGACATGCTTCAATGATATCAATGACAAACCAAATACTGCACAGTACATCAAAAAACCATCCAACGAGCAGAAAATATTATATCAGCATTGCCACATTCAATCACAAATGCTAACCATACTATAACAGACCACTCATGTACATATCTCCATGACGGAGCATTCGCATTGTCGCCTAAGCACTTCCTTACATCAATTTTTCAAATTTATTCTTCAAATTGAAGTTAACAAGCTTGTGACTTACCCACCAACATAATCGAAATCCGAGAAAATAAAAGTCCGCGTGATATCAAACCCACAAGCAATAATATCCTTAGCATTCTCACGTGCAAGCCTCTGACTTTCCTCCACGGTTAAATTCTTCCACATACATTTCTCATCATCAGTCAACTGTATCACAAGCGGAACCCTAAACACATCTTGCAAATACCTAAAACCAACAAAGACACAAACTTTATCAAGTTTAAAGCAAACCAAAGAACAACTAACTAATTAATCAACTAATTCATCACTTACTTAGTGAACATAAACGGAACGAGATGCCCTAGATGCAATGCTTCAGAGGAAGGACCACGGCCGGTGTAAAGGTAGAATTTTTTACCCTTTTCATAGGCGTCGAGGATTTCGTTGAAGTCACGGTGGGCGAAGAAGACGCCACGGCGGAGGAAGACGTGGGGAGGGCGACCGGTGAGGCGGTGGACACGGTCAATTAGTGTTTGGTCGAGTCTTTGACAGCCGAATTTGTCGATAAGTTTGTCATAATCAATCTTGCCGCCGTCTTTGGCGGCGACTTCCCATGGGTTGACTATTTGGTCCTCTTCTTCTGCTAGTTGGTTTTGAGTCTCTCTCTTCTCCTCCTCCATTGTAGCGTGCTGAGAGACAGAGAAAAGGGGCCGACGGGATGGTGGTGGTGGTGGCAGCAGTGAGTGCGATGAGACTAGTACTGCTAATTTGGCAAAACCCAAGTTTAAGAAGTGAAATATTGCTATTGTGGTCCCTGTATTCGTAGTGAAATAATTAACTGATCCTTTTAGTTTAAATATTTCACATTGAATTCGTGTACTTCTTTGGGTCTCTAAACTATTTGATTTATTTCCACTATCAGTCTATCACTGTACTTATCGTCATGGTTATTGAAAGTGTAATTTATAAGTATCAGATTCGACTCGAATTCAGATATGATTTAAAGCTTGGGCTGGGTTCCTGGTTCATGAGATTAATTTTTGAAACAACAAATTAACCTTGATTTATTTTAAAATGAATATATTTTGGATGAAAAAACACTTAAAGTTAATGCAATGGAGTCTCACTCAGATTTAATTGAATTAATCCAGTTATAGATTAATTAGATAAATGTTCAAAATAGTTTTTTAAAACACCTAACCCAATCAAAATTTTAGATTAGTGCGTTAACAAATTAATATATTTTAATAACCATAATTTAATAATAAGTTTAACAATATTTCTTTAAAAAAACAAATTTCTGGAAAACAAAGAAAAGGAAAATAATGACTAACCCGGTCCGGCCCGGCCTAATTAATCTGATCCTCGAAAATCGAAAACGCCACTGCCGGGCAGTGAGATTTTACACCGTATGTTTCGCGTTCCGGCAGCCGTACAAGGTCTTATGGGACGGCACATTTATTCACCACTTAATAGCTAATAACATTGTTCCTGCTGATACAGCTATCTCTAATATTCCTTGTGGCCCTGTCAAGCTCTTCACTACCAGGTTTCCTCTCCTTTGCTTTTCTTTGAGTTTATATTCAAAGACAGGAAAAAAGATTGGATTTTTATTTTTGTTGTTGTTGTTTTCGGGGTTGTAGGTGTGTTTTAGCAGAGCTGAAAAGACTCGGGAAATCTTATACTGAATCTCTTCAGGCAGCTAACAGGCTTATGATTGCAAGGTGGGTTCTTTTTTTTTTCTTTTTGTGCCTGTTAAAGGTTTTATCTTTGTGGGTTTTTGTTGTTGAACTTGGTGGATTTGTAGATTTCTGAAATCTTAATCTTTTTTTCTCCGGGTTTGATATAATTATCAATGGCAGGTGTGATCATGAACAAATGAAGAGTGCAGAGGGTTGCATTGTGGAGATTATTGGAGAATATAACCCTGACCACTTCCTTGTTGGTACCCAGGACACTGACATGCGGAAGAAGTTCCAGGAGGTTAGTTTTTTTTTTTTTTTCATTTCATTTCATTTAAATTCTTTTACTCTATTTTGATGGTTAATGAATTGTGTATCCCTTTAATTGTGGTGGGACTGGATAGTTGCTAACAATGTGATATGCTTATTTGTCAATAGTTTATGAATTGTGTAGTCTGGAGCTATGTTTTCTTATATGTTGCATTGAAAATTTGATAAATTGCTAAATACTACTCACAGCAGAATGTTTCAAACCGAGGACATATTTTCTGAAGAATTAGAATTTCAGTCAGTTAATCATATGTTCTGCAGGTCACAGGTGTCCCTCTCATATTTGGTCTGAGAAATGCCCTCTTTCTTGAGCCACCATCTGCATTTCAGCAGCAGCTTGCCAAAAATTCTGAAGAACAGTCACATATGTCCGAATTTGAAGCTATGTTCTAAAAACGAGGACTAAGAACTTGTTGGAAATTCAGGAAACTGGGGGTTCTTCTGATGAAAAGAGATCCAAAAATGAAAATTTGGAAATAGAGCCTAAGAGATATACTGCAAGAAAGGGAATGAATGTCAAGGATAGACCTCAAATCAAGAAAAAGAAAGCTAAGTTATGTTGCCCGCTTCAAGCTTGTTTATTATCAACATCTCTAATCCATAGGAAGAACTGCTTGAAGGGGTCTATAGGTATTATGTTTGCTATTTTATTAGGGTATATGCACATCTATAACCAGTAAGGAACAACATCTTGAAGGGATCTATTATGTTGTTTGTGTTATTCTCCACCATGATCACTGGGGGATATCTGGCTCTTCTTTTCTAATTTTTTGTTTTCAATGTCTACTTTACTGGTTAAAGCATGAATGGAATCATTAAAGCATCTCCCTATCAATATGCATTCCCAAGCACAGTCTATGTCCCTGCTTGCTACCATGACTTCCAATGAGAAAAATCTATGTTAGTTATGCTCAAGCCTTATGTAATAACAACACAAAATGGATGGACATCCTCTAAAAATCTTGGCATCTTACCCCGCTACCATGAGTGTTTCTATGAACTTAAAAGTCCATAACTAGGATGACATTATGTTTACGTGAAGCTGAGGCTAACTTTTTTCCTTTTCCTGTGGGGAGGAGGGGGGCTTGTTGTTGGGGTGCTAAGGGACCGAGATTTTCTGTTTTTTTTCTTATATGATGTTTGATAGTATTTATTTGATTTATACTTTAAGGTGGATGCTTCTGGCAATATGGTTTTTTACGCGTTAAGCAGCAGCACGGCAAACTTGTTTTTGAACATCACAGTATAGTAAACTGAATCATTTAAACATTAATTTGATTGACAAGAAAAGTAAGTGATAGAATGCTGTTGTTCACATTCCAAGTACTTTCAGGAGCAACGTCTTTGCTCACTTGATTAACTTTTTGTCATACTTTCCAGGTTCCAAATCCACTTTCAATCCAGAAGAAAAAGAATTGTCAAAACTCGAATTCCATTTCAGGGAAGGTTAGTGACAGTTTATTTTTTAATGCTTTTAGACTTCCTGTTGGATCTTAACTGTAAGTAATGATGGAAATTACTCACTACTCGATTGCAGCATCTTATGGACTAGAGAAATATGGTTTATAATTGTATCTTTGATGCTTTTAAATCCATTGCTATCTTTAAAATCAGAATTGGATTCTGTCCTGTTTAACATGGATGGCACTTATTATAGTCTATTTTGCTTGTCACTGTTGATTGAGGCAAAGAATAGCGCTGCTGGATATTGCGTGTCCTCCCTGTCATTTGCTATTTGCATATTTATAGTTGCAAGATACAAGAGTATTAGATACAAGTGTTGTTATGTTGTACATTCCCGGAGAGTATTAGATACAAGTGTTGTTATGTTGTACATTCCCGGAGACTATTACTAGTTCTATAACTTTGAGGTGGTTGAAAAATTGTTAGCTAAAATCTTTGTGCTCTCATGAGCCAAAATAATTGGGATGATTTATCAGTGTTGTCAAAGCCAAAAGACGCTAAAAGGCGCCAAGCCTGTAAAATGCCCATGCCTAGGTGCTTGCCCGAATGAACCAAGGCGATATTCTATAGATTAAAAAATATATATGTATGGTATTATATTATATTATATTATATATATATCTAAACTATATATCTTTCTAATTAAGATTAGATCATTAGAAAATAAAATAAAATATAAAATACCATAACATAGTCGTATAAAGTTATATCTTTCACCCTTAAAACAAAATAAGATAATTTAAAGCAGTATTGTAGTAAGTAGCCAAATAGATTAAAAAACAAACTTAAAATCATCATCATTATTCATTAATCTTCAAAAACATCATCATCCATGCTTGTTCTATACTTGTGTTGTTGTTCTCTAACTTTGTTCAACACAAAGTGTGGCTCATGTTTCTCTTCAAGTGTCCTTCCTTGACTGTATGCTTCCCATTTTAATGATTTTTTTATTATTCTTTTATCCTAATCTTTGTTTTTTACAAAAATACCCCTGAGTTGTTTCATTTGGTAAATTAAAAAAAATGGACAAATAGGTTAAAATATAAATCATTTTTTTTTAAAAAAAAGAAAAATCCAACAAAAAAAGAAGTATTCCAGTGAAGCATTCGCTTTAATGCTTGGTGCCCGCTCACGAGGCACTCGCCTAGGTAGTGTTTCATTGAGATTCATCACTCGAGGCTAATAAAGGCGTTGTGGCCTCGCTTCGCCTTGCCTAGAGTGCTCAAGCGAACGCCTTAATGCCTCGCAGGCTTTTAGAATGTTTATTAATGTTGTCTTCATGTTCAGTTTCTAAAATTTTAAGGATGGGATATTTGTTATGGATTTTGTATTTTAGTTAACCTGAAGCAAACTTAGCCTCTTTGTGATTTTGTCCATTTCTTTCCTTTTGATTTTAGGGTTTTGTTTTGTGCAAAAGAATGAGTGAGGAACACGAAGACCAAGAACAAGTGTTGTTTTTAGAGGAGGGAAAGAAGAAAAAGTTAAAGAAAGAAGCAGAAAAGGCTCAAAAGCGTGGTGTTCGTTACATAAGTAGAGTTCCTCCTGGTATGGACCATGTTAAGCTTTGTCAACTTCTCAATCAGGATGGTGAAATTCAATGAATTTACCTTGCTCCTCAATATACGATATCTAATACTTCCTTCTTTCGTGTTTATATGTTTATATTTAAAAATAAGGGGGAAAATGGGTTTTCAATTTTATTGAGAAATTTTTGTTGTGTGTTTACAGATAGTTCTTCTATTGATCAAGTGAATGATAATAATAAGAGTAGAAAAAGAGGTGATGGAGCTAAAGCTAAAGGGTACTCTGAAGGGTATTTTTCATACATTTTTTTTGGTGTTAATAACATGAACATATATTTGAATCGTGTTGTTTATTATGTAAGGAAAAACTTGGCTTTTCGTTCTCTGTGTCAGGACTACAATACTCAAGTTCCTTATAGGCCAGTTTAAGTATGTTTGGCACAATAGTTGGGCAGTATGGCTAGCTTAGAATCAGTTGAAGCCAGATATTTTCATTGTGAATCTGAAATTTGTTTGTAGGTAATTGAAACTCGCAATTAAATGATTTTTTTTTGCTCATTTAGAGAGGCAAGTAAATCATTTTGATGTCTGATCGAACAGGCTCCTTTTGTTTTGTAAGAGTTAGCCTCCTTGCCTCAGTAGCTTGACACTTTCATGATGAGTTATGGTATGGACACAGCGGAGACACGATGCCATGCGTCAACTCCTTCTATATGGTTGAAATTAATTATGTCATTGAAATTTGATTAAAAGAAGGTAATTCTCTTCAATTAGATGGAAGAAATAAGAGGAATAGGAATAGGAGGATTGAGTGGGTACTGTTGTCAGAGGGTGGTGATCATACATATGTTTGTGTTTTATTTACGTGATGTTTTCAAATCTGTATTTCACATCCATAGGTGTTGAACATGCATTAGAATATGCTGCTTACGTGATCATCTATTATGAATTCCTCAATGAACACTTATCAGATACTTTCTGTTATTGTAATCCTTAATATGCTGCTTATGTGATAATTATTATTAAATCCTCAATGAATACTTAACAAAGATACTTTGTCATAGTTCCTTATGTCAGTAAATGTCAAAACCAGTTATCTTTTCATTTAATTGGACATGGCAAGCTCTGATGGGTAAGCCAGGAACCATAAGATTTTGAGGGAACTTGAAAATGTAGGTGCTTTAGAGGCATGTACTTGATTGGGTTTGAGGGCAGCATGCTGTCAATTTGCAACTGATAAAGATGTAGCACATGTATATATATGCGTCTGTGTGAACATGAAACATATTTTCTCAAATTTTGCCAGATAATGGTTATTTACTATTTTGATCGACTTGGATATATAACACTCCTTGTGTCAAATATATATATAAAAAATTCTCTTAGTTTTGAATGGTCTTGTTTTTTATTGGAATTTTTTTTGTACATGCTGATGCTTTGATACCTTTAACTAATTAGCAAGTCTCGTGATTTTCATGCCATTCTGTTTTGTTTAGTAGGTCTTTCTTGTAATGTAAATTAATGGATTCACCACCATGTGCATCTTTCTCTCTTTTTTTTTATGGCATGGCATCATTTATTCTTCAACCTCCTTCACATGATCGGTTTCCTTTTCTATTTATAGAAGCAAAAGGCCCAACAAGAATCTGGAGGTGAACTTTCTGTTGCCCCACAGAAACCAATGGTTTTCCGACAATTCCCACAAAAAAAAAACAATTGCTGAAAGAGAGAGAAGCAAACCTCAACTCTCTAAAGATGTCCTGGCAGGAATGAGTCATTATTTGTAAGTAACAACTTTCATCACCTAATCTATTCCTTGGATCTAAGTTTTGCTGCTGTATGCAGGTATTTGGTGGTTCATAGTGATGGGTTGCGAGCATGTCACTTAATGCTCAAGACGAGGAGCTTATGTGATAACATTTATTGCTTTGCTCTCCCATATGCAAGCGATGCATTTTGATGCGTGCACAGCTCACAATTTTGATACTGTTTTTAACATTGATGATTTGATCAATATGAAGTAACTCATCAACAATAGTCTTGTAAGATCATATGGGCAACCTGTGTATTTTACAACCATCTATCCGTTTTAAGATCATTATTTTGCTCATGGAGTGCCTGCCGGTGTTGTGCTCTTTCAGCCTTAACAGGGCACCCAGGCTTTTGCAAATTTGGATGCAAGATATTGGTAATAAGGCAGCGTGCCGTCAGTGAATAGATGATTCCCCCGAACCAGGCTGCAATCATCTACACGTTCAATTGCATTAGTTGCTTGGTGCAGAATCTATTTTAGGTCAAGGATCTCTCTCTAGCGTATGCTGACTGAATGGAGGAAGCCCCATGTCTCACGGCATCTTTGTAAATCTAAAGGAGAAGAGTCACTCCGGTCCATGTTTGTACCCATAATTGGATTCAAATACCTTTGACCTCAAATGCACCGAGGCATGCCAGCTGCTTTGGTATTAAGAGAAATTTACCCTTTACATTCCCGAACTATTTTTCTAGGAGATCAATAGCAGTTGAAGCAACGATTCACTTCCGTAATTGGCCGATTTTCCAAGAGATGATGAAAGGCAGCTCATGAACGTTTGCCGGGGCTCATATCTTCGCAGCACTTCGCTGGGGCTAGGTTTAAATAAATAAATAAAAAGGGATCTCATTTCCTTGAAGCTCGGACAATGAGACCAGATGTGGCCGGACAGTATTTGGAAACGCTGTCGGGATAGTTGCAGACCCTCTGGTGATGGAACGCATCGAGGCTGGGTCTAAAATGGAACTACCATATCTGACACCATCCTGACCTTAACTAAAATGGAACTACCTGCATGTGCCTCGTCAACCACTTGTCATTAAAAAAATGGAGCAAGTTGTTTTCATAATGCACATTGGTAGATGATTCCAGCTGAACTTTCAATACTGTACAAGCTGGAGTCATGAATCTCCAATAAATAAATAAAAATACGTTTCAGAAAAGCTATGAAGAAACATGCGGGCTTTCATGCATGTATAGAGCAAATCGAGCGGGTTTGTGCTGGTTTTTTTTTTTTTTTTTCCTGTCGGAACACAGTATCACCGGTGGCAAGCTTTAAATGAAAAACTGAAACAATTTAGCGGGTTGTACCAAAAACCAAAGAGAGTGAATTGATCCCAGGCACATCCTTTTGTGGTAGATTAACAGATAAGAACTGAATTAACGCTCCCCCTTCCGCATCCATGAGATAAAAAAGAGCATCATACATGGGGCTGGCCTTCAGTTTTAGGTGGAGTCATGCATTATGGAAACAATAACGAACACGTCCTAAATACCAAATTAACGACGTGCAAATTCACAATTCAGTGTTGATCAAGCAACTTTACAGCAAACGAACTTCAATCCCTATCATTAAAATCAACTAACTTCAGGTAACTGATGTTGGATCTATACATTAAATGGTCGTCTGCAGTCAAATGAAAGTTTTAAACATATATTCATCAGAGGGATCCGGACATTGCACAACAAGAACAAATAAACAGGTTCTATTTGTGTTTCAATTAGCTGCAGCACCCCCCTCTTTGAGCAACAGTTCCATCCCTTGCACCTGATGCACCTTGGGGGCGCCCATATCCAACCTTGATCCCTGAAGACTGCATTTGAAACAACAAAGGTATCAACAAAACAAACATCAACTTGTACTGAAACGATAAATGGATGATTCCAGAAAGTATCACCTATTCCAAACACTGCCTATTAAATGATTACCTCATTGGATACATCAAACACACCTTCCTGGATATTCTGAAGGATTTTTCCAGCAGTCCCTATGAAGGCCTGTGATAAATTATTATAATAATATTAGTTGGTATGCTTTTAAGTTGGAGGCGGGGGATGCGAGGAACTAAAGACCTAACAAAACTGAGGCCCGGATTAGGATACATAACCTCCTCAACATTTTGAGCTGTTCTTGCAGATGCCTCCAAGAACAGAAGTCCATTTTCTTTTGCAAACTGTTCCCCTTCCTCTTTGCTAACAGCCCTACGATGAGCAAGATCACACTTGTTCCCAATAAGCATAATTGACATGTTGGGATTTGCATGCTGCCGAGCATCCTCCAGCCAGCTTGCTAGGTGATTAAACGTCTCTCTCCTGCAAAAGTTCCAATATTCAGTTGAGCTAAAGTTATAAATGCTATACTAGAAAATAGATTTGAAGAGTAAAAAATAAAATATAGGAGCGAACAGGCAGTCTCAAAAGTTAAAATACAGAGTATCCCTCTAACTGCTAGTATAAATACATTCAGTTTTGCAAAAATAGGGACAAATTTGGAGGGCAACTAATCAAGCATCCCAGACCCTAATGTTAGAATAACAAGAAATTGATTCTTTGGACTACAGAAACGTGTAGGATGATACACTAGGGTAGATGCTTAAATCAAAACAGTAAAAACTCCACAAGAATAGGTAAACAACATGGTACAGCTTGACCTCTTCGAACACATACTTTACCAAGCATAATCAAATACTCTTTGATTATCATCCCTATAGCTTCAGTCTTCACTTACTGAAAACAAGTTTCAAGACTATACAAGATAATTTTACCACAAACACACACAAAACGCTATGCTCAAAGAAGAAAGTGATCACCCACAAAAATCATAAACTTACGGATCTCAAATCCCGGTTCTTTATTCTAGTAGAAAAGAACGTCACCAAAACCATGCACACACAAACACAGGTTGGTAAGAGACAAAATTGCTGCTGTTATATGCACACACTGACCTGGTAATGTCATAAACCAGAAGTGCTCCGGCTGCTCCTCTGTAGTAAGATCTAGTGATGGATCTGAAGGACTCTTGCCCAGCCTAAAACATGAACCAAACACGGTCCTTGCTCAGGAACACAGACAATTGATTTTTATTTTATGAAGTGTATCGAATGTAGGAGTTCGCAAGTAGCAGAAGGAACAATTTCAGCAACTAAGTATGAGCAAAATATCAGATAATAATAAATAAATTGCAAAAGCCAAAAATATATCCAAAAGTAATAAAAACCCATCAATATTTTTAAGCAGAATTAATATTCTTTTATTAAAAAAAATTAGTTAATCAGCAAATAAATAACTAATTCAGGAAAATCAACAAAAGGCCGCCATAATCAAGCGAACTTGAAACTCTTGTTATCTAAACAAATTTATCAAGTAAATAAAAGGAAAAAAACGTACGGTGTCCCAAATTTGAAGCTTAATAGGGCGGGCATCGATGGTGACCATGCGAGCTCCGAATTCAACACCGATGGTGAGATCATGAACAGGCTGGAATCTTTTGTCAGTGAATTGCAAGAGCAGGCATGACTTCCCTACGCCTATAATTCAAATCCCAATTAAAATTAGAAAGAGAGAAAAAACAAAGAAAAGGCAAGTAGAGGAGGAAGAGGGACCAACCTGTATCACCGATGATTATGTACTTGAAGAGGTAATCGTAAGACATTGTCGTCTCGATCTTCTGTCTAGAAAAAAGAGTTTTATTTCAGAATTGAAACACAGAGTCTCAAGTAACCTAAATTGATTAATTAAGTAATAATAATGGGTAAGAAAACAAAAGAGAGCGTGTCGCTTTATTATGTATGAATCACCGACACGTGTGTTTTTGCTTTTGTTTACGTATCGTCGCCACCCTTTTCTTAATCCTCAATTAATCTCTCATCTTTTTACTTGTAGTTATCGTTTAATAATTATATAATAATATTCTCAAAAAAATATAGTAATACAAATTACTAAGTGTCAATTAAAGTCCTTAAGAAAGGTAAATTTTTAAACTAAATTTAATTGCACAATATTTGTTTTTTTATCAAGTGATATTTTAATACACCAATACTAATTTATGAAACAAAGTGACCAAAAAATATTCAATAAACACATAATAAATGGGAAAAAAATAAATACAGATAAAGACAAAATTTGAAGAAAAAAAACCAACCATAGCTTACAATTCTCTTCTTTCTTCCTCCTTCCTTTGATAACTATAGGAGTACTCATAGTAAAATCCTGATCAACCCATCGTCTTCCTGGGACTCAATTAATTTAAAATCTGAATTGATTTGAGTTAAAAAAATAAATGAAAGAATTGATCAGATTTTGACTTTTTAAAAACCTATGTTAATTAGTGAACCGTTTGAATTAAGTAAAACTCGGTAACACAGGTGGAAATTAAAAACAATAAAAAATAAAAAATACATAATCTTTAATGAGCGAAATAAACTGCAAATATTAAACCTAAATTCACAAGTTTATTCTTTTAAAATAATAATTATGAACTCTGTTCAAGATTTATAAAGTTATAAATAGAGAATAAATCATAAATGGTATAGAAAACAAAATAAAAGTCCAAAATTATAAATGAAAGAAGAATAAAATCTAAAAATAACAAATAAAATCATAAAAGTTATCAAAATCAATGCCTCGACGAGATTATTTTTAAGATCTGACTGTTCTGTCCGGGTAGCAACGCAAAT
>Ga0307515_10010366_pt1 | contig 17856 bp, 15 predicted proteins | sample 17_EM_MG_FD_194513 | JGI IMG/M metagenome (GOLD analysis project Ga0307515, IMG submission 194513) | Populus trichocarpa ectomycorrhiza microbial communities from riparian zone in the Pacific Northwest, United States - 17_EM | ecosystem: Host-associated > Plants > Roots > Unclassified | place... | reverse complement strand
GTTCTGCCTCTGTTTGATCATTGTCTGCAACTGATGAAGGATTCAGAATCTCCAAATTTATAAAGAATGGGACACGTGCTATATCAGCTGCATTTCTGTCCATGGCCATCCTTCAACAAACAGACGAGCAGTAAGCATGCGACAACGTAAACCCTAGCATTTCCTATTATTCCTGATGTACCATTTGAGAATTTGCTTATTATTATTATTATTTTTTTTATCTCTGTGCATGTCAAGATTCAATCCCTTTATTTGAATAAAAGTTTATCATGATTTTATGTATCTATATGTAGACTTATGCTAACATAAATATAATCACCAGTTCAGTAAATTTGCAAGATCATCTCCATTATAAATCACTTAGCATATGACCGAGAAAAATTAATTGATAAGGAGAGAAGAAAAATCTAATACGAGGGGGAAGACTTACAATCTCTCAAAATTCATTTGTGCTGGATGGAAACTGTCAGATGCAGGGTTTTCATCATTTACAAGTTGTCTGCAGGAAACAGTGCTCAGGGAATCAATATAGGGATCACCAGATGGAATTGGAACCTCTAGCGGAATGGTGTCTCCCCAGGGTAGAATGTCAACTGCAGAAAGAAACTAAGCACTCTTACTTCTGGGGCATGACTGAGAAATTGAAATTTACAAGGAAATTGCATATGTTTTGTGCTTGTACGGAGTTTCATCTGTCCAGCACTTGGACTCCAACTTGTGCCTACAGAAATGACATTAGTAAACAATCAAAAGTTGAAACCATTGAGATTTATCCAGAGGCCAACTTTATGTTGTTAAATCTATTATATTTGGAACACAGTAGAATGTTTATGGCAAGAAACTTACCTGGAATGTGTTGAAAGTCTTCCTCAATAAAAGCCAAGGGATCATCTAGACATGCAAGGAAATTCTCAAGATCGTTTTGCTGCTCAAGTAATTGATTGGATGTAGAGCTTGGTTCTTCCAGAATCAACTTTGTGTAAAAATCCTTGAAAATTTCTGGCTTCTCTTCCTCCAGTTGATTCCATGCTATATCATGAAAAAAAATGTCAGAGCCATTAAATAAGGAACATACAAGAATTTGTGGATTCATATCGAACCTTGCTTCCACAAGTAATCAGCAGATAAAGATACCATATAACAACAGAACAGGGGAGAAGGGGAAGGATTATCCTCAAGCAACATTTGATCTTAATGACATTGTATGAGGTCTAAAGCTCTCCCTTAAACCCAAGTGCTTATGGCTCCTGTAGCGTAGTCGAAGGTGATGACATTGCTGTGCCATGATCTGGCAAGAACCTTTGAGTGAAAGTACCGAGAAGAGGAGAAGCTCCAAAAATTGTTTACAATATTACATACTAGGAAATTTCGATTGGCTCGTGGGAAGGAATGAGTGGTTTACCACTTTACCTAAGCTTGTAACAGCAGGGTCAATTCCATCTAGTTCGAATAGTGTCTTAACCACATCTTCTTTATTCATAAACAGGTGCAGGCAGCTTTCAATTTTATCTTGGACCTACGCAGCCAATTGTCACAAATAAAATGAATAACTCAGTACAAAACAGGTCAATTTCACTGGATAAATCAACAACATTTGTACTGACGCAGATGAAAATTACATGAAATGTCTTGCCTCTTTTGTGCTGCTGTTTCTTTCACTGGACACCGGACTAGAGCCCACCACTGGAGCCCCGGGTGTGATATTTTGTTCATTTCTTGGTGGCTCCTGAGATGCCGTTGCTGACAATCTTGCTGCTTCTGCTGAATCTTGCTTCTCCTGTGAAAGTTCATTTCATCTAGTAACCAAACTAAAAGGAAAAGGAACTAAGTGCATCAGAAGCAAAATATTTATACCATGACCAATACTCTACATTATCTTCAGATGACCAGCTCAGATTCTGACAAGGAAATCAGTACCTCCCCCATGCTCATCTCAATTCAATGCAAGCAATCACTTCTCCTATCTGGGCGTGGGATCTCTCTTGATGCTGCATGGTAAATGCATCATTATCTGAATGATTTCTGTACTATTATGTGTTAATGCTTGTTTGTTTCTTACTGCAGAAGTAACAGAAATTAAACAAAAAAACATGAAATTCACTTGGCCAAAAAAAAATTAATGGGATTTCTTTCTTGCCTTTTCTTAGCAACCAAACAGAGACAGTTTGACAAGAGGGCAAGAGAATGCTATGAATCAAAAAACAAAGAAGATTATCAGGAAAGAAAAGTAGCCATCCTCAAGGAGAAAACGGAAAGGACTAAACGTACAAAAAAAGGACAGAACAAAAACAAATTAAAAAAACCACTGAAAAGAAACAATATGGAATTCAAGTTTCTCTTTCTTCTTTCTTGCATTTTCTTGGCAACCAAACATCCCAATGTCCATTAAATGACAAAAATACCCAAAAGTTAAATGGACGTGAGGATTCCATGTGACACAAAAGGACAAGAAATTTCCTGAAATTGTAATCAGTTGAATGTTCTATTTTGCCTTTTTACTTCATAAAGAACCCAGGAGCCAAACAAAACACTGAAAATTGACAATTCAACATTCAAATTCCAAATTTTCTTTCTTTCATTTTCCAAGGAACCAAACACGGCTACTATCCCACAGATAACAAAAAGAATCAAATTTACGTCAACAGTCAAAGAAACTTGAGAACTCGCATCTTAATTTGAACTGCTCATGACGACTCACCTTCACCAGTACTTGCTTTCTTGCCACTCTTGTTTCTTGCTAACCAAGAAGACACAGAAAAGGGTGTTTATTAGCTAGTTTCTACCCTTCCTTCCAACTGCAGAAATGTTGGTCTTTATAGGCGACCAGTCCTTTTATAGGATTCAGACTGTAGCACCTGCATGCAAACCTCTACTTACGTCGGGTTTGAGGATGATAACTCTGTTAAGAGTCGTCTTAAGGGTGCTGAAAACGTAATGAACTGGCAGTCTTAAGAAGTTGAGAAGAAAGGACCTATTGCAATTCATAATCTAAAACAAACAGTACGTGATCCTAAGCATTTATAGACATTTTGTTTCTTATCAGCAAGAGCTAATCCTGAACTCTCTTTTTGGATGCCAGTTTTCTTTTTTGGCAACCCTTTAATGTCCATCAACCTCTTTGTATTTTTGGTTCTGGTGGTTTAGGTATTTTCTGATCAGCTTCAGATTACCAAGACCTTTTATAGACATCTTGGGTCCTGTCATTTATTCATCTGTTTCCGTTTTTCTTTTAAATTATCTTGCTAGTTTAGGACACCACTTCTAACTCTCTGGGAGGATCGACCTCCTTTCGAATGGGATACGGTACAGCTCAACATAAATTTCCTTTCCTCGTATTTGTGTGTGTGTGTGTGTAACAAGAGTTTGCCTAAGAGATTTATATATAGCAAACAGAAAACGTCTTCTTTAATGCAAATTATTACAATTTTTTAAAGTTATTCCCATGTTTAGTAACAAAATACCATTTCCAATTTTTTCCATCTTGACAAACTTTTCAGGCTTATCTTTCAGCATCATCGTCATCAATAATAAGGGAAAAACACCAGTTAACCACAATCATGGTAGGTTCTGCAGACCAAATCAAAGTGAGCAGCCACAGTTTCAGTGCTTTATCATCAATGACCAAAATATTGAATTCCATCCAAGAGTGGGGGGTTTTAAGCTACGAATTACATGAGTAACTGAATGAAAATTATACATGACACATTGTGCAGAGCCTTTTGATCATTGGACTGACCAATACCAACTGAAGCGCATCAGAAAATGATGAGAAAAATATCCTCTATTATAGCTCAAACATCTGCATTTCCACTTATGGACGAGTTCCACGTTGATAACATTCTTTTTTTTAGTTTAACGTGGGTGTTCGGGTTAGCTTGCGCGCACCTCGACTAATCTCACGAGCCCTGAAGTTAACGACCATGTAAGTCTCCAGTGGCCATCATATGAGCAACCACAAGGCTTGAACCTGAGACCACAGAGGGAGCAAACCTCTTGATCCCAAGCTTTTACCACTGGGCCACCACTTAGATGGTTACGTTGACGTTCTTGATTCCATAAGTGGTGAGGTTCTTTCGTAGAACAAGAACATTTTCACACATAAAACTAATGCAGCATAATGATTACAGCTTTATTGAGGTTAACAAGATTACAGACCTACCTTGATCTAAACAATCGACACAGCAAGTAAATTGGAAGAAAGTACATAAAAATAAAACTCCTTTTCTGCTGTGTATTCACTAAGTGGGTACTTCTCCTCTTAGAATCTTCCAAGGACCAGAATAGAACTTTGGCTTCATAAGAGGCACTGCTTCACCAGGGTGGTCTTCCCAGTATTTCTCCTGTTTGATAGATGAAAACACAATTCTTCAATTACAACCCAACCTGGAAGCTTGAATCCCCAAATAGCTCACAGGAAAAAAATTGTTCAATGAATTTCAAAAGACCACAATTTCAATTGTTTGACTGTGGATAGTTGAAACAGTAAACATAAACATTTACTGGTTGCCCTCTCCTGTATTAATTAAAAAACTCTGTTTTTATCCAATGTGTAAAGAAACACGGACAGTGGCATAGGTAAAACCATATCAAAATCTAAGAGCCGAGCTTGAAGATACAACTAAAGTGTGGTTGGACAAGTTTCATTCTCTATTAGAGTCTACAATAATAAAAAGGCTTTGAAATCTGCAAATAAGAGGCCTGCGGCTACCTTGTCATTTGGGGTTCTACATTACAAAATGACCAGAGGCAACATATTAAATTCTTCAATTTACTGCAACAAACAGTTTCCTTGAGACATTATTTTCCTACTCCGAAGGCACCAGTCTATCTTAGTGCAATTAGAAGCCACAAAACCATTAGAAACCCCGTTCTTTTGTGAAATTAAAGTCTAGGGTTTACCCTATATACAACCCATTTTGCCATTCCATTTACGAGATTAGATGTATCATGGACAAAAAATAGAGTTTTACAGTTACTGTTCAGCAGCTAAACAAGAAAATTAAGAACTTAATTCTCTACTTAATTTCCAAAACAAATCCCAACCACACACATCAATCCCTAACCCTAGCCCTAGTTTCAAGAAGAGGGAAAGTGGGAGAGTTGAGTTACCTTGTATAGTTGTTCAGTGAGGGCAGAGCCTATGACACCAGTGTAAAAGGCAGCAACATAAATGGTAACAAGAGGAGTGAAGGATTTTGGTCTCCTGTAGGGCTCTATCATATCCCAAAGAATCGTTCTTTCCCACTTTGTATACAAGTAATCTGCGTATTTCCTCCACAGATAGCTCGCCGCCATTTTCAATCTCCTTCTCTTCTTGCTCGCTGGCTCCCTCCTCTGCAAAACTCAGGGTAGGCTGCTACCGCTGCTGAGCTGCTCTCAAGTTTGATGTGATGACTATAAGACTAATGGGCCAGGCCTTTTCTTGTTAAACTATTTAGGCCCATCTAGTGCTTGTCAAATGCATGCAAACAAGAGGAAGAGGAGGTATATTAAGGTTTTGTTTAATATGAATTTTGTTAATTGATTAATTTTTTTTCTCAACTTTTGACTCATAAAAAATAATAAATATATTTGATTAAAAATATTTTTTAACTTTAATTAAAACTTTGTTAAAAAATTAAGTTTAAATTTTGATTTAATCATTAAGAGTTCAAATTTTTGAATTCTAATTTATACTACATTTATTCTTAAAAAAAGTTACTTTTGAGTAGTTCATTTGTTTAAACTAAAAATCAAAATCAAAAATCATTTTTCATAAATCATATCAAACTGGAAAGTTTGATCCAACTCAAACAAAAAGTGATCTGACTGAGACATTCTTTATTTTTTCTATATATATAAAAAAAAACTTGTAGCACTGAAATGCCTATTTAGAGTTTCTGCAATTTCTTAATTTCCAGTAGGATTTCTATCTGCATGTTGAGCAACCAAATCTGATTGAAAATATTGTATGATAAGAAAGATAATTGAATCAGACTGAATGGAATTCATAATAAGGAAGTCTAGATCCTGAACAAAGATTTGAGCCATGCTACAATAAAATAAAAGGGATATAATATATAGCAGGACGCCAGTTGATGCCTGCCTTGATCAACTTGAGGTTTCAAATTCACCCTGGTGCACTAGCTCTCTCCAGAAAGCCAAGACAACTTGTGAAGTTTCTCTGGTTCGAACTACATCTAATTGGTCTGGCTAGGGTTAATATTGCAAGGCATTTGCCTTAAGATTCTTCTTATGATTGAGAGTGTGTAGCAGGAATGGTATCGGCAAAGAACTTGTCAACTGATGCAATGAAAAAAGAAATTCCATAAAAAACCTGGAGGCAGAATGAAAGTCTAAAAACACCAAAGAAAGAACTGGCAATTTACCATTGTCATTTTGCTCTGAAGGATCACGCAATCCAGTAGAAACCGAATATTCTGTTCAAAATATGAAAGAATAGCATGGATTATGCAAGCTTAAAGCAGATAAAAAGAGACAGTTTTATGAGATTATATAATGAAGGTTCATGCAGTTTTTGCTTAAACTGCTGGCATTGAGTTTCCTAGAGTCCTGCAGTGATTAGTTGGATGAAACAGTGAATTTCTTGAAACTAATTTAGAATGACATATATGCCACAGATTATAACCTAGCAGACCAGCATCGCAAAGAGTTTCAGAAGATAAATAATTTCATCTCACCTCCTATATCTGCCAAGTTATTGAAGCCAGCATTAGCAGGTTGAAGTAGAACATGCCCCGGACTTCGCACATGAGATAACTCTGCAAAGCCAAAAGATGAAGGGTCCACGCTCTCTGGCATCTCTCTTGGAACGAAAGGATATTGATCAAAGGGTGCAACTGATACAGGACTTGGAATCTCCGACTTAATAAAAGGTTGAGTAGGTGCTATATCGGCTGTGTTATTGTCCATTGGCATCCTTCAACAAACAGCAGGGTAGAAAGATCACAGCAGCATAAACCAAGTGTTTCTATTATTCCTAATATATTGTTTGATAATTTGCATAATCTTTAAACCCTTCAATTAAATTAAAAAATTTAACAAGACTTGTACATATCTATGCACACATTTATGTATGTCAACTTGGAAGATGCACCGGGTTCCAGTTGAATCAACAGTCGCAACATAATGCGTTAATGATGATGCAAATTTGTGTGCAAGAAGCATATTACAAATCAATGCAGATTTATAATGTCGAGAATATATAGCTATAATGATAGCATTTAGAGTGCATTGAATGAAAGATATAAGCAGAACACAAATATATCACTCATGAGACATCCACATAGTAATTTCCTACTATTATCTCCAGTATAATTGTATAAATTACTAGCCACTTGAACAATAAATGATAAGAAAAGATAAGTCAAAGAAACTGGACTAGGGATGTCTCACCATCCCCCATAATTCAAACGAGTTGAGTGGAAATTCCCACTTTCAGGGTTTTCATAAACCAAATCATAGTTGGAAAAGGTTCCCATGGAATCATTCTGGGGATGAACAGTTGATGGAATTGGATGCTGCTGCAGAAGGGTATATCCATTATGTAGATTGTCAACTGTGCTACAGAAAAGGGATAAAAAGCTCTGATTCAAAAGAACAATCATGATAAGACTAATAATGTTTTACTTGCTGGAAATAAGTGGCATAATAAATAACAACTTCAGAACAATTCAAAAAACTTAGTGAAATTGTCTATTTTTGTACTTGGATTTTTGGTTTTTATTTTGAAGAAAGTTTTGGATTGAGTTTTACGTGCCTGATAAGTAATTCAAAGTTTCTTAAAACTCTTAAGCACTCCTCTAGTCACCTCTTTGTAATGTACATGACTAAAGAAATATCATAATTTCACTACCATGAGAACATTTCTTTCACTCAAAAGATGTCTGCAAAACTTTCCATGACAATCGACAACAATCCCCTTGCATACCAGTGAAGAAAAGGCAAAGAACAGAGATGCTACCTAGCAGGGGGTAAAGGCTAATTTCAGGGCATCAGAGGCCCAGCTCCAATCTTCCATTCAAGCTAATAAAATTATCTCTTACAAACACTGATAGCAGTAGGGAGAAATGTTGAGAGCACATTAATTCTATTGATATATTTGTTCAAATTCATTCAGAAGCCAATTGTCTTTTAACTTTATTATGCTCTCAACACAATACAATATCTATGGCAAGAGCTCACCTGGCATGTGCTGAATGCCTTCCTGCATGGGAGCCAAGGGATACTCTAGAGGTGCAGCGTAATTAAGCAGATGGTGGTGCTTCTCAAGTAATTCATTGAACACAGAAATTTGTTTCTTCAGAATTAACTTTATGCAATAGGCCTTAAAAAATTCTGCATTTTCTTGCTCCAATCTATTCCATACTAGAAAAAGAAAAGGATGTTCAAGCAATTTGATAGTTACTTAACTTAATATGAAAGCAATAATTTATGGTTCATATTAAAACCTTGATTCTAAACATATGAAGCAGATGAAGATAGCATGGAACAGAAGAACAGGGGAAAAGGGAAAGGTTATCATTAGCAACAATTTATCACAATGATATAATATCAGCCAGGCGCATCAAATGATAGAAGAACCATTGTTCTGACATCTCATTCTTTTTGTCTGTTATCAGGTTATGAACTTGCAAGGTTGTAGGAGGCAATGCATTTCTGTATGTAGAGGAGAAAATAAGAAGACTTGTAGGAGGAATGAGTGATTTACCTATTCTTGTAAAGTCAGGCTGAATTCTTGCTTGTTCAAAGAGTGTCTTAACCACTTCATCTTTATCCAAAAACAGCTGCAGACACCTTTCAATCAAATCTTGGACCTACACAGCCAATTATATTAAACAAAGTGAAAACATCTGATGCAGATGAACATTAAATGAAACCTCTTACAATTCTAATTTCTCTACAGAGAGCATCTGTGTTGTTGTTGCTAGTAATAGGCACTGAACCGGTACCCGCCCCAGATGCGATATTTTGTTGGTTTCTTGGTGGCTCACGAGATGTGAGTGTTGAGAAACTTGCTTCTTCCGAATCCTGTGAAAGTTCATTTCAATTAGTGATCCAAACCAATAGGAAACAATAGGTTCAATAGCATTCAATCAGCTTGAGGTGGCAAAGCATTGCAAACAATTTGGGAGGTTTTCCGATAATTGAGAATTCGTGTTGCTTATTTAACATTAACTGTAGTTTGATTAGAACAACAATTTCGACAAAAGTAACAAATATTCACCATGACCAATAACTGCATGCTGTAATTGCATAAACAACCCAGATTCTTACTGGTAATTAACTAACAGTGTTCCGCAACTGGGATGATACTGTGGTAGCACTCCAGGCTGGTTTGCTACTAACCACAGCATTAATATCATATGACATAAGACTTCAACTAATTGACTGGTTCCTTTAAGAAAACAGACAAATAAATCATGAGGTGAGGAAGTCAATACCTCTTTCACCCTCATTTCAATTCAATAGCAGCAATCAACCTTTCCTTGTTTGAGGTTGGGATCTCCCTTGATGCTGTACATGAAATTATGGTCACCTGAATTTGATAATAAACAATAGAAATAACATACTATAAGGAAAAAATGATTCTTCTAATCCTACACAATTGTATGTTTTACACCCTTTTTGTTAACTTGGTAAATAACAGAATTTTAAAACAAGAACAAGAAAAACATTGCCTGAAAATAGAAAAGATTCAGTATTTTTTCTTTTTTGCATTTTCTTAGTAACCAAACAAAAAAATCAGTAATTTACACCACAATCACATCTAGTTGTTATTCTCGAACATAACTCTAACTGAAGTAGATGATAAACCAAAAAAAAAAAAAATATTTCTTTAACTTCTACAGAGTTTCACTTTTCCTGCCCTCTTATAGACCTCATAAGAAATAAACAAAAAAAATCAAATCACAGAAAATAAACAATTCAATCAAGTTGAGGATTCAAATTTTCTTACTTCCATTCTCTAAGCAAGCAAACACATCCAATCCAACAAAAACAGCAAAAAGATTCAAACTTTAAGTAACAAAAACTTAAATTCTACACAGCCATATTTTTCATTTCCTTTTGTTACTCACTTCATAAACAACCAAATGAAGAGCTCAATCAAAATCAACAATTCCATGAAGTTTAAGATTCCAAATTTCTAAGCAACCAAACACACCCACCTCCCTAAAAACACCAAAAACAACTAAAAGCTTCAAACTTTAAAGCACCTCGGATTACAGAAACTTGAGAACTGCCAGGAAATTAAAGATGAGATCTTTGATCACAAATAACTGACCTTCACTAGTACTGGAAGGGGATTAGAGCGGAGTGTTGGCCACTGTATACAGGAGGAGTGAGAGTCTTTCAGTTCAAGCTTTCTACGTCACTCTACAGTGCGCAACTGAAAGTTGGTCACATAAACAAAGAAACTTTAATGGGCTTGAAGCCCAAAATATTATCAGTCCTTCGTCAATTTAGTGTTTATACTTTGAAAGCAATATTTAAGATAGATAAAATAATAATTAAATTTTAGATTTGTTTTTTAAAAATTATTAGTTGGAGTTTTATAAATTTTAAAGTCACTGAAAATTTACATGGTCATTAATTTTAGGGTTTATAAGACTAGTCAAAGTACGCGTAAGTTAGCTCGGACACCCACATTAATAAATAATAAAAAAATATATATATATATATATAGTAAAATAGAGTAAATAAATAATAAATAAAGATATAAAAAAATAAAATAAACGTATGAAAATAAATTGCATGAAAGATTAGAGTTGGAGAAAAAAATTTGAATATTGAAATTTATGTCACGTGGCGGGACAAAAAAATCACAATGAAAATATTTATCTATTCATTAAAAAAAGAAGAAGCTTAATGTGTATGTAAATTAAGAGAATGAGATTAGAATAAAAGTAAAAAAAAAAAAAAGGAAGAAATTACACGTTTTGTACTAAAATATCAAACTTAGCCACACCATATTATTTTAAAAAAATTATCGTAGTTTTATTTTTTTTCAATAATTCGGTTTCAAATAAATAGGCATGTAGAACCTAAAAGTATTATGTTTTTTAAAAAACACATGAATGATTGACATTACTTTTTTTAATTAGGGAAAAGATTATTTATTATTAATCTTAGAACTCGCTTGGGTTAAATTCAACCTGTTTGTAACTGTTGTAACTTTTTTTTAAAATTGTTTTTCATCTAAAAATAATATTAAATTAATATTTATTTATAGTTTTTATGGTTTTGTTATCAAATAATATATATATATATATGAAAAAACATGTATTTTTAATTGAAATATACTTTAAAAAAATATTATATATCATGTTACCAAACAAGCGTAAAAATAAAAGCAAGAAACTCAAATGATATATTTTTAATTTTTTAAAATTTATTTTTGATATTAACATAATCAAAACAATATAAAATTTTAAAAAATTTAAAAACACTTTTTCGGAAAAAAAAAAAAAACAAAATAAGCCTAATACTCGGCATTTATTCCAAAGCCAACTATGTTTATAAACAAGTAATTAAACTGTTATTTAAGCTTACATTGCAAATTAGCAATAAGGGTTGTATATTTTCGCTTTCATGCTTTAGCACAAGCACGCTTGCTTTCGATACACTTCATGGATTTGCACCATCATTTGAAGTCTTTGGTTTCAACACCAGAGTTTTCTTGAATCGTCTTGCACATGCAGATGCTAGCAATACAGACATGGACACCTACGGGCCGGACATGGTGGTTTTGTTTCGCAATCTGAATCCTTGAAACATTTTGGGGTTGTTACCGGCAAATCTCTTCCCGCGGCTTCAGCTGATCCTGGCAATGTTAACAATGTTCCACCTGTTCATATATATGTCAGCATTAGTTGCCATCAAGAGTTAAGCATATAGCAGTCACCGGCAGCAAAAAGAAAAGGAAGAAGATAATAGCAGTTTATTTTCAGGTTTAAGGGAGAGAGATAGAGACTAACAAAATGAGTTGATCAAGAGAATGGCCAAGAAAGCCAACTTGAACATGTCATCATTTCAGGAGTTGATCATTTAGAGAGTTTGTATCCTTCAGCATCAATGGCCATTCTCAGGAGTTGAGACCGCATTTGCAGTTGAGATCATGGATTGATATCATTTCACCTTTCTGTCAGAGACAGAGGGAGAGCTTTAAACTCGAAAGATGTGGTTTGATAAGCCTTGTAATCATAAATTAAGTGGTTCCATGACAGCTCCAGGCTTGATTCACAGCACAGAGGTGTTGCTGCTGGCGGATTCTGAGTTTCTTGGGGTGACTGGATATAATATACACTTAAATTGGATTTTCCTATGAAAAATACTTGTCAATAATTTTCAAGCTGATAGATCACACTCCCCAATTCCCGTCCCCTTCATGACAGATTCTCTTGCGACTTTGTATATTTTTTGCTATTGCTGATCACAATTTGCCCATATCAGGGACGACTTCTTTGAGAAACACAAGTCTCTGAATAACTACTGCACCCTGCGCTAACTTGATTAGAATATCACTAGTTTATTCCCCGTGCTTTTGCTGCCGTGGCTTGGAATGTATAAAATATTTGAATCATCAAAAATATTTTGGTATTGTTATTAAGCTTATAATAGTTTAAATTTGAAAAATTTCAACCCAATTCTTTGTTTAGTACAATTTTAAATTAAATCTTATAAAAATTATTTCCATATGATTTTATTGACTAACTATATTCATTCTAGTCAATGAACAAGCACAACATTGATTTACAAGGAAGTAGGCTTACATTGAATTCAAGTAGTCAACAAAGTTACTTACAACATAAATTTCATAGCAGAATTGAACAGGACAGCAATAGTCCGTAAAATTTCACAGCAGAATAGAACAGGACAGCAATAGTCCGTAACCATACCCACTCTCAACTTTTATTAAATCACTCAGAGAACTTCACTTTTCTGTACACAGTTTTATAGTTAAAAGTTTCAGACTGTCTCCACTCTCCTGGTAGTGGCAACAAGCAAGCATTTTAGTGATAACCGATAGGAGCAGGAGCTTCCTTCAGTTCGCGTCCTTGATAGTGTATGTCCTGCGAGTGATTCAAGAACAATAAATTAGAGTTTGAAAAAGAAAAAAGAGCGGTGTTAGAAGCAGAAAATGAATGATTAATTTAATCTATGCAGAGAGAACGAAAGGCCTCAGAGTTGAAAAATCATGACGAAGTTGAACAATTTCAATCGGATTCTCACCGATGCGAAGTGATTCACATCGCGGTGATGTGCTTCATCAGCTCTAACAGCCACAACAACATCGCGGAGGGTGGAGTTAGGAGGCAAGCGCCAGTAATCAATAGCAATGGCAGGAGCAGGAACATTCTTAATGTTGCCTCTGTTCACCTCCTCCAGGAACTCGGTGTAAGAATGAATAGCTTCCTCCTCGAGATACCCCACCATGCGATGAGCGAATTTCGGGGAGATGAGGTAGCCAAGGAAGTAAGCATTGAAGAAAACACCTTGGACAGTAAACACTAGAGCACGCTCATACCACCTGGGATTTGACACCTCCATGAATGTCATGAGATGCATTCGCTCGTTTTCAGCCTCTTCAAGTAATGCTTTGATCCATCCTCCACTGTGCTCAAATCGCCTCAAGGACCTGCAGTGCAGCAGCATGCCTCCTACCATTCCTGGCACTGCTGCCACAGTCTCCAACATCATTGCGCGGCAGCCATACCTTCTCTGTTACATACACGAATAAGACCGAGTTTTTAATGCATCAATTTGTGTTCAAAATTTGCCTTGCACATCTAACAATCTATTTGGTAATTATTGTCAATGTAATGCATTGATGCTCATTCAAGATCAGTAACACACAGAATCCCTTCATCTTTCCCTTCGAGAAAGGCAAGAAATCAATAGAAACATCTTTCCTAAACTCAGTTTTTGGTAAGTATTCATGAAAGAACATTTACCTTGATCATTTTTACCCTACCAATTTCATTTCATGGATACATACCAATCAATTGACAGGATATTCCTCTGTCAATTTGTAGCTGTCCTCTGTTACTGTAGTTCTGACAACAACAGAGGGGATAACCCTAGCATCCTGTATTGCCTCAAAAAACAACACAGAAATCAAAATTTAGGGTCCAACAGCAACATTTTAATGGATAATCATTCAATTTTTGTTCACCAAAAACAAAATCTTGCATACTCTGTCAATCCAAAGAAACATGAGCAGAAGCTGCTATTTATGAAATCTAAAGAGTAAAAAAACCTCAATTGATGATCAAAATAACAAAAGAAAAGAAGGGTGAAATGAATCAACCATACCTGAAAGAACAAATCAGTGGGCCATCTGAGAGACTTGACAGTCCAATAAGCCATTCTGTCCAATAAAGTGACTGGGGCATGATGCTTCGTCAGATTAATTGATAAATCAGCAGAATATGTCTCCCATGGCTTCAATTTCAAATAACAAACCATAAGCACAAGATCAATCTTCAAATCCCAACAAGAAAAAGAAAAACACACATATTTCCACGAGATTTTTTATGCTATACATCTTAACAAGAATAAGAAAATTCCAACGAAAAAAAAAAAAAAAAAAAACTTTTTTTTATCACGAAAGCATGAAACTTTGATTCAAGAAACCAAAACCATACATGAAAAGGAAGAGCCCATGAGCATTTATCAATGAAAACCAAAACAAAAGGCAAAAAAGTTGAAAGCTTTAAAGAAAGTAGCAATCTTACTCTAAAAGAATTCCACTTCCACTCAGTTCCATCTTCTTTAGTAACCCTACTAGGAGGAACACCCCAGTAACTAACAGTCTCCTTCTTCTCCTCTTTATCACCACCACCACCCTCCGCAACCGGCTGAACATTCTGTTGTTGATCCTTCTCACTAAAACTCGCAGTACTCCCATGCCTCAAACCAAACACCGAACCCCGAACCAAAAATTCACCACCATTCCCACGCACAACATCCCCATGAAACCCCATCGCTTTAGCATGGACAGCCTCTTTGACTAACATCCCACGGGAGGTGGCTGTTGAGAAACAACGTGCAACCAACATCATGGAACTCGCCAACTTGGCGGCTCCTCCGCGACCTGCCATCATCAACATCTTTAAGATCAAGAATGGTAACAAGAAGGGAAGTATTCTTTTCTTGCAGGAATTCTTTTGTTAGAAAGTTTGGAGAGGAGGAAAGAGGGAGGCTTTTTGGTCGTTTTATTTTGTTGGGGTTTAAGAGATGTTTTCCCTCTCTATATATATGTGGGGTTTAAGAGATGTTTTTCCTCTATATTATTCATGCCTATGCCATGAAGCTTCTAACGACGTACAATATATATATATTATTCATGCTTATCTTTTAAGCTTCTAACAAAGTACAAGTGTGTGTCTATTCCTAATTTTAATTAATTTTAGGGTTATTAATTAAAAAACGATTGTTTGGCTCTTATTATTCATGCCTGCATGTCTCATGAAGCTTCTACCAAAGTACATGTTTTTGGTACCATCTAGCAAGTGTGTCTATATATATATATATAAAACAAAGTACAAGTTTTTGATACCATCTAGCAAGTACAAGTATGGCCAATTATTTAGGTTTTGCAGCTTGCCCTAAAATATCTGAACTGGCAAAATAAGAGCCAAACACTTCTTCTAATTTTATACTACAAACCTCCCTTTCAATCACCAATTGATTATTAATTAACAATCTGTATTCCGTTATGGGTTGTAATTTTTTTAAAAAAAATTAGGTATGCAGACTAATTTAATATATTTGTTGACATAAAAAAGTTAAATGTAAATAAAAAAAATTATGCAAGGAACTAATCAAATAAAATCGATAATTATCTATATAATAAATAAACAAAAAAAAAGTTATTAACAATAACTAAAAGAGAATCTGAAAAAATTAAGAGATGGATGTGGATCAAGATATTTGATTCCGTAAAATAAGATATTTACTTGTTTTTGTCTACTGATTTGTTTATTAAAATCAATAAAATAATAATAAAAATAAAAACATATATAAAACTGATTGAATAAAATAATAAAAAAATATTATGCAAGGCAGAACATATTAGAAATATCATTTTTATAAAATAAAGCTCATTTGTATAAAAAACAATTCTTCAAAAAAATAAATACAAACAAGATATTTTTTATAAAAAAAAAAACTCTATTAAAAAAAACATGCAAAACTTGTGACTTAAGTTATGAAACCGAGATATACCGATATGAAATAAATTGAAGATAACCACAAAATCAATCTTAAAAATAATAATTTAGGATGATAAAATCATAAAAAGAAAATGAGAAAAAAAAGAATTCAAATCGCACTAACTTTTTAAACTCATGAGTCGTGTCATTAGATAAGAAGCACCACAAACAAAAAAATTATGAAGTCCGATCCCTAATAAATCAAACATCAAATGATGAAACCGAGAAAAAAATTAATCACATAAAAAAATTATAATTAAAAGAATGAGGGTGAAAATAAAAATAAAAAATAAATTAGAGGGCATCAAGAAAATTTAAATTGGAGGTTGAAATTTAAAAGAAAAAAATTTTAATAAAAAGGAAAATATTTTTTCAACTTAAAACTACCACAATACCATTCATGAGCTTGAAAATTAAAAAAAATATGTGAAATGATAAAATACCGCTAAATATATATACCTTATTTTTTGTCTTTTATAACAGTAGAAACATATTTTAAATTAATTTATTTATATCAAGAAAATGAACCTCAATAATTCTACAGAAAAGGACACTTCAAATAATAACCGAAGAAATTGCAATATGGAGTACGAGTTAATTAAATAGGAATGCATAGTGATAAAGACATTTAGCATGAATAAGTGATAATTAAACTTTCAAACTCGTTTCAAGAGAATTGTTAAACCCTTCAAATAAAAAGTACGTAATTCAAATTCAAGTACCGGGTGGTTAATTTAGCTTCGCTGTACGTCGTCGTCTAGAGAGAAGGGCATCCGATGGTCATGAAGTTTTCAGACTCGAAGGATTTTTTTTTTCATGCAAATCGTGGCGCCGTAACGCCCTTGTATTTTTTATTTTTTCTTTGAGAACAAGTTTCGGAGATAGCGTAAGACTTTGCCATGCTGGAATATTCCTTTCCCATGAGCACGGGTCCGAGTTTTTCTCCGACTCCATAAATTTATTGATTTTTTATTTTAAAATTAACACAATATATTTAAAATATTGATGGAATAATATAATTTATAAAATAATATATTTTATATATATCATAATTTTTACATGTTGTGTTTTAAAATCATAACAAATACAAATTATAATATTTCATCCAAACTTTTTGCAGCTATGATGTTTCACTAAAATAACACATTTTATCAGATTATAGATCACTTGTCACCTGTCTTTCTAGAATTTGGCTATCACCATCACATAGATGTGTTTTTTTGGTTTTTAAATCTATTTTTCAGCTCATTTATATATAATAAAACTTAATAAACAGTCTAAAACCCTAAAAAAACCATTTTACTGACCTAATAAACAACTGACCTCTTGTTTTTTTTTATTATGTTCTAATAACCCTCTCTTCTCTTTTAAGCTTGAAATCAAACTGTGATGAAAATAAAGTTTTGTATTAAAATGTAAAAATCTTAGAAAATAAAGTTTAAAATTGAGAAAGAAATAAAAGAAATAAGTATTGGGACTAAAATGCTGAAAACACACCCCCAACTACAGTACATCCAAAAATAAAAAGTATGATAATTTGTTCCAGCATTAATTTTCATCCTCACAATTTTAATTATATTTAATCAATAAAATCTAGTTTAGTTTTGCCAAATCAAGCTTTGATTTAATCTCAAAATCT
>Ga0307515_10010365_pt1 | contig 17857 bp, 3 predicted proteins | sample 17_EM_MG_FD_194513 | JGI IMG/M metagenome (GOLD analysis project Ga0307515, IMG submission 194513) | Populus trichocarpa ectomycorrhiza microbial communities from riparian zone in the Pacific Northwest, United States - 17_EM | ecosystem: Host-associated > Plants > Roots > Unclassified | place... | reverse complement strand
AGGCTTACTATATTAATATAAACTTAGGGGTATAGGTTACGTAATAAGGAGAGTTAGGTTTAAATAAGGATTAATTTCTTATTACTATTTGCTAATCTAAAATTAAGTAGTAGTTTACTAATAGAAAGAACTAATTAATCTAGTAATAGGGACCTAATCTTCTTATCTTCCTCCTTATATAGTTTAGACCCTTAGATATAACTTAGTCTAAGGGTTTGCCTTTTAATAACTAGGGTATGGGGCTGTTTTAGCGGGGCGGTTTAGTGTCTATCTAGCTGGCGGTATTAGTCTTAGTTTTGGTTAGGGTATAGAAAGATAATACCTCGCTAATAACGTGGCTGTATTTATATTTGCTAGCGCAAAGTTACTAATACTAGGCGTTGTTAATAGGTTAGGCTCCTATATAGGGTATAGTTTAAAATAACTAAGCCGTAGGGTTAAAGGGGGGGGGGGTTGTCTGCCGCGGCTATAATAGGCTTCGCGGTTACCGCGTTTATAATAGACTCTACGGTTACCGTATCCGCGGTTATTAGTTCGCGTTATTTAATAGGGTGGCATTAGGACTAGGTTTACTATTTTAGTGGGGTTATAGGCATCCTTCTAGTGGCCGGGCAGGCTATAAGTAAGGTATAGTCTATTATTAACGCGGCGCTTACGCTCTGTATTTAAGATTCTATTAAGGTTTATAGGTTCTTTAGTTACTATTAGGGTTAGGGTTGATATAGGGGTAGGGGCTTAGGTAGGTAGGTAGTAGTTAGTGTTCTTTTTAAGGTTGGCTTAGTATATATAGTTTGTAAGGTTCTTAGCGAATATATCTATCTACTTACTCTAACCTGTATAGTTATTATTATTAATTTTATAGATAAGTCTAAGTACCAAATCTTCTATCTTTAGAGAGATAAACTTTTAGAGTAGGTCTACCTTCTATTTATTTGTCTTCTTAGCGCGGACTATTAGCTTATTAAGCTCTCCCTTCTAAGACTAGTAATTATACTCGCCCTAGGGGAAATAGTTAAGCTTATTCTTTATAACCTAGGTTATATTAAGGACCTTATAGTAGGCAGTAAGGTCTTTAAGCATATCTTCCTTAGTAGGCCATTTCCATGCAGATATATTGTTTGGGTTCTTATATATAAGCTCTAAGCCCTACTTAATAAACTTATAGGCCTTATTCTTTAGTATATTTGAGATATAAAGGATCTGGGACTAAACTATATTAAAGTAGTCCTAGTTCCGGTTAAAGACTTCCTTAATCTTAATATACTAGGTTTTAAAATTAGCTTATTATTCTAGCGGAGTGCCTTTTCCGCTAAATATTAGTGGGTCTTTAGATCTCTGTTTTTTCTGCTAAGTTACTACCGTTATTATAGGGGTTAATTGTTTTAGAACGGTAATAGTCTCTACTTAAGAGTTAATAGTTCCTATTTGGAAAGCAATAAGGGTGCTAAGGTTTTTGTTAGCTTTTTTATTGGCGGTGTTTATATTATATATACACTATAGTCCTGCTTTTATGTTATTAAGGAACTTATTAGTATAGTTAATAAGGGTAAAATAAGCTTTACTAGGCTTAAAGGTTTTAGGGTATAGTGGGGAGCGGCGGATTATCTACGCGATATTAGGGTATATCTCTGTAAAGAGGTCTATAAAAATATCGCGGGGGTTCTAGGTTTCGGCTATTTTGGCGTTATTAGTATTACCTATTTAGGCACTAAGTAAAAACTAAGGATTGTTTTAGGACTGTGCTAGGGATATATTAGTTTTAGTAGAGGCGTATATGGGTCGCAATTACTTTAGGGTAGAGGTTAATTGGCTAGGGTATGAGGAATTAGTAATCGCGATAGGGCGTAAATTAAAGATACTATAAACTGTTATAGTGCTGTAATAAAGTAGATTAAATAACTACGTTATGGTATAAAGAGGGGAAGAAGGTAGAAAGGGGGTATTATATATAAATAGTAAGGCCAGCTGCTAAGTCACTAGTGGTGGGCTAGCTAATAGTAGGAAATAGTATAAGACAGTATAAAACAGTATGCGTTAGGTTAGTGCCGTGATATCTTTTATTAACTCTTCTTATAACTTATACTTGGCTTACCTACTCCCTACTATATACCCTAATAATATGCCTTATAGGTAATAAAAAGAAGGTTGCTATCTACTATAGAAAGAAATTTACGTATATATATTAGGTTTTAAAAGAGTATAATATAATATACTATTAGGTAGGTTACCCTTTAGATACCTAGTGGATAAGTAACTAATAGTTACTATAGCGAGGTCTTGGTATTTCTAGACTATATTAGCTAGCTAATGTCTTTATTTATTCTAGGCTTAAGCGTATCTTTATTAACAATAAGCTTACGTCCTAAGAGCTTTATTAGTATTAGTTTAGACCTAATATTACTATTAAGTGTTTAAGAATCTCTACTTCTACTATACCTTATTATTCTACCCCTATTTTTATACCTACTTATATACCTATAAAGGGATCTTATTCCTATTAACTGTCCTTTAAAGGGCGAATAGATACTAATCCTAATCCTAAGGATAAAGTATAGTAGCTTTTTAGATTAGATATTTGGGATTTATTCTTATATATAGTAGTAATTAAGGACCTTAATTAGGTGCTTAAAAAGGCCTTAAAAGGCTTTTAGAAAGGGCTTAAAACCCCTAAAAACAATATTCCTAGTATAAATTAATTAATAGGAATATAAATCTATTATAGTGCTGCAATAAAGTAGACTAAATAACTACGTTGTGGTATAAAGAGGAGAAGAAGGTGGAAAGGGGGTATTGTATATAAATAGTAGGGCCGGCCGCCAAGGTACTAGTAGTGGGTTAGCTAATAGTAGGAAACAGTACGAGATAGTATGAAATAGTATGCGTCAGGTCAGTGCCGTGACAAAATTTAGTAAAATGCCCTATTAATTCTATACTATATATATAAAAAGGCTAAGGACCTATTTTATTTTAGGCTATAGCCCTAATCCTTATAGTTTCCGGAGCCTGTCCGTTCTATATTTAATTTAACCTATTTACTCTTTTCGCGAGCTTTCTTTATAGGTTATAATAATACTATAGTATTAAAGCGCTTTCTGCAATTTATAGATTATAGACCTTAGTTCTAATATTCTTTTAAAATATCTTTATAATAATTAAAGTAATCCTCTAGTTTCTATATAGAGTCCTTAGCGGGCTAGCCTAGCTATTTAACTTTATATTAGGGCGTATTCTTAATAAACTTATAGTATAGTATAGCTTTAGCCTTATACCGCTTGCCTACTACTTTAAGGTGTTTAATTAGGCCTAAATAGAAGTTCTTTTTTAGTTGTAGTCTATACTATAGCACTAGTAGGTTTATATAAAATATAAAATATATATAGGCTATAAATAGGGGTAGTTAGAGATAGAAAGTTAGTTTACTAATTTGTTCCTTAACTTAGAAGGAACCTAGGTATCTTATATTAAGCTTTTTTAATAGCTAATAGGTTTTAATATTTATTAAATATAATATAACCTTATAGCTTACTCCAAAATGCTTATCTTAGTATTTATAGTTATATTAAAGTTTTTACTGCTCTTAGGTATTTTATAGGCTCTACTTTATATACTTTTATTACTCCTCCTATTCCTAAAGGTATTCTTATACTCTTTAATAGATATCTTTAAACTTCCTAGTAGGATTCTATAATTAATTATACGGCCTTAGCTAGTAATTGCTAGGTATATTATTAAACCTAAATAGTTAAACACTATAGGCAATCTAAATTAGTGTATACTTATATAATATATATTGCTTTAAATTATAAGCGTACTCTGTGTATAGAAGTAGCTTATACTAATTATCTTACTAATAATTTAAATATATTTATAGGTACGACTCTAATTTTTAGTTCTAGCATTCCGTTTACCTGTCTATTTATAGATAAAAAGCTATACTATAATAGTAGTCTTCTTTAAATAAAAGTATAAATCTAACTAATACTAGCTTATAAAGACGCTGCCTCTATTAGTAATAATAAAGTATAGCTAGTTTACTTTAAGAAAGTATTTATTCTTAATTAAGCAGGTAAGCGCTTATATATTAATCGTCTTATTAACGGAAAGGTATTAGATGTACTTTAAAAATCTATTAATAAGTATAAGAACTAAAATATATATTTATCTTTAGCTATCTTTAAATAGCGAGAGATTTATAATAAAGTCTATAGTATAATATTACTATAGCTTACTAGCGGGGGAACTAATTTAAATAGGCCCTATAGCTTATGCCTACGGATTTTATATACTTGATGCTTCTTATAATAGCTAATATACTCCTTTACTTTCTACTTAAGCTTTAGCTAATAGTATTTACGCTAAAGTAATTCCACTATTTTAGCTTAACTATAGTGGCCGGCTAGAGGATTATTATAATTCTTTATAAGAATCTTTTATTATAGATTTACTTCTTATAACACCTAAACCTTACTATTTCTATATAGTAGGCCCATTAGGTTTAGTTCCTAATTTTAGCACTTTATAGCTTTCTTTTTATTATATTTCTAGTTTACTTTTATATTAAAGATAGTATAAAAAGCGTTCCTTTATTATACCTTATAGATAAAATACACCAACCTTTTAAATAGTTTCTAGGTAAAAGCTATTTTATTCTATACTACTTTAAGTATAAAACTAGATAGTACTATATGTTACAGTGCTGCAATGAAGTAGACTGAATAACTACGTTATGGTATAAAGAGGGGAAGAAGGTGGAAAGGGGGTATTGTATATAAATAGTAGGGCCGGCCGCCAAGTCGCTAGTAGTGGGCTAGCTAATAGTAGGAAATAGTATGAGATAGTATAAAACAGTATGCGTTAGGTTAGTGCTGTAACAGTACTCCTCTTCTTTAGATGGTTTAGTCCCTAAACTAAATAAATAATTTAAAAATAGGCAGTGTACGGGGTTGCCTATTTTTTACTATAAAGATATTAGTTTCGCTTACCGCCCTTAACTAAGCTAATAGCGATTTTCTATGCCGGGCATGGAAAATCCTAATTGGTTAGTTTAGTGAATAAGGTTGGTAGAACTCCATACCGCCACCTAAATCGGTCCGTGTGGCGTTTCTTAGCAAGAATTTGGCCAATTAGACAACTTTAACTATTAGTTAAAGTTCTATAACATCTTAACTACCATAAATTTTAATATGGTGGTCGGCCGCGACCTTAGCGTAACTTTTCCTTATCTCGTGCCTAGTCTGGGGGTCCTGGCTTCTTAGGGTGTTGCTTATAAAAACGCTATATAGCTTATTTGCAACCCTTTAGGTCTTCCTCTAGCTGCTAGGTTATATCCTTATAATATTTCCATTTAATTTTATAAGTTAGGCCCTGGGGGTCTTTGTTATATATATTAAGGATTTTCTTAAACTCCTATTTGTCTTCTATGTTACCGTTATTATCTCTCTCTGCTACTTATCCTTGTATATTACGGCGCTCTATAGTATTAATATTTGCTTAGCTAGGGATCTCTTTAGCAGCCTAGAGGTGGACCTTAAATATATAAAAGGATTTGTTTACTTAGATATAGTCCAGGAGGTTTACTATAACTACCCTTTAGTATACTGCGAGTATGGGGTATGGGCCGTCCTATTTATTGTCCCATTTCTTTTTAGGTCTATTTATCTTTATATTTTCTAAGCTAACTATAACTATATCGCCTTTATAGAATAACGCGCTCTTATCCCTATAGGTATTAGTATTATCTTTATAGCGTTACTATAAAATCTAGGCTAGGGCCTTAAGCTATATTAATATCCGCTTAAAGCGGTTAGCTATAGAGTTTGTGTGGAAGAACTCCTTCTTTACTTATGCTAATAGTGTTAGTAGGTAGGGGCTAGCAGGCTCAATTCCGAGGCGAGGGTTAAAGCTATAGTTTGCAAAAAATAGGGAGATACCTATACTCTTATTAACTTGGTTATTTATAGTAAACTTAGTAAGCGGTAGGTAGTTAACCTAGTCGTCCTATATAAAGCTAATAAAAGCATAGAGGTATTTATTTATGGTAGCGTTAATAATTTTAGTTTAGCCGTTTGTTTTTAGGTGCTAGGCTAAGCTTAGTTATAAGGTTATCTTAAGGCGTTTACTTAGTCGTCGCCAGAAGTTGCTAATAAATTATATACCGCGATTAGAGATAATTATGCTTAGTGCACTATAGAGCTTATATATATTGTTAATAAAGCTATTAACTAGCTCCTCTATTAAGAGTCCTATTATTAGAATAAGGTATCGCATTTTAGTTAGGCGGTCTATAATAATAAGGATATATTTATATGCCTTACTATAGCATTAGTATACCGGCAGCGTTATAATATAGTTAATTAAGATATTGGTCTATAGGCGAGTGGGTAATTTTAGTGGCTTTAGGAAACCAGGCGGGGTAAAACAGGGGTTTTAGTGCAAAAGTATAGGGCATAGTCTTTAACAAAGGTAGCCGTAAACTAGGAGATTCCTAGCCACTAGTATATTTAGTTTAAGAGGTTAAAAGTCTTAACCCAGCTAGGGTAACTAGTGGGGCCACTACTATAAGAGCGATAGGTAACTTTTAGGCGGAGGTCTAGGGCGTTAGAACAAAGAGACGTTAGCGAAAGTAGATCTGTTTGTTAATAATACTATATTCTAACTTATTATAATAGAGTAATTTTTTAATCTTCTTTAGCTAATGGTGAGCTTTCTAATTATATAGGGCTGCCACTATATCTCTTACGAGTTTGTTCTCCTAGTATCCTAGCCAAATTAACTTATCTAGTAACTTTTTAGCTATTTTAGGGTCTAGAGCGGCTATAAACTTCGCGTCGTTAGCGTTATAGGACTTATATAGTAATTCTTCTAAGATTATAGGGTTAACTTTCTAGGGCGGTATAACGACTTAGGCTTGGTGGCGGAGGCGTTTATTATTAGTATCCTTAGGCCTTATTCCTAGTAGCCGGCTTAGGGCGTTAGAGAGCGTAGCTTTACTGCCAGGTCTGTATATAATTATAAAGTTAAACTATAAAAGGAATTCTATCTACCAGACTTAGTATTAGTTTAGCTGCTTAGTAGTTATAAACGTCTATAGGTTCTTATAGTTAGTAATAATTTTAAACGGCTCCTTAGTCCCTTATAGCTTAGGACGCTATTCCTCTAAAGCCTTAACAATAGCTAAGAGTTTTTTATTGTAGATCTTATAGTTATACTTTAGCGTAGAGTGCTTTATAGAGAAAAATGCAACCGGTTTTAATTTTCCGTTATTATTATACTGGGAAAGGACTCCGCCAGAAGCCTAATTTAATGCATCTATCTCTACCACTGTTTTCTTTATATAGTTATAGTATGCTAGTACTAGTGCTGAAGTAAAGGCTCCCTTAAGGGCCTTAAACGATTTAGTTTATTCTAGTCCCTATAGCCATCTAATATCCTTCTTTAGGAGTTTTGTTATAGGTATAGCAATAGCAGAGTAGTCTTAGATAAATTATTAGTAGAAGTTCGCGAAGCTAAGAAATTGTTATAGTTCTTTAATTAATATTAGGTCCTTCTATTCCTATAAGGCCTGTACCTTCTTAAGGTCTATAGTTATACTATTAGTCGAGATAATTAAGCTAAGGTATTTTATTTTAGTAGAGTAGAACTTAAACTTATTAATATTAATCTAAAGTCTAGTATTACCGAGTCTTTAAATAATTTCATTTATATACTTAGTGTGCTTGGCACGTGTTTTAGAAAAGATAAGGACGTTATTAAGGTAGGTAGTGCAGTAGTTATTAAGGGCGTTATATAGAATATAGTTAATATAGTTTTAGAATATAACGGGTGCGTTATAGAGGCTAAATAGTATAACTAGTATCTTATAGAGTCCGAACTGGGTAATAAATGCTATAAGCTACTTATAGCCCTTTATAATCCGGATCTGGTTAAACGCAGCAATTATATTAAGTTTAGTAAAGTACTTAGCACTATAAAGTACGTTAAGTGTCTCGCGGATTAGTGGTAGTAGGTATCGATTCTTAATAGTGACTATGTTTAGGCCTTAGTAGTTATAGTAGATTCGCATACTACCGCTGGGCTTAGTAGCGAGGAGGAGTAGTACAGCAGCTAGTGAGGTTAATTCGCGGATAAAACCCTTATCTAGCATCTTATTAATCCACTTCTTTATATACCTAAGTTCAGCAGATAAAAGTGGTCTATTTTTATAGTATGGGGCCTAGTTTCTGGGGGTAATCTTAATTTTATAGTCCTATAGTCGGTAAGGGGGCAGCTTATCTACGTTTTTAGGGAAGAAGTGCTTAATATATTTACTAAACTCCTTTAGTAGGCGTTGTAGAATGTCTTTGCGGGTTAATCCTGGTTTACTTTTTAGGAATTTTTTAACATTGGTATCGACTATCTTCCGACGTAAAAGCTTGGGTTTAGTTTTTAGATTTATTTTAAGGAAGTTATAGAAATAGGGGGGGAGCACTTTATAGGCTTCCTTTATTATATAGTTACCTTCTACTAGCCAGCGGAAAGACCTTTTTAATAGGTTCGGTACTTCTATTAGGCCTATAGGCAGCTCTTTAAGTAGCTGTTGGTACTTATCTTATTTAACCAGTTCTACTAGCTCCGCTATATGGATCCTTATTACCTTTACGTCTTTTTGTTTATAGAACTAGGTAAAATTAATAGTATAAGTGCATTTAATATCGTCTAGGTTAGGGCGTGTCTAGTTCTCCAGTGCTACGGCTAGGCTAGTATAGCTTAATTGGCCCGGGGGGGCGGAAATGAGGTGGCGGCCCTATATGGTACGCGCGGGAGACGGGTATAAGGTTAGGCGTTGCAGTGGCGCGGTTTCTATTATCTGGGTCTTGGTAGTTCTATAGCCAGTCCTTACTATAACGCGAGCTATAGTGTGCGTATATGGTATATAGCTTAGTTTTAGGTATTAGGCTAGGCGGCTAGGGTTTAAATAGTGTCTAGGTTAGGGTTAAATTTTTAATAGTAGTGGTATAAAGCGGACCTTCTTTCTTGGTCTCGGCGGGGCTAGCTAGCCCGTTATTTTGGTCTTAAGTGCTAAGATAGTCCAGTCTTCTACTATCTTGTTTCTTTACAGCTATATAGGCTCCCCTTTATTAGGAATATCTTCTACTATTAGGGCTTTATATATAGTTCTAGGCACTAGGCTTAGTAGTGCTGAGTATCCACGTAGGGCGTCCCTACTAATGTTGGTTATCCCCTATGGGAGGTAGTGCCTAGAGTAGTAGTCTAAGTTAAAGCGGATTTTAAGTTTTCTAAAGCTAGGACGGGGCTTATACTTCTAAAGCTAGGGCATGCCTAGGATAATTGGGGTAGTGGGTAAGAGTTTAGTAATAAAAAAGAGTATAGCTTTAATATGGAGGCCGATTAATATTTAGGCGGTAAAGTAGTCTATAATAAGTGAAGTTAGGATGCCGTTTATAAGGCGTAGTAGCCTAGGTACTAATGGCTTTTTAGTTATAATATTATACTTTCTTATAATAGACTCTGCGTTAGTAAATGCTATTATAGTACTACTGGAGTCTACTAGGCTTACTGTATTGATATAAACTTAGGGGTATAGGTTATGTAATAAGGAGAGTTAGGTTTAAATAAGGATTAATTTCTTATTACTGTTTACTAATCTAAGATTAAGTAGTAGTTTACTAATAGAAAGGACTAATTAATCTAGTAATAGGGACCTAATCTTTTTATCTTCCTCCTTATATGGTTTAGACCCTTAGACGCGACTTAGTCTAAGGGTTTGCCTTTTAATAACTGGGGTATAGGGCTGTCTTAGTGGGGCGGTTTAGTGTCTATTTGGCTGGCGGTGTTAGTTTTAGTTTTAGTTAGGGTATAGGAAGATGATACCTCGCTAATAATATGGCCGTGTTCGTATTTGCTAGCGTGAAGTCGCTAATACTAGGCGTTATTAATAGGTTGGGCTCCTATATAGGGCATGGTTTGGAGTAACTAAGCTATAGGGTTAAAGGGGGGGTTATCCGCCGCGGCTATAATAGGCTCCGCGGTCGCCGCGTCTATAATAGGCTCCGCGGTCGCCGCGTCTATAATAGACTTTATGGTTACCGCGTTTACGGTTATTAGTTTGCGTTGTTTAATAGGGTGGTATTAGGACTAGGTTTGCTGTCTTAGTGGGGTTATAGGCATCCTTTTAGTGGCTGGGCAGGCTATAGGTAAGGTATAGTCTATTGTTAACGCGGCGCTTACGCTCTATGTCTAAGATTCTATTAAGGTCTATGGGTTCTTTAGTTACTACTAGGGTTAGGGTTAATATAGGGGCAGGGGTTTAGGTAGGTAGGCGGTGGTTAGCGTTCTTCTTAAGGTTGGCTTAGTGTGTATAGTTTATAAGGTTTTTAGCGAATATATTTATCTGCTTGCTCTAACCTATATAGTCGCTATTATTAATTTTATAGGTAAGTCTAAGTACTAGCTCTTCTATTTTTGGAAAGATGAACTTTTAAAGTAGGTCCACCTTCTATTTGTCTATCTTCTTAGCGCGGACTATTAGCTTATTAAGCTCTCCCTTCTAGGACTAGTAATTACGCTCGCCCTAGGGGAAATGGTTAAGCTTGTTCTTTATAACCTGGGTTGTATTAAGGACCTTATAGTGGGTAGTAAGGTCTTTAAGTATATCTTCCTTAGTAGGCCATTTCTATATAGATGTGTTGTTTAGGTTCTTGTATATAAGCTCTAGGCCCTACTTAATAAACTTATAGGCCTTATCCTCTAGTATATTTGAGATATAAAGGATCTGGGACTAAACTATGTTAAAGTAGTCCTAGTCCTGGTCGAAGACTCTCTTAATCTTAATATGCTAGGTCTTAAAGTTAGCTTATTGTTCTAGCGGGGTGCCTTTTCCGCTAAATATTGGCGGGTTTTTAGATCTCCGTTTTTTCTGCTAGGTTACTACCATTATTATAGGGGTTAATTGTTTTAGAATAGTAATAGTCTTTGCTTAGGAGTTAATAGTTTCTGTCTAGAAAGTAATAAGGGTACTAAGGTTTTCATTAGCTTTCTTGTTGGTGGTATTTATGTTATATATATACTGTAGTCCTACTTTAATATTACTAAGGAATTTGTTGGTATAGTTAATAAGGGTAAGGTAAGCTTTGCTAGGCTTAAAGGTCTTAGGGTATAGTAGGGAGCGGCGGATTGTCTACGCGATATTAGGGTATATTTCTATAAAGAGGTCTGTAAAAACATCGTAGGGGTTTTAGGTTTTGACTATTTTGGCGTTGTTAGTGTCGCCTATCTAGGCGCTAGGTAAAAACTAAGGATCGTTTTAGGACTGTGCTAGGGATGTGTTGGTTTTAGTAGGGGCGTGTATAGGTCGCGATTGCTCTGGGGCGGAGGTTAATTGGCTAGGGTATAGGGAATCGGTGATCGCGACGGGGCGTAAATTGAAGATACTATAAATTGTTACAGTGCTGTAATAAAGTAGACTGAATAACTACGTTATAGTATAAAGAGGGGAAGAAGGTAGAAAGGGGGTATTGTATATAAATAGTAGGGCCGGCCGCTAAGTCGCTAGTAGTGGGCTAGCTAATAGTAGGAAATAGTATAAGACAGTATGAAACAGTATGCGTTAGGTTAGTGCCGTGACACTATAGATCTTATAACCCTTTAGTGCGTATATATTAGGAAGGCCGCTATAAGGTTAAAGTCCTTTAGTTATTATAGGGCTTTAAGTTCTAATTACTCTATAGCTTTACTATTAGCTTAAGGGGATAGCTTAGTAGTTAGGGGTAATATATTACTAGGTTCTGAATTTATATTAAGGATATCCTATTTAGGTATATTTAGACCCTTTTTAAAAATAGATCGGGTATTAACTAAAACGTTACTAGAAGCTAATAGAGTCTATATTACTAAAACTTAATATATAGAGCTATAGGTACTTAAATATCTTATACCTAGAGCTTATTCTATAATATAGAAAGTAAGTTATCTATTATCTATTTTCCGTCTCTTATTTTACAGCCTTTAGTATAATCTAGCCGTTATAATAGTTTATTAGTAGGGTTACTTTCTCCTAGTTTATATTTAATCTTAAAATTAAATTATATAAGTTTCTCTACCTATTTAGCTTATTAAGGTATAAGCTCCTTTATAGTTATAGAGTAGCGTAAATTATAATAATTTAAGAGTATATAAGTAGTATAGCTTATATACTTAAGGTAATATCGCTACTATTTAATGCAGTTAACTATAGCCAGCAGTTTTTTATTATAGGTATAATACCTAAGTTTAGGTCTTTAGAATTTTCTACTATAAAATACTATTAGTTTTTAATAAAGCTAAGTAGTATCTAAATCCCTATTAAGTTATAATAGGATACTAATAAGAGCAAAATTTAATATATTAATAATAATTATTAATAGCTAATCTAGGTTAAAATACTCTAGTAATAAAGCTTCTATAAACTTTATATATAGTTTTTAAAAGGCCTCCTAAACCTTTCCGGGCTATAACTATCCCATACGCCGTTAAGGCGTACTCTAAAAGAGGCCCGTACGCGAACACCAAAACATTAATACGCGTCTCCGCCGTAGTATCTATATAGCTTTGTATATTAATTATATTACCACTATAGGCTATAAACGTACTTTTAATAATGCAGACCTTATTTAACCTAATTAATATATTATTCCAAAGCATAGGGGGGCCAAAATTCTACCACCCAAGCCCTAGCCACTACTCGATTTTACACCCTTTCCTATTAACTCTCTATATACCAATGGCGCACCAAATTTACCACCACACGTTAATCCTACCAATCCTCTTGTATTTTTTAGGCTTATATAGACGGACAACTTAAAAAGCTTACTATATATATGAACGAGTATATAAGGCTTTACCCCTACTAAGAATATAAGGATAAAAGTAGGAGGGTGATAAGGCCTTAAAAATAGAAGCTTACCTCTCTAAGGGAGCTTCTTATATTCTTAGCAGTAACAATTTATATGGGCCTATTACCAGAAAAAGACATTAAGGAATATTGGACGACCTTCCGCAAGAAGGGAGTTAACTATTTTATAGTAAGGGAGAATATAAGTAAGGATTAGTGGCAGTAAATTAATTTAAAGCTTTATGTATTAATACTAAAGCTTCCTAGTAATAAGAAAAAGGAGTCTCCTTTTAATAAGATTGCTATACTTAGCAATACCCTACATAACCGTTTTTGGCTCTATTAGAAGCCTAGAACCCACCTCGCCGTTAATAAAATAAATATTTAATATACCAGCCGAGCTTTTAAAATGGTTAATATTCCAAGTAAGCTAATACTAGAAGGTTTTAAAGTATCGGCCGTAGCCAATTAGGGCTATATATTAGACTGGCTTTAGTATATAAAAGGTAATAAAAAGGGACCTATTAATTTAGATAAGTATTAGATAAAGGATAAGGGCTTTTCTAAGACGTAGGCGGTAGTATTGGACCTTCTACTATAGGAGCTTAATGGTAGGTAATACTTTAATAAAAATAAGCATGTTATATAGCTAGATAACCTTTTTATAAGCGTTAAGCTACTTTATTAGCTTTATAAGGAAGAAATTGGAGCTATAGAAACCGTATAAATAACTAAAACAAGACATAAGGTAGTTAATAAATAGGACGCCGAATAAACGGAGCCAGCTTTATACCTAAAAAGGATCCTCCTAAGCATATTAATCGGTCGCTTGTAGATCTTAAATTAGTATATTTAGGGCAGATTAAATAGGGGAAGTTATACGGGAGGCTTTTAAAGAATGGCTCTATTATAGAGTTTGCCTAAAAAGACGCTAATATAGTGCTTTTTATAAATACGGTTAATTTAGGTATATTTACTATCTAAAAACAAGGCTTTGCAGATGGTGACGTTATATATTACTAGGTAGAGTTAAGGTTTAACAAACGCAATAACATCCTGCTACTATAGCATCTAGAGCCCAATAAATATATAAAATATTCGGAAATAAGGCTATAAAGGAGCTCTTAATACTACAGTTTATTAATATATACAACCACTTTATAGGCGGCGTTAATTAAGCCAATTAACTAAGCTTATATTATAATATATAAAGGACGCACTTAAAGTTATAGAAGTCCCTCTATTACTTCCTTCTTAATATAACTGTTACTAATTGCTATAAACTTGATACTAAGTCAGTTTCTAGCTATTAGCCTACCTATAGCACCTATAAAGCCTTCCGCAAAGACCTTATCAGTGCCTTATTTAAATATAGTAAACGTCTTACTAAACCACCTAGCCCGTCTGCTATAATAGAGGATAAGAATATTTATAAGGCGCTTGCGGAGGAACACATACAAGAGCCTATTTAGTTGTTTCCTAAGAAGCCAAGCTATGAAGCTTATATAGCTGTAGGTAAAAGAGGTATAAATAAGTAAGCAAAAATAAAGCCTCTTATAGAGCTTTTAGTAAACACAATATAGAAACCTCGCGGTAGCAAGGAATAGGCAAGACAACGTCGTCCTCCAAGGACCTAATTCGGCTGTGCTCTATAATATACCCCTCTACAAAGAAGGACCTTACTAGCAGGAATATCTTAGCCTAATTAGGACATAATAGAGTTAATTATATATTAAATTTAAGCTTTATTATAATAATTTGGAGCCTTAATTTGTTAATTAAATCCACAGCTTTATTTCGCCAAGATTAGATTTAATCTAGAGACTCTAGTTAGTTCGCTTACGCGTACGCCTTTCTTAACGGCGTATGGGATAGTTTATACTATTAAATTAGTCCCTTCTTAGTTTTCTTCCTCCCTACCTTTAAGCTTTTTACTCCTTAGGCTAGGTTTTAAAAAGCTTTTATAATATATTTAAATAGGTACTAGGCAATATCTAAGTAGTTATAAATAAAGCGCCTATAGATATTAGTAAAGCTTAAAAATACTTAAATATCCTAATAGCTTTCTAGCTTTAGCTACTCTTAGATTATTTATACCCGTACTAGGTTTATAACTACGTTTATTGGCGTTATAATATAACTTAGGAACTTAATTTGCTTAGTATTAAAGATATACTTTAATACTTTAGTATAGAGGCCCTATTAATTTAAGTATTCTAGCACTTTATAAACGTAATATTTATGCTAATCCTTATCTCCTAAGTAGATTAGAATGTTATCTAAATAGATAATATATATGCGGTTAACTAGTCTCCCTAAAGCCCTATAGATATATAATTAGAATATTATAAGTGTATTAGTTAGCCTAAAAGGCATTACTAAATATTTAAAGTGGCTGTATTAGGGTTTAAAAACAGTCTTTTACTTATCCCCTTCATTAATATAAAGCCTATAATAGGCACTTTATAAATCTAGCTTTATAAAGATCTTTACCCTAAATAGTTAATCTAGCATTTTACTAACTAGTAGTAGTAGGTAACGGTTCTTAATTATAGCTTTATTAAGACTATAATAGTCTATATATAGCCTTATAGTTCTATTTAGTTTTAAAATAAAGAGAATTAGTACGCCTATAGGCGACTTACTAAGCTAGATCTATCCCTTTTCTAGTAAGCTATTAAGATACTCCTATAGGATTTCTAGCTCCTTATAAAAAAGGTTCGGCGGTTATTTACCTTCTTTTAGATTAATTATATAATCGTATTCTAAGTTCTACGTAAGGGCTTTTACTTACCTACCTAAAAATACCCTTAGTAAGTCCCTTAGGCCTAATAGAATATTTAATAGATTAGGGTCGCGTTTATCCTCTATATTATTATTAGGTAGATCTTAAAGCTCCCTTAAAACGCTTATAGAAAGTATTACACACTATAGCGGTTATTTATATATGGTTGCTACTATAGGATAAATAGATAATATATAAATCTTTATGAAGATAAATCTAAGATAGGGTATTATTAGATTAGAATTAAGGAAGGGAGTAAATAAAAAGCAGTTTTTAGGTTAAAGGAAGGACTATATAAACTATTAGTTATATAATTTAGACTTATAAACGCACTAGTAATATTCTAAAAGTAAATTAATAGTGTATTAGGAGAATACCTTAATAAGTTTATTATAGTATATCTTAACAATATTACTATCTACTTAATGACTAAGGAAGAATATAGGGAATATATTAAATAGGTCTTAAAAGGACTATAAGAGAAATAGATACTAGTAGCAATTAAAAAAAAAATTTAATAAGAAAGACCAATTTTATTAGATTTATTATTAAACTAGGTTATATTAATATAGGCCTAAAAAAGATTAAAGCTATAGTAAGTTAGAAAGAACTAGAGAATATAATATAGTTAAAGTTATTTTTAGGGGGTTATAACTACTATAGAAAGTTTATAGTATAGTAGTTAAAGAATATTAAACCGTTTATAAGGCTTATAAAGAAAGAGGAACTATAGGTATAGAGAGGTAAGTATAAAAACTATTTTAAGAACTTAAGGAGTTTGTAACGGGACTAGCCCAGTTATAGTAGGAATGTCTTAGTGAAACACTCGATAGATAAATTCCGACGCTTTAGCTAAATTCTGCCGAATTCTGCTAGCTTAATTAACCTCTACTAAGTTCTACTAGATTAATTAAATTCTACTAAAGTTAGTTAAAGACCGCGTATATATATACGCACGTATTAACCACTAAGACCCCTAACTATTTAATATATAACTCTCTTGTTATTCCTTTCTCTTCTTTATATAATGTCTTATCCTTAGCAAGAGCTATATACCCTTAAATTTAGATAGAATTTATATTATTCCTTTAAATCTTCCTTAAAGTCTCTTCGCGCCTTTATATTACGTTATATTAAAATAACTACTATTAAAATGGTAAATAAACTTAAACCCCCTACGTTAACTATAATATAATAGTCCTTTATAGATACTTTAGCCCAATAACGAGTAATATTAGAAGCTTAGTACTAGTAATTAATAGGAGTAATCTATAAAGAACTCCGTAACCTTAAAGCACCTATATTAGAGACCCTAATAGCAATACCTATAAATAAAATTAAAATAACTATATATAAACCCAGCCTATTAAATATAAACCCTAAACTAGTAATAGTAGCTTAACCTATACCTATAATAAACCTAGTACCTACTATAAAATCTAAAAAGCTCCCTAACCCTCTAATATTTAATAGAAATAAAAATGACCTATATCCCTTTATAACTAAGCTCCGTCTTAAACTTTTAACAAACTATAATTAATACCCTACTAAAGCTAATAAAACCAGCTATAGAATGTCTTATTTAAGTAAAGACGCTATATAAACTATAGACCTATTCTTCTATAATAGCACATTTATTAATTTTAAAATCTTTATCTCTTTATTAGAATAAATATATAATAACACTAGCTGTAAATTTATAGCTATTACTAAACTTAAAAACTTATAATAACGGAACTAAGACTTTACTAGCTTTTTTTTTAGAATTTTTAGGCCTTATTAGTAAACTAGATTAGAATAAAGCCGCTAAAGTTACTGCTCTCTATTAAGCTATTTTAGGTAAAATTAGAGTATAGTTAGTAGGTAGAGAACTACTAAAGAACTTACCTAAATTTATTATAATATATTAATAAATTAATAAGGATCCTTAATATAATAAACAGACTTATTTCCTAAAGCTAACTATACCTTACGTTTAAAAATCTCTAAAACTAGTTATAGTACACATGCAACCTTACCAAAAGGTAGCGCCGCACTTCAAAACTTACGCATACCCATCTTACCATCAAAAATAATCAATTTCCTAACTTTTAAGACCTAATTCTCACTGCCTAGCGAGCTAGAGGTGGATTTATTTGTCGTTTTACCCCCTTTCCCCTAGCAGAAAATTCTTCTTAGGGGTGGTCCTAGCTTATAAGCGAGGC
>Ga0307515_10010364_pt1 | contig 17857 bp, 5 predicted proteins | sample 17_EM_MG_FD_194513 | JGI IMG/M metagenome (GOLD analysis project Ga0307515, IMG submission 194513) | Populus trichocarpa ectomycorrhiza microbial communities from riparian zone in the Pacific Northwest, United States - 17_EM | ecosystem: Host-associated > Plants > Roots > Unclassified | place... | reverse complement strand
AAATTATGTACCTTTTCGCCCAAAATCGCGTGCGAAAGTACTCGGGGGCGGTCGCTGCGCGACCTCGTGCGGGGTTCGGGCGCGTTATCAGCAGGGGTGGCCCTAACCTCGTATTAACCCGGGTCGTAACCGCGCCAAATCAGCCCCCCCGATATGTGATAGATATCGTATCAATCGTGGATCGTCGATCCGTATCGCGGAAAATTGGATTTTCCGCAACCCTGAGTACCGTTAGGTTCGTCTTATCAAGCTCTACATTTTATATTTTATAATTATTTTAATGGGCTCTATGAAAATCGGACTCTGCAACACGGTGGAGCCCGGGAACCTAGCAGTACTATTGGCGTTCCATCAGGATCGTGCCAATAGACTGCTAGAGCAAATGCAGAGACGTGCGTACGGCTGCGCAGCGTCGGCGCGGCGACTTGGTGGTGGTGTGAAGAATTTTCTGCTGGGAGGGTGAGTAGCAGAGGCTCAAAACACGACCATCACAACGTGCGTCGGGTTATTCAAATTACGGCATCTACTTTCGGCGTCCCCCCTTCCTCCCGTACGGCATACAATACAATATATTACACGGCACCTATACCTGGCACGACAACCGAACCGCATACACCCCGGGAAGCCTGTGATAAACCTCTCATCTACCCGCCTTTTATACCACCCTACCCGACAGCCTAGATTTACCAAACGCGCGGTATTTCGTCTCCCTCTATTTTTGGCTGGGATAGGGGACCTAGGTTAGGGCCTAGGATAAGACACCTAGTTTATCCCGCTGTTCCTTTGGGGTAGGTCATACAGGACTAGATTATATTGTAAGCAAGAGGGCCGCAGGCGTATACACATATATAGGGTATTCAAGGGAGCTAGGGGCAGGCAAACATACGACATTACGGCAATCTATAAACACGTGGAAGTATGGCTCGAATAGCAGACAGGGTAAGATAGGCGATCAGGGACTAAGTCTCAGAGCAGTTGACCTAATGGTAATTTTTCCTCCCGTTGATGTAGTATAGATGCTATCTGGAGGGATACATGTTGTATTACCTCTCACATCTCCCTTGGGGGTTTTTTGTACCTACATAGCGGTATTAGTCTGCATGGACGTTAATTGGGACCGCATCAGACGTTAAACGAGAGTCAGGAATTATTTTAATAGAGTGTCTTGTAAAGTTAATTTAAGCATTTTATTCAACTTGGTTTCGGCGGGAGATACTCCAGTTTTCTTATCTTCTGCAAATTTTTTCGATAAGCCGGCTCCCACACAAAAAAAGTTATAACATAAACTTATCTTTATAACCACGCCTTATATAGATTTATAATATATATAAAAGTTATAGAAAATCTTCTTAAAATTTTTTTTTATATATACATTTTTATAAAATAGTTCATAATTAGGATAGTATTAGTATAGTAGTGTCTTGCCTCGTTGTGCGCGTGTGTGCACGTACCATAAACTACTTTCTTGGCAGTAACCCCATCAAAAAAACTCACAAAATCTCTTAACTTGTACGGGTTATATATTTACAACAACAATAGATATTAAGACGCCTACTATTGCAAAACAATCGCATTAATAAACTCTACAACTTTATAACTTAATATTTTTAAAAATATTAAGTTGTTGTATAATTATACTTGTAGAACTTTTATGTGTGGGAGCCGTCTTATCAAAAATTTGCAGAGGATAAGAAAACTGCAGTAAGCGGTCTTGGGCCTTCGCCAAGGGATTCCTCATCACCTCCCATTTCCACCTACCTTGCGAAAGGACTTCATTAATAAAGCTTCAATTACAAGTGCTCTATGGAGGCTCAATTCGTTGTAGCGGGGTGTCTTTAAATGCTGCATAAGTATAATATATTTGCATCCCTGTGCAAGACATCGAATCTCTTTCTCAACCAGAAAATTTTGGGTCATGCCCTTGCACCTTCCTCAGAATCTTCTACGAGTTCCTACAATACCTTTGTCCGGATAGTACACTAATCCAACCTGTCCATGCTGCTTTCAAGTAACCGGAAGCATTGTATCTTTATTCAAATGGACTACCACTCGCCTCCAACCTTGTACCGAAAGATTTTGTCATTGAATTTTCCACCTGTAGCTCTCCAGAGTTGTGAAGCAGTCTGTTTTTCACCCCCTTATTATAAGTATGTATTTAGTAGCCGGGCACTAAAGCAACGCCACTCACCGCATTCAACCAAACTCCTCTCAACATGACAGTAATGAAGGCCCACTCCCCATTGTTGTTATATATACGCCGCTGTGACTGATCCAAATCTCTATTGATAGGTCTACAGTTTGGCACACGCCGATGGTCTGTCGGCCATTCAGGTGGGTTCTGAGAAGCTGGCGCTGGATGGGAGTTCGGAGCGGGTGCGGGATCCGAGGTGCCGGAGTGGTGTAATTCGTAATCTGCGAGCACAGAGAGAGCATTGCAGGTTACTGCGTTTCGTGTTGTGGTAACAGACATGCTGGATGATGTAAAATGAGAAATTCTATGAGAAGGACGGAAACACAAAAGTATGAAGTCGATCACTACCCTACCGCCTATCGCCTACCGCGTACCGCCTACCGCCTACCTAGGTTTCGAGGTGTTCATGCTGGGATGGTGAGCGTTCTCGGTTTCGTTGACCCCCCACATATCGGGCTATGTGGAGGAGGGCGGGTAACACCCTTGCGCTACAACATCACGACTCGGTTTCAATCAAACAAATGTAAATATCTCGCGTGAAATGGAGGAACATAAACTCCTTTACCTGAGTTGTGATAGATATTCGTCACCTATCCTTCGCTATGAGTTCAACGAAACCATTCCCTCGGATCAGGGCCGCGGCGATCGACGGACGTCTTTCGAACATTCACCATCGTCGCAACCAACTCGAACAGCTTCACGATGGCCTCGCGCAGCACGCACAAGCTATTCGAAACGCCATCGTCCGCGACTCTGGCAATACCCAAACTGAAGCTGCCATAGAGTACCACTTGGCACTTTCATGTCTGAAAGAGCAGTATTCCTCGCTGGATCCAGCAAGCGCACTTGAGAATGAGTACCGTATTGCACGTGGGGTAGATGCGCCTGATCGAAGGGAGCAAGCCGGGATAGTATACATTGCACCCACGTTGCACACTTTGTTCTTTTCCGTCATTTCTCCTCTTGGCGCTGCTATTGCCGCAGGTAATTGCGTCATCGTTCTGGTAAAAATTCACAGCTGGGATTTTGAGAATATCCCTTCGCTTACCTGTGAAATATAGCTTGAAAACAACCTTCGCGAACTATTTGGCCTGCTGCGAAAGCTTCTGCGAGCTGCTTTGGATGCAGACATCTTTGATATAGCAGACAGCAAGCCAACCAACGCCGAATTTTTAAATCAGTGCATTGAAGTGCTCCAACCAGAGACCAAAGAACCTCCTCGAATCAACCAGATAGTTTCACCAACAGGCGAGCGAGTTGTTGCTATTGTCGATAGGACGGCAAACTTGCAAGAAGCCGCCAAGGCCTTGGTCACAGCTCGATTCAGCTTTAGTGGCAAATCCCCATATGCTCCTGATATAGTACTGGTAAACGAGTTCGTCAAGAAAATTTTCTTAGATGCCGTGGTCCAACACTCTATAGGGTTTCTCACAGGACGGGATAGCAACGTAATAGAAAATGGAAAACTAACCCGCTTTCAAGGTCAGGGCTCTGGCAACCTCCCCAAGGAAATTCAAAGTGAGGATGAAGTTCGAGTTGTTACTTCCGGCTCCAATGGTGCTATCATGGATGTTAAGAAGAGGTATGTTCATTACTGCTATAATGAAGCAATACAACGCTAAAGTGAACCCAGAAGCTCTTCCGTACTACAGAGTAAAATCAGCCAGTGCTGTCTCCTAGTGTTTGCTGTGAGCAGCCTAGATGATGCTATCGATCTTGCTAACAGGTACTGATCACTTCCATTTCCAAAGCCACTTCCATAGCTAACCGTTCGGTTTCTTCAGCAACAATGCGACCCTCCTCGCGTCTTACGTCTTCGCCGCTCCTGGTTCCGCAAATTACCTAAGTCAATTCATTTACTCCCGCACCGCCTTCATCAACCACATCCCTACCGAAATTCTAGGTTTGTCTCCTTTCTCTTGCTTACTCTAATTTTACTTCCATATTAATGAATGTCCATATATTTGTCTGGCTAACCATCCATAAACAACACAGTTGGCCCTGCCGCTCCGCTTAATCATCCGACCAAGTCTGTTCCCCGTTACCCAGTCGCCCTCTTCAGCCAGCCTCGCCCTCATTACGTAACACCTCCCCCTGAGTCTGCGCTCTTGGGTACGCTGCTACGAGCTACAGACCCAAAAGTCCTTCGACAGTTGGAAGAGCGTGATGTGGCCGCGCTGCCAAAGGGCAAGGAACGGCCACTCGGCGGGGGCTTGGGGTTCTTTGAGCAGGGCTTTGTAGCAGGTGCGATAGTGGTGCTGACACCAGTGGTTGTGGGAATTGGAGCATTAAGTGTTTATGGTTACCGGGCGGTTAGTGCAAGATTGTGGCGGTAACGAATGCTTGATGCTGTGTGTTCTGGTCCTGGATAACCATCCCGTGGATTGCCTATTGGACAATTTTTGTTACAATATTAGTATTTTGTTTCTCCATGTAACGTGTGTATGCTAGCTTCCTAGATCTGCATTTGCTTTGCTATATTAGTAACTAGTAGGTAGGTAGTTCTTGTTCGACCCTACAATTTTTTATGGAATAGCAGTCTTGATCCTTGATAATAGAAAGAATCCGTTTGAAGATAAGTTCACAAAGCAGATCGTCGGAATTTTAAGTGATTCTGTCGACCTGTGTCTACACGGTTTGGACCGGTTCTAGAATTTGTCTTAAAACCGATTCAAAAATAGGCTTAAATATAGCTATTACGCCTTCTAAGTACACCGTTGCTTAAACTATAGTAACTACCTCCGGCGTCTTCATTTCCTCCCGTACAGCATATATTATAGTAAACGGTACCTATATATAGCACGACAACCGAACTACATACGTCTTATAGGCGGAGGCTTATAATAAACCTCTTATCTACCTACCTTTTATACTACGCTACCTAATAGCCTAAATTTACTAAATGCACAGTATCTTATTATCTCTTTCTATTCTTAGCTAGAATAAGGGACGTAAGTTAGGGCCCTGGGATAAGACACCTAGTTTATCCTACTATTCCTTTAGGGTAGAAGGTTATATAGGACTAGATTATACTACAAGTAGGGAACCGTTAGCGATGCGTATATATATATAGGGTGGGGATTTAAGAGAGCAAGGGTAGGTATATATTAATTTATAGTAACCTATAAGCGAGTAAAAGTATAGTACGAATAGTCGATAGGATAAGATAGGCGATTATAAGACTAAGTCTTCGAGCAGTAATATAATAGTATTTTTCCTTCCGTTAATATAGCATAGATACTATCTAAAGGGCTATATACTATATTACCTCTTATATCTCTCTTAGAGGCCTTTTATACCTTACTTAGCGGTATTTATCTATATAGACCTTAATTAGAACCGTATTAGACATTAATTAAGAATAAAAAATAATATACTTATTACCTCGTCGCCTTCTACTCAAGCCTCTACTTTAATAGCAGCCTTAATATTAGCTTCTTCCTTATATTACTTATTAAGTTAGAATTTACGCCTTTTATAAAGGCCTTTACTTAAGGATATCTAAATTAGGACTTACGGACTTATTTACTTTAAGAATGTAGACTTTAAGGCGGTTTTAGGAGTTAGTAATAAGATATTTAGAGGAACTAAATACGCGTTCGCATTCGGCACTTATTAATAGTATAGCTAGTATATTAAGGGTCAATTGAGCGAAATCGAGCTGTAAAAAGTAGAGGCTATTCTAGCAAGCTAAGGGATTATCGGCTTCTTTAAGGTCGCTTTTAATATAGGTTTAGTAGATATTAGTGCTACTAAAAGGTACTAATTTAATCTACTTCTAGACTTTTAGACTATTAAACTTCTTACTATATATAAAGCGTATTAGGAGTAGAAGTTTAATAACTATAAAAGTGCTATACTTATCTTTATACTCCTTTAGCTAAAGGTCCTCCACTAAGTCTTAAATTCCTCGATTCTATAAATCCTTAGGATTACTACTAGGCTGGTTTATTTTATTTTAATTATAATTAAACCTCTAGTAAAACTACTATTGCTTTTTATTTAATAAAAGTACCTATGTAGCATAGTATACGGCGCCGTCATCTATAAGTTTATAGTACTTTTTATACTCCTTCTATAACGCGGAGTCCGCTGCCTTAAAATAGACTTATTTCTTATAGTTGTTATATTTAACGTAAAGCTCTTAAAAGTTAATCTAGGTATTATAGATATAATTAAGAAGCTAATCTATAGTAATAAACTAGTAGTAGAGTATATACTTATAGCCCTAGCTATATATAGTAGCTTTATAAAACGGTTAGAGGATAAAGAAGAGTTTTAAAAAAATAGAAACTAGTAATAGGTAGTAAGTCAATCGCTTTTAATGCCCTTACCAGGTTTTAATATATATATATTTATAAGTAATATTATTGCGGTCACCTCGGGTTGCCCTTATAACAACCCCTAAACACCCTTTAGATAGCTGTTAGTTACGTGCTAGAGGTATATACCCGTAGTATATAGTCTCTCCAATCCTAAAGGCCTTACCTTCTTAAGGATTTGTCTTCTCTATAATCTATTATATTCCTATAACTATGCCTTATACCCCCCTATCTATAAAGTCCCCTTATATTTAAATTCTTTCTACTTTATTTAAAAGGGCAGCTGGCTTTAAGACTAAAATTGTTTATATATATCTTTTATTTATATCTACTATTTCTCCCTTAAACTTTATAACTACCTAAACGGACACTCTACGAATACAGAAAGCGGTCGCTTTAAGGTAAGAAGGTCCTTCTAATAGGGAGAGATTATAGTAGTGTAATATAAGGGATATTATTGCGGACACCTTGGGTTGCCCTTAGGACAACCCTTGGACGCCCCTTAAATAGTCACCGGTCACGTACCGGAGGTACATACCTATAGTATATAGTCTCCACAATCCTAAAGGCCTTACCTCCTTAAGGATTCGTCTCTTTTACCAATCTATCCTATTCCACAATCGTGTCCTTATAGCCCCCTATTACAAAGTCCCTTTATATATAAACCTTTAAGCAAGACGGCTAAATAAGCCCTAATACCTAAATGCACTAAAAGCATAAAGACTCTTATATACCTACATTTACTAATAATACTAAAAAAAATATAAACACTCTCTATAACGGCTATAATACTACTAAAAAGTAGCCGGAACCCCTTTAGCCCCACTTAGGCTAATTAGAAGATTAAGTGCTAGATATAACTTTAAAATCTTTCCCTAAGCTAAAAATGCTAAAGAAATACACTAACGCGTTTAATTAGGGACCTAACTAGAACACTTACGGAAGGCCACTAGTCTATAATTAGTATAGTAGTAGTATATAAACAGCTTATAAGCTAAGCGGGCCTATTCCTTTAGGTAATTTAATCTAAATACTAACTTAAGACCTAAGCCTTATTAGGAAACCTATATTAGCTACTAGTGCTAATATTACCTCTATAGCTAGGGCTTTCCTAGGCCTAAGTTTAGAAAGTTAGAAGCCCTATCCCTTAGTATAATACTTCGCGTCCTACCGGTATCGATAAGAGCTAGCTAATAAAATCAATAGGATTAAGGCTCCGTGGCCATACGCGTACTTTTAATTTTAGTATTCGCGCACAGACTACTTAATTGTAGGACGCTACCGTGCTAAGGGATACTTATATCCTCTAAGAAGGATATTAAGAAGCTGTTGTAAGGCTCTTTAAAGCTATATAGGAGAAAGTCACTAATAAATATATTAGAACCCTTTAGGGGCAAATTTAGATCTAAAAGGGTTTAATCTAAGCTAGATAAGTTCTTTTATAACTTAGTTAAAGCTAAGGGGTTTTTAAGGGCTATTTATTACCTATTTAAGGAGGTATAAAAGACTTAGAAAGGTATCTACGTAATAAATAGAAAAAGAATATAAACCAACTAGCTAAGGCCCCTAATAGTTTAGAACTCCGCTATAGACCTAACGCCTAATATTTAGACAATTAGGTTTATAAGGTAAATAACTCCTTTAAGATACTAGTAATATAAGACGATACTAAAGAATATATATAATAGATTCTTAGTAAGATTAAAGACCAATTACTAAACTTAATTGCACTTAATTAACTTAATAAAGAGTAAATTACTATATAGCTATAGCTATAGACCTTCCTAAAGGGTTAGACCTAAGATTTATATATAATATATATTACGGCACCGTAACGGATCCAGTTAGGGGGCTCGCTTAAGCCTTGGCATATGTATATAGACGTGTCCTTTTTGTAAGCTTTGCAGTGTGGGAGAATTAAGTAAACGACTTAATTTTAAATCTATGGAAATCGAGCGATATAAATACATAAAATAGATAGCAAAAGGCTGATAACGACGATGTACTATTGTAGCTGAAACGATGTACAATTGCAGCTAAATAATGTACAATTGTAGCTAAAAACAAGGGTGGTGAGTTATAAGGTAATGCGAGCCTCGGTAGTTGGTTACATACCCCCTTAGATTTATCGGTGTAGTTAAAGCTATAGAAAACGAAAATGAAGGTAAAGACTATACCAAAATAGGAAATTTGGATACAATTTAGGAGTAGTAAAAAGAATAGGGTAACCGTTACGGATATTGCTAGTTGCTAGATAAGGTATTAATCTAATGTTAATATCTACCAAATTTAACCGCTTTATCTATACTTCGTGCTTTTAACAAGGTAAGATTTTGGTAAGGCCGTTGGCAGGCATTTTGTCTATAGAAACCCATTATACGTTAATCTTTTTATCTTAGACTTCCTGTCTTAGCTAGTGCTAATAGACGTTAATATGTCGAAGCTTAGTGTTAAGCTTTGGTATATCCTATCTTAGGAGTCGTATAGTCTACATATTGTCGCAGAGCATAATAAATTCGCGTTCTAAGTTGAAGCCGATTGCCTTAAAGAAACGCTGCCACTAGATAATTTCAACAGTAGCCGTAAATAGGGAGAGAAGCTCCGCTTTAGTAGTTAAGTGAGTTACTAATCGTTATAGGGTCGCCTTTTAATCGATTAGTCCTTTAAATAGGATAAAAAGGTATGCTTAAGAGCTCCGTCTAGTCTCTCTATCATCCGTAAATACTGCGTTAGATACTCCATAAAAGGTAACGTCTTCTTCTTTAAGGTTTCTAAAGTAGATATAAGCTCCGAATACTTCGCCAAAGTATTTAATAGCTATCGATTTTGTTCTAAGGCAATAGGCAATAGCTTAGTTTGCCACGTTAAGGTGTTTTTAATTTAAATTAGTAAGGAATTCGGCCAGTTTAGAATGCGTCTTAGTAATATTAGGCCTTTTAAATATAGCAAGGTGTGTAAGAAAACTAACCCGCTACTAGTAGGCTAATGTCCTTTAAGGGCTCGTCTACTAGTCGGACGGAATTAGTTCTTTAGTAGGAAGAAGTAACTTAGGAAATCTACCTAGCTAAATATTAAATTATTTATCTATTTTTTTTAATATAGAAGTCTTGGCAAAGCTAGAGCTTTCTACTTACTTAATCTTACTTAATTTAAATACTTAGGAACTACTATAGGTCTTCTAGTACACGGATCTTGTATTAATGTAGTAGTTTAGCTTTAAATTCTTCTAGTCTTAGAAGGTTCTCTTTAGTAAATAAAACAGCAATATTGTTTACGTAGAAGAAGATAATAAGTCGTTTATTAGTAAATAGGCAGTTAGTACCTAGGATAGGTTTTAATCCAAATTTAGCTAGGGTACTAGTAAGCTCTTTATACTATAATAGCGGTGATATTTTTAGTCTATATAGCGCTATAATGTCACAGGACACCCCCGTAACACCTTATACACGCTTACCTACTTCCACTGTCTATAGGACTACAATTTGCCGCGACCTATGGCAATCTAACGGCAATCTGCTATATTCTACTATATTCCACCAAGTTTTACTAAATTCTACTATATTCTGCCAAGTTCCACTAAATTCTGCTAAGTTTTACTAAATTTTACTAAGTTCTGCTAGGACTACGTCCTAAATCCTATTCTGCTCTATGTATATATTAACTAAGCAACTAAGTTAACAATATATACCCTTTCTTCCCGTTTTCCTACCTTCCTTCCTTACGTAACGTCTTAATCTTATTACACAGTTTATATATATAGCTTAATAATATCGTCGTTTATACTTACTCCGTAACACTATATTGCGTTAAACCTATACCTTATACTGCTTTAACTAGCATATAGAACGACCTAAAAGCCCCTATATCTATAAAAGACCTATACGCTATGTTTACCAAATAAATAAAGACTCTATAATAAGCTTTTGCGGACACCCTTGCCTATTAAGAAGCCCGATATTATAAGTTAATTAAATCTCTAAAAAAAGAAATTAAAGAGATCCGCCGAAACCCACTATCTACCGCACTATTACCCCTACTTGCTACTACCGGTGTTAACCTATAAACGCTAGGTAGAGAGAACGTGTCTAAAACTAGCTTCTTAACCCTAAATTTGCCGACCAGTGCCCCTAGAAAGAAGTTAACCAAATATCTCCCTAATTCTCCCGCCTATTTAGGTAAAAGAAGTAAACTATGCTTCTTCTTTAACTAACTTAAGAATAAGCTAAATAGTAATATTAATCGCTACCAACTCCTAATAGCTAGTTACGTTACGCTATAAGCCGCCTAATAGAAGACGCCGCAGAAACTATATACCCGTTTTAGCCAAACACTATAAAAGAACTAGTTACTATACTAAAAGCATTTTATAGCGACCCTAACCGAATCGCTATAATATAAAGAAAACTAAATAAGATAATATAAGACTCTAAAAGCTTTTAATTATACTTTACTAAATTCTACTGCTATACTAAAGAGACTAGATAGAACGAACCTGCCTTAATTAATCGCCTAGCGGAATCCCTAAACTCTAAACTAAAGGCTTTTTTTATAGGAGTTAAGCTGCTAGATACCCTTACCGCCTATACTAATATTATTAATGGCTTGTATAACGATATACTACGTCTTATCTTAAAATACACACCTTAATATACTGCCCCTTAGCTACCTAAGACCCGTAAGGACCCAGATACTATAAATATTAATACTAGAACTCTCTCCTACGCCCCAAAAGGATCTACTAAATAAGAATAACGCATTAAGCTTGGCCTTTGCTTTAAATGTAGAAGTAACGCTTATATCTTAAGTTACTACTCTATCCTAATGCCTAAAATATATATATAAACAACTGGTATAGACGGCCAATCGTCTTAATTAAGCTCCGGTTACCGACCCCAATCTTTACTAAATCTTAGCCCCGCATTTAGTAAGCACTACTTATAAGGATAAAGCTACAACTAATATGCTATAAGAACTCCGCCCTAATTACCTGTAAAAGGAAGGTCCTAGAGCTAAGTTGCTCTTTAGAACGACTCTATCTTAGGATCTTATTAAATACTTTAGATATTATAAACTCTAACTCTTAGGATTATAGCATAACCTTTAACTGCCGCCTTTAGTAGAATAATTAATAGGCTAATGCTTAAGTCCTAATTAATATAGGAGCTAGTGGCATAGGATTTATTAACAAGATTTTTGTGTAAGATAATAGTTTTACCCTAACCCCCCTTAACCGGCATATTAATATATTTAGATTTAATAGTAAACGCACGGTCTTAGGTTAAATTACCTATATAGTATACCTAAGACTTTAATACCTAAACTATAAAGAACTAATTAGGTTTTTTATTACCACCCTAGGTTACTTAGTAACCCTTAAATAACCCTAAATAAAGCTATATAAGGTAACTATTAATTAGGATAACCTTAAGCTTCTATTTACTGCCCCGCGTTATAAGTAAGAATACTCTATAATATACCGCTCTGACCCTAAACTAAAATCTAGGAAATCTACTAAGATTTACTAGCCTAAGATTTCTACTAATATCCACTCTACGCCTAAGGAATCCACTAGATTTTACTAAATTCCACTAATATAAGAATTCTACTAATATTCATTAAGGATCTGAAAATTCCACTAAACCCTATAAACTAATTCTAACTACTGCACTGCCCTAAGCTAAGCAGAAGCTTAAGCTTTATACACGAAAATACTAGAAGGACTAGTATTCTACTATAAAAAGGATTTTTAAAGAACCCGAACCTAAATCTAACACTAACTCCGTACCTAATACTAAACCTAAACCTAAATAAGAAACTATAGACAATCTAAGCGAGCTTAGTACCCTAGATATCCGTATAATTGGAGCTACCCCGCTAGCGTAACTTACTAAGAAACCTAAGTATATAATATTCGCTGTTATAATAGCCGATATTAAGAAGGCCTTAGTACTAAAGAAGTATACTAACTCTGCTATAAAGGTACCAGTAAAGTATTATTATTGCCTAGATATATTTTTATAAAAGGAAGCTAATAAGCTACCAGAACACCAACTATATAACTATAAGATTATACTTAAAGAAGGAAAGTAGCCTAGATTTAAACCCTTATATAGGATGTCCTAAAATAAACTCTAAGTACTATAAAAGTATTTAAACGAGAACCTAAGTAAAGGATTTATTAGAGCAAGCTCGTCGCCTATAGCCGCACTAATAATCTTTATTAAGAAACCCGGCGGCGGTCTACGCTTCTATATAGACTACTAAGCTCTTAACGCCGTTACTATTAAGAACTAATATCCGATCTAGTTAATATAAAAGACGCTAAACTAACTAAGTAAGGCTTATTACTACATAAAGCTTAATATTATCTCTATATTTAACCGTCTCCGTATTATATAAAGGAGATAAATAGCTTACTGCATTTCGTACCTAATATAAACTATTTAAGTACTTAGTAATACCATTTGGCCTCGTAAACGCTCTAAGCTCGTTTTAATATTATATAAATAATACCCTACGCCCCTACCTAAATATCTTCTGTACTGCTTATATTAACGATATCCTAATATACAATAATAACCTAACCAAATATTAAAAACACGTTAACCTTGTCCTATAAGCCCTGCATAGAGCTAGTCTATAATTAGATGTAGATAAATACGAGTTCTATAAAACGGAAGTTCTATACCTTAAACTCCTTATTTCTATAGATAGTATATAAATAGACCTAAAGAAAGTCGAAGTAATTATAAACTAGTAAGAACCTAAGAACGTTAAGGATGTACGAGCCTTTATAGGATTTGCTAATTTCTACTAACGGTTTATTAATAACTTCTCCGCCCTAGTTTTACCCCTTGTAGCTTTAACACAAAAGGATAAAGTCTTTATCTTTAATAAGGAATGTAAAAAGGCCTTTACCTATCTAAAGGTTATATTAACTACTACGCCCGTACTCTAATATTTTAACCTAAACTAAATAAGTGTTATAGAAGCCAACTTATCTAATTACGTTATTAGAGGCATCCTGTCTTAATATAATAAGGATAGAGTATTATACCCTATAGTATACTTCTTAAAATAACTAAGCCTAGCTAAATGTAACTACAAGATCTACAATAAGGAATTATTAGCTATTATTAGATGTTTTAAATAATAGTAACCCAAACTAAAAGGCGCTAGATTTCTAATTAAGGTTCTTAGTAACTATAAAAACCTACAGTACTTTACGACTATAAAACAGCTAAGTTATTATTAGGCCCACTAGTTAGAATATCTATCTTATTTCTAATTCATAATTACGTACCGCTTAGGCGTTTAAGGTTAAAAGCCTAACGCCCTAACCTAACGCTTATAAGACGCGCCAGCCCTAAAAGAAGCGCGCTTTTACTAAAATTAGACCCTATTTTGCCCTAAACTATTTAACCTTCCTACTAAAGACCTTATAGTACACGTCCTTAAAATAACCAATTAATTAATTAAATAGATTATAGTTAACAAATACCTAGATAATAAGTTTATTTAAGAGACGTTTAAGCTAATATAAAGATAGCATTAGACGCTCTAAAAAGATTTTTCTAAATAAATACGAAGTCTATGGAAACCGCTTATATTATTAGAACCGCCTAGTTATACCTAACTATAACGAACTTAAGCTTAAGCTCCTTAAACATATATATAATCTACTAGTAGCCGGCCACATAGGCTAAGGAAAAACCCTAAAACTACTCTAACGAGAATACTATTGGCCGAATATATATAATATAATACAAAGGTATATCTCTAGCTGCTATATCTACCAATGAGCTAAGGCTTTGCATAAGACGTATAACGGCCTTCTAAAGCTACTACCTGTTCCGGACCGAAGATAAAAGGATATCTTAATTAACTTTATTGTTAACCTCCCTATAAGTAAAGGCTGTATAAATATTATAGTAGTTATAGACCGACTATTTAAGATAAGGCACTTAATCGCCTGCCCTAATATATTAACGCCTACTTCCTAGATTACGTATAAAAACTCTACGGACTCCTTAAAACAATTATCTCTAATAAAGGTAGCTAGTTTATCTCTATATTTTAGAAAGAACTAACTACCTAATTCCACATTAAAGCACTACTATTTACTATATATTACCTAAAATTAGACAGTTAAATAGAATGTGTAAACGCTATAATAGAACAGTATATCCGGATATACACGTTGTATTTATAAGATAACTGGATTATTTACTAAGTTTACTATAAATAATTTTGTTTTAGAAACTATAAAGGTCTCCCCGCGCTTAGCTAATTACGGCTAGTACTTATAAATAGGGTTTAAACCTTTTAGTAATGTTCCTTGCCCCGCTTATTACGCCTTATAAGTTATAAAAGTAAATAAATTCATAGAGAAGATAGAGGAACTATAACAGTTCCTTACTAATAAAATAATATAGGTCTAATTTATTTATAAAGCCGCAGCGAATAAGAAATAAACCCTAGCACTGGCCTATTAAATTAATAACTTTGTCTAGCTAGATATAAGAAACCTAAATATAAAACAACCTACTAAAAAACTTAATTAGAAGAACACTGGCCCTTATAAGATTAAGAAGGTTATTTCCTCTTACGCCTATTAACTAAAGCTCCCTAATATGGTTAAAATCTACCCCGTATTTTATACGTTAGTCCTCCACCCTACTACTCCCGTATTAAACGCCCTGCCTAGATAGATATAAGACCCTCCCCTACTAGTTAAAGTAGATAGTAAGAACGAGTACTTTATTAAAAGAATTAATAATATTAAGTATAATAAACGGAAACGCTAATATATATATCTTACGAAATAGAGAGGCTTTACTAAGCCCTTATAGGAACCCGTTCACTCTATAGGACTTATATAAGCCGTAAAAGACTTTTATAAACTCTACCTAAAACTACTATAGCCCTATCTCGCAGAAGCTTAAGTTTAAAGGGGGGGTATTATTACGGGACACCTCCGTAACACCTTATATACGCCTACCTACTTCTACCGTCCACAAGACCGCAATTTACCGCGACCTATAGCAATCTAACAGCAATCTGCTATATTCTGCTAAGTTCTACTAAATTTTACTAAGTTCTACTAAATTCTGCTAAGTTTTACTAGGACTACGTCCTAAATCCTATTCTACTTTATATACGTATTAACTAAGCAACTAAGTTAATAATATATACCCTTTCTTCCCGTTTTCCTACCTTTCTTCCTTATATAACGTCTTAATCTTATTACATAGTTTATATATATAGCTTAATAATATCTACTTTGCTATATATTATCGTTGCTTATACTTACTCCGTGACATATAAGTAGCTCTAGGATATATCCATTTTAATTAAATCCTTCTAAGCAGTAGCAGTATACTAGTTTACTAAGCTTGGCATTTATAAATGCGTTTATAGCGTTATATTATCAAATTTCCAAATTGAATGCGGCTGTTATAGCTATAAGGGCACGGAATATTTAAGCAGCTAGGGTTGCTGCATAGGTCTCTTCCTCAGTAATCTATAGGTCTCCGCGGACACATAGTTAAGCTTTAAGCTTTTATAGGTAGCCGTCGCTATTAAGCTTATATTTAAAGACCTATTTTAGTAAAAGGATCTGCTCGTTATATGCTTCTGCTTTTAGTACAGTCTTAAATATCCCTCAGCGTTTTAGGTCGTTGTATTCTTTTTTTTATAGCCTTTTAAAAGCCAGTAGTTAAAGGATGCTTTCTTAGTTCTTTAAGGTTCTTTAGTTTAGGAGGAAGATTGTCCTAATATAGAGATGAGAATCTAGTTCGGTTAATGTCCTTTACTAGTCCTATAGCAAATCTAGTATAGTAACTAAATAGGGTAGATAGATTGGCTAGTGCTGTCGTATGCGCTTAACGTTAAATTCGTTTAGATCCTTCTAGTAGGATAAGGTTGGCAGAAGGTTTAGCCGAGACTTCGTTAGCTCGTAAAGCTGTATTAGTTGCTCTATTAGATGGTTCTAGTAAGCTTAGCTAGGTAGGGGCTTCTTTAATTATATCTAAGATATTATCTTAAAGTCCTCCTAGTGTAGTGTTTGTTTCTAGTAGATTTAGAGATATTATTCTGCTAGGAGTTAGTAACTGCTTAGTATCCTTTATAGGAGGTTCTGCCAAATCGTTTAATTTAGGTATAGTTATTTAATCTATATTTAAGGTAGGTCTATATAGGATAGATTTATCCTTAGACTTATTCTTATAGAGAGGTTTTAGTAGACTAATTATCTAGAGGGTATCTTCTAATACTTCCCTTAGCGGGTAGTTAATGTCTTAACCCTTAGGGTTATAGAACGAGGTCTCGTTAAATATAACGTCTTTGGTTTAGATAACCTTATAGAGACTTAGAATCTAGATGCGGTAGATATTAGTTAAATTTTAGCCGACTAGATGTCCAATCACTATATAAGGAGCTAGTTTATCTCCCCTTTTAATTCGTTTGTTAAGCGTATAGGTCTTGCAACCGTATACATATATATGGGTAAGTAATAGCGGCTTGCCGTAGACAATCTCGTACGGAGTTTTCCATCCTAGCTGCTTATTTGGTGTTTAATTAAGGGCGTATCTAGTAGTAAGGAACGCCTCTAGTCCTAAAGACGGGGGTAAGAAAGCTTCTAGCTGTATAGCCCTAGACCGTTCTATAAGGGTTCGTCCAGATTATTTAGCTCCGCTATTTTGTTCTTCTATATACGGGGCTCGGCATTTAAAAGTAATGCCTTCGTCTGCGCACTATATCTATAGGGTGTCTCCTATCTGTTTAAAAGCTCATTTATTATCGCTCTAGAAGAAGACGACGTCTTAGTAGAATTATAATTTAATTAATCGATATGTCTTACAAATAGTAGGTAGGACAGTAGCTTTGTCCTTATTCTTGGCGGTAAACATAAAATTGAATTTGGAATACGTGCAATAGAAGTACATTACGTATTTATCGCCGTTGTACCCTAGTTCTCTAAGGGTAATAATATTAAATGCTACCCGCTTAAACGGTTAAGTGGCTAGGAATTCGTGTTCTCGTCTTTAAGAGATCTGCTGTATGTGCTTTAATATTAAGTAAACTTCACACTTAATCTTAATTAGTGCTCGTTTATTAATTAGCTCTTTAAGCTCTACGCTATTAACGTGCTTAGGAAGCTGCTTAATAGCGTTAGATCCTGTATAGCCAAGTATTTTATACTATTTGGTAGCTATAGCTCTAACTAGTTTACAGGCCATTCTGCTTAGTTAGTGTCTTCTTATTAGGAAGGTTAATTAAGTTATTAAATCTAGGGTAGGCTATCTGTGCATTAGTGTCTAGTAGCCCCCTAGTTATTTTACAT
>Ga0307515_10010363_pt1 | contig 17857 bp, 21 predicted proteins | sample 17_EM_MG_FD_194513 | JGI IMG/M metagenome (GOLD analysis project Ga0307515, IMG submission 194513) | Populus trichocarpa ectomycorrhiza microbial communities from riparian zone in the Pacific Northwest, United States - 17_EM | ecosystem: Host-associated > Plants > Roots > Unclassified | place... | reverse complement strand
GGCGTCCCTAGTGGTTTAACTAAAAAGGTAGAGCATTTTAGCTTCCTTAGAAAGGAAATAGTTATAGTTAATACGGAGCTTTCCTTATACTTAAATCCTTTAATTCTTAAAGGTAGGGTCTATCTTATTAGATAGTAGTAGGGGATTAGGGAGCTTAACGGACTTTAATTACTTTGTTATTATATCTATACTCCCTAGTATATTACATTTAGTGGAGTAAATAGGTCGGCTAGAGCTTTAAAAAGGGGAAGCTAAGCTATTTTATAGGGCCGTAAGGCTTTCTAGGATCTCTTATAGGGTCTCTTATATATTTCTTACTTTAAGACGATTGGCTTCCTAGCTAGCTATAAGGGCGCGAATCTGCTCGCGTATGTCTATAACGTTATTATTGTCTTTAATTTCTAACCCTAATTAGATCTTAGGTTCCTCTTAGGTAAAGGCAGCTCTCTTAAATAAGCTTACTTTAGGTGCCATTGTTAGCTTCCTAAGGTTCGTTAGTATTATACGCTTTAGTTTTAATTCTAGGGGTACAGGTCTAGTCCTATCTAGCTTATAAGGTGGGATATTATCTAGGCCTTCTTAGGCAATATAGAGTTGTTTTAGTGTCTAAGTATAATATGTTAATGCGTTGTTGCAGACAAAGTTTCTTTAGGGTAGGATATTATTAAGGCCTTCCTAGGCAAGGTAGGGTGAGCTTAGTATAATATTATAGCTTATATAAATGCCTCTAAACCAAAGCTTATAGAATGCTATATTATAAAGATACTAAGCTAAAGAGAAGAAAAAGGGGTTACTAGGACCGATGTAAATAAATATATAGGGTAAGCCGCCAAGGCGCTAGCTTTAGGCGGGCCAATCGTAGGTTAGCAGAATATGGCAGAATTTGGCAGGTAATGTGCGATAGCGCCGTTACACATAACTAACCATTATGTATATTAGCACGCGTATCCTATAGCTTAGAACATTAACCACCACCAAATAGACTTACTACTTGTATCTAAGAATACACGTATTACGTCTATTAAAGTAATACTAACAGCTAGAATAGCGAAGATAATAAGCTGCCTATTAAGCATAAGGATAAGAATACCCTATAGATATAATACGGACGTATAAAGCCTAAGGGCAGGCTTTTTCAGAGGGGGGGGTAATGTTACGGCACTAGTGGAAACCGGTGGATTATAGCGGACAGTCGCAGATAGTCGTAGACAGTTTTATATAGTTCTAAACAGTTGCCGTCACGTGACCAGAGGATCATATATAACGTCGAGCGGCGCCGCCCTCCGTCTCCTTTCCTTTCTCTAGCTTTAGATTCTTGTTTATAGACAATCCAATCGTACAGGCTTGCGCGACCCTTTTGCCGTGCTCGTGCCTCGATTGACTGAGTCGCTAATATACGGAACACGTAGATCTACCATAAGACATTATCTTATTAGCTATCTCCCACAATATAAAGCTAACCTAGGTTTATTATAACCTTTATAGGAATAGTAAATTAATAAATATAAATATAAATATTAGTCCTAGGGCCTTCCGTTAAAGGTTTATATACTTTTAGAAATAGTTTATTCCCTTTTAAGAGAAGGCCGTACTGTAGGTAAGTATTAGAGTTAAAGATATATTCAACGCCACGGTCTTAATACTTATTAAGTTGTTAGCTTAACTACTAGAGAACTTAAAATAACGATTTAGTAGTTATATATAATTAGTTTAGGTTCTTCCATGCTATATATAGGCGATATTAAGTTAAGTATTTAAATTTTATTTATAACTTTAACGAGAAGGGAGTAATATTAGGCCTTATAGTAGTAGCCTAAGTAATCGTATTAGGCAAGATATATAGAAAGAGGCTAAAAAATCGAGTAGTTATATAGCTAGGCACTCATAAGCTAATGTCTATAATTAATGTAATTTACCCTACTAGCTCTTTACCGTCTACCTTCTTAATTTAGAAGGTATAATACTACTAGAAAGAATAATATTAAGTTAGTAAGTAAAATAAGGGCCTTCGCGGATATATATATACTACCTCCTCTAGCGGGCAGATAGATAACTCCTTAGGCCTATATTATATTAAATATTATAATAAGTATATAAGACACTTTATAGAAGATTCCAATGGAAAAATATAGTAAAATAACCTAATTTTAATAGATAATTATTTAAGCTACCTTACTTAGTAATTTATTAAGTATAGACTTACGCGTAAGATTTTCCTAATAGCTTTATAGTCTTATTTAACTTATAAGCCTTAATTACTAAATATAGGCTATTTTAGGCCAATCTCTTACTACTACGAGAAGTAAGTAGATGGCTTCTATTAATATAGCCACTTAGACATTAATAAGGAATTTTTTTAAAGCTCTACCCAAAGGCATATATATAGGTATTTACCCCTAGTACAATATATAGTGTCTAGAAAGCTATAGGCCTTTTATATTATAATCCTACTACTATTTTAAAGACTTCTACCTATATAGAGGTAAGCCTAATCTTAATTATACTCACCGGGGTTTGGAACGGCTCTACTTAATACAGTAACGTTAAGCTTTAATAGAGTTATTAGTGTCTTTAGAGTATATAAAGTAGTAGGTATATTTAATTCTTTTATATCCTAGCTTTTAGAAGGTTCCCTTATATATTTAGGTGCAATATATAGCCTATAAATAAGTGGATTAACGGGTCGTTGATCCAGAATGGGATGTCGTGGGAATATAGTAGTCGCTTGTGCAATTAGTTGGCGCGTAGGTCTATATTGCTACTATAACGTAATTAAATTAATTCAAGCGATATTGCGATCGAAATAGTAATATAAAGGCTTTAATTTGGCCTATTTTAAATATATATAAACTCGTTGTTGATTTTATTATAAATTAATCAAATATTACCTGTATGTGGCTCGCTACGTGGGGTGGCTCGCTTCCCAGTCAGCTACGTTTTACAGTAGCTCTTCGACGCACCACTGTGCTGTCGACTTTACTGTAACGCCCCGAGTACCCAAACTATAGCTCCGAACCTTGCGGTCTCCCAACATGCAATAATACGTGATACGACCCTTTCTCGGCTGCTCTCTGCTGCTCAAATGGCTGAAGTGGCTAGCTGCAGCAAGCGGTCTATCAAAGCCATCCGCTCGAACCTATGGTGTTTTGGCACTACCAAAGCCCCCTCCAACGGCTCTAGACGACGTCGGAGCATCGCGCCTCCCATGCTGGAAGCCTTGAAACAATATCTTCTGGAAAAGCCGGGACTGTATCTGGATGAGATGGCGATCCTCCTATGGGATGATTTCGAAGCTGTTGTTACGACGTCTAGTATACGCAGGGCTTTGGCATCAATTGGTTGGTCAACGAAAGTAGCTCGCAGCATAGCAAAGGAACGTAATGCTGACTTGCGGAATTTCTATCTCTATAACCTGGCAGCTTTTCGCTCCTATCAACTCGTGCCCCACGTCGTGTCATCGACCAGTTCACGTGATTCGTACAACTTTTCGTAGTCTGTACAAAGCAAAAGCAAATCTAGACTCGGGCCTCTGGTTTTGCTACAGTGCGCCTACAAAATCCATTCTAAGACCCAGCGAGAGGCTATCCTAACAAAAGTTAGTACATTTTCAACCCTAGTAGAAAAGCGGGTCGCTTTCTTTCCTCTCTGGTCTCAGGGTGAAGGCGAATTCGAATTATACTGTATGAGAAGTTGTCAAGGGAGAAGAGGAAGCAGGGAAGTGTACAGCTGGATGAGCCGGATGAGGAGGATGGGAATGGGGGTGTGGGAATGGGGATGATTCGGTGTTTTTGGACTATTGATGGGCCCTGAGCATGGTTGGTATCTTATCGCAGATAAATGTATGGGGATTGGTCATGCGGGGGTAGTCACGAACGTCCTGGGTGCGGAATGCGTGTGGCTTGGGGAGAGGTGAGCTGTGGAGGTGGCTCGGTGTTGGAGAGTCATATTTTTCTTTCTCCATATCTCCCTTATTTTTAGAGTTAAGGGGGAGCCCTTGATATAGCACTACCGGAATATTAACAACGATGTGGGAAGGCTCATGTTTATAGGTAGGCTCATGTTCATAGGTAGGCTTGTGCTACGGGAAAGCATATCATCATGTTGAATGTCTGCTCAAGCTGATGACAGAGAACACAACACCCGAGAATTCGAACTGAAGAACAGCATCACTGTACTGCGCTGCCATTATAACTACAGGAGCACTCAATGCTCAGGCCAGCACCCTATGCAGTGCTTCTACAAAGACGATGCGCCGATCTAATGCGGCCACCATTCCTCCATCATTCCTCCATCATTCCTCCATTATTCCTCCATCTCATGAGACCGATGAAACTCTTCCGATCCTATCATACATCTAGTAATTCCTCCAGAGGAAAAGACCCTCGTTCGAACCTCTCAGCCAAAGGAAATCCTCGATCAAGATCCTCTATAAAAGGAAACAAGGAAATGAGGAGATGAGGAGATGGGAAGATGGGAAGATGGGAAGGATGAGCAGATGAGCACGGAGAGGGCGAAGGAGCATCCCGAGGCGCCGGACGTGGTTATCGGCATGCGAGACGAGAGGGGCCGGAAGGGGACTTGAGTGGCTATTTCCTCATCTCCTCATCTCATCTTCTCATCTTCTTCTCTGCCGCATTACCGCCTGAGCCTTTGCTGCGCTCCCTACAAAATCATCAGCCCCCACTCTAACCAAAAAATGAATCACGAGTGCTCGACGCCGCACACGCATAATAGGAGTAGGAATAAAAGTAGGAGTAGGAGCAGGGGCAGGAGCAGGAGCAGGGAGAGTGATATACGAGGTAAATGGGAGTGTAGGACCGACAAAAGCAAACGGAGGACGGCACCTCAGAAACCTACACTTTCCCCTAGTGCACGCTGGCGTTGTACACGTCCTCCTTCGGGTCCTTGCGCGTCGCCTGCTGGTCGTCCGGGTACCGGTCCGTCTTGACGCCGTCGGTGCTGAGGCCCGGCTTTGCGGGACGCGCTGCGCTAACGCTAAAGCCGCGCGATGACAGTGGCGCCATGGTGGGCCAGGCGGCGCTGCTGAGGCTGCTGGCGCGGATCGAGGGGTGCGTTGCGAGGCGGCGGTAGAAGGTTAGGAATTCGGAGGGCGAGGGCGTTGTCATTGTGATGAGTGTGAGAGGGGTGGTGTGTTGATGTGGTGGTGGTGGTGGTGGTGGGTTTAGTGGAGAAGAGAAGATTGAGGTGAGGTGTAGTGAGAATGAGGTTGGGCTGCAGAGGATTTATGGAGCGCAGGCGAGGGGCTCTCTAAATGCTTGATAGACGCACTGCCAAATCGGTTGGGGTGAAGCAGAGGAAGAAAATCGCGCCACCATTGCGGCTTTTGTAGTTGGATGCAGATGACCATTTCAGCTACGATGCGCACTGCGTGATGACGCTGTGACGTTACTCTGGCGCTGCTCTGGAGCGCCTTTTATGCGGGGTAAGGGGCATGCGAGGAGCCGGGCATACTGGCTTGGCGGATTGCCGGCCGCGGACAGACCGAATCTTCATATCGCAACTACTGTTTTCAGCTGCACCAGCAGCACCCACTTTGCTGGCCTGACTACTATGGCTGTTCCAGCTGACCCAGACTTCCCGTGCACGCTGTCTGTCTCCTGCAGCACGTTGCTCATTGTTTGAAGCTAACGATTCCTACAGGACCCTCAACATCCAATTCCCTACCCCCCACCTGGCCCACACTGCCCTGCGTGCGCTCGCTGTGGATCAGGAGCTCTCGCCTCTGGTCCGTCGCTCTTTTACTCTCGCGAGCCCGGGTGCCTCTGCAGCGAATGGTGCTGGTGGAGAGACGGCGTCGGAGTCTAAGAACGTCTTGCGGGTTTTCTACACCGCGACTACGAATCGCATGCTGCGTGTCGCCGTGAACGGCTTCTTCGAGAGCGTGGGTGTTGTACTAGGAGTGATGGAAGAGCTAGATGTGGATGTACTGGGGTTGCCTGGGAAAGAGGGATTGGAAGGCGTGCAGGGTGTTGAGAAGATTCCTGGATGAAAAGATCAAATTTTTATCTCAGGATCTGAAATAAAGGTCTAGTATCCATACTGTCCGAACGCGGCACTGATTGGCCCCAGTCTGTGAGAGATAAGGCAGTCAAGAAGCGGAAACTGGGAAAGTTAGTACAGCTGATGGGTACATGGCTAATGAGAGAGGAGTCGAAAGGCTGTTAGAGTGCTAAATCAAAAGCATGATGCAAGAGATTGATTTAGCAGAAGCCTCGCTCTTCAGTTACAAGATGTCAACATACTCTTCAATATCCACGACAGGAATACAAACGGACTCAAGGGTTGCACGTGGATCTCTATCTCTCAACGAAATGATTGCTTTGAAAGTACTTTCTGAGTGACTTCGTGCTCTTATTTCACCGTTGTATTACAGTATCAAATTTAATGGAGGGATATCTAGGTTTCATTGCATTATGTATTGTGGTGGGTCTGCGCGAGAGCGGAATTTCTGGGCTTTTGGGGTATACATACTTGCGTACATGAAATCTAAGATACCAGAATGCCTAACTGCCAGCCGGCAAATAGGCATATTTGAAACAAACAAGATACTGGAGGACGCCACGTACGATCCCTGCACAAGGTAACACAGTATCAATCCACGCTATGCCATCCATAACACATTAAGGAAGCAAACAAAGTCCTGTATCACGTAAAAGAACTTCCGAAATATAGAATCATCCGTCATAACCATTTACGTGTGCATCATAACTCCCGGAACAAGCCTCTCAACTATTACGTTTCTTCTTCGTCTTCTTGGGCTGGCTGCTGGGTGGCTCGACCTTGAACTCATCACTATCCAAGTCAAGGTGACCGCGCAGGATGCTATTCGAAAGGAGGTCTTTATGGAAACATTTCCTTCCATGTTCGTGCAGAGTGCCGGCGTCAAGATCTCCGTTTTGAAGCGCGAGCATAATGTAATCGGCATCTTTAACATCTCTTGCGGGCTTTGAAATCACCTTCTCCACCCCAACAGTCTTGGCGATCTCTTCAATCTCCTTAAACCCGCGTTTGCCGTAATCTTTCTTCAATGCCGGCGTTATGTATAGAGTCTTCCCCTCTAAAAGATTACGCTGAGGTTTGCCTACGATGGCCGACATGGAAAAGCCCCATTCCTTCTCTCGGCCTGGGTCGTGAGGGATGAATGCGTCAGTATTCAGGAGGCGTTCCGCTTTCGAGCTTGCGAAAAACCATTCATCCGTTACGATGCGCATTCCTAATGCAATGCTCAGAAGTAATTTGCCTGTCTTCCTCAAACCATTCTTCCCCACACTACCCCAGGAAAGTCAATGAGAGTCGCTCTGAGAGAGTTGTGAGAGAATATAACTTACCATAGGACGTTGGAGTCTGTCTCGGAAACCTTGTCTACAACAGACCCGCCATGTTTATGCAGAAACTTAAGCAGCTGAGTTTTATCTGAGACTGTGCTATTGCTGAACACGACTCGTGGAGGCTCTTCGTGGTTGTACAGATCCTTCTCCGCAATTGACTTCTGTGACGCTTGCGGCACGGCAGGAGTCGGTATTTCTGCAGTATCCGAAAGCGATTGTCTCCGAACCTTCGAGTTTGAGTCTTGAAGGCGAGTATCAACTACCATCTCCTCTAATCGACTATCCTGAGAACGATCATTTGTCGTTTTCGTCCTTTTAATCAGGCGTCTTGTATATAAGAGCCCACGGACTTCTTCATCAGAGTCCAACATGATGCTTGGACTGGGACTTGGTCTTTTCTTTGCTGATTTGTTTGGAGATGGGATATGCACTCCCTCAAGTACACGCCGGCCTCGCCGTGGTATTTCTTCGGGCTCGTCTTCATCTTCCGTACTATCTTCAGCACCGCCAGCCACATCGGACAATCCGACAATCGGAGCAAAATCAGAAGTTGGATTGAAAGAAGGTTCTGCTGATGTAGGGATATCATCATCCTCTGGACTCTCGGGCATCTCTTGTGAAGCTGTTGAGTGGCTCTGGTGTTCCTCTGCGGGGCCAGTCTCTTCAATAGCACCGTTATCACTTGCCGTAGGTTTCTGTTGAGACACGCCAGCTGAGGCGGTAGAAAACCTTTGTGCCTCATTGTCGGAACTTTGTGAGCGACTCGTTAAGGGTTCAATAGAAGGAAGAGAATGCTTCGGATCAGCACTTCCATCCAGAAGTTGTGGTCCTTCTGCCTGTTCATTGTAGTGTAGAAAAATCACGGAGTAATCACCAGTGACTTCACTTTCTTGTCGCGATGCCGTAAAGGATGAAGTCTCTACAAATCTGAATTGCTTATGTTTTGAGGCTGGCGTTTCTTCCACAACCTCAGATCGAGACACAGACAGAATTGGAGTAGATCTTGGAAGCGGCAGAGCATGCTGTGGATTAGAATGCACAATGATTACTTCTTCATTCTTGGAGAAACTTTGTTCTTGGCTCAATTTCTTTGACGCCAGTAATTGCGGGTCAAGATCCTGGAGCTCTGATGCTTCTGCGGGTACGGAGGAGTTCACCTGGATTTCATCAAAGTCCAGCATTAGAGCCAACCTAGATTCAACCGAGGGGAAATACACCACGTCATCTTCTCTTAGGAAAATTATTTCAGAACGACTGTTCATAGAGTGGCGTTTCAACTGATATGCCTCAGACACAGGAGGTGTTTGCTGATGCTGACGTGTTATAACTGGGGAGATAATGACATCGTTTGCGATGGCTTCCAGTTTGACTCCCCAAGGGCCAACATCTATTTACCATCAGCACACAATTAAGCCAAATGCTAACGGATATAATCTTACATATACGTGCCAAAGCATCAGCCCTCCATGTCCCATCGGAAGGGACCACTTCAAGCGCACCATCCTGGCCTTTCAGAATATCGCTCTGGGAGTCCCTGGCAAGGTTGTGGAAAGCAATGTGTTCGCCAGATTTCAAGTGCTCTCTCAGTCTCAGTTTCGGCCCCATGTTGATGTTGGTATCATTGGCAGAAACAGCGGTCAGAGAACAGAGCCAAGATATAATGCAACCGAATTGCTGTGCATGTATGATTCCGGACTACAAGGAGTGAAATGAAGTGCGAAAACCTTCCTTGGGGTAATCGCGAAGACGCGAAGTCACGTTTGGCGCAATGCCAAGCCGCTAAATTTTGACATGCGCCTCGACATCAGCCCTAGGCTAAACCTCTGGCTAAACCTCTAGCAAACCTCCGGCAACCCATCACGGTATTTTTGAGCGTCAACTTCAAAGTCAAGACCTTACCCAGCCAGGCATTTAATTTCCACTGGGTTAGTCGGTGCGTTGCTTCTACCTAGTCTAGCCAATAGTAGGGTAGTTCTGGTGAATCCAAGACAATGGCCGCCGAAGAACAATACTAAGGGACTCCCGTCAAGCGCTTCAAAAATCCCACCACTAGGCCGGATCTGAGAGGTAAACTAAATAAGTCCCTTTCATCAGTATTTGGGGGGAGTGTTCTGCTATGAACTGTTTCGAACGCTGTTATTTCCCAATGCGTCCAGCAATTGAGCCGGCTCTACCAAGTCCCGCCGTCTAAAACTGGCCTAATCTTCATGTTAGACTGTATAGTCTGCAGCTTTGACATGTTTGGTGAAGTACTTGAAACCTGGGCTACGGCTACACGTTATGGCTTTTGGCCGAAGAAAAAGGTTTCTCTCCTTAGCATTGTTCTCTTAGGGCAACTCGTTCCGAAGCCATAATGCTACTCCTCGATTTCACTTAAGGATATTGTACTCAATGCCAGGAATATTGCGCCCCTACCCATTGTTCTATTTCTTTATTACGTTCTTCATCGCCTTGGTCCTTTCTTCCATCAATTTCAGCTTCATCTTTGATCTTTACAACCTTTACCTGTTGTGGACTGTTAAACAGCGTCTCCTCTGTCATACCTCTCTCTGTTGAGTCTTTGCAGAGGTTTCTACGGTTTCGAGGAGTCGTATAGTTTCTAGGAGACATCCTCTAGCTCTGCATAACGATACCGATTTCGAGGGCCTTGGTCGGAGATTTGAGTAGCATCATCTACTCGAAGCAGACCGAATTCTCTACTCATCATGTCAGCTAGCAACCCGACTGCTACCCTTCCGGCCAGTTTTGATCCTTTTGCTCAAACAATCACTCTTCTTCTCCAAGATGGAACTCCCTTCAATATCTCCATGTACGACCTGGACGTCTACCGGTCGTATGGCATCAGAATCTGTATCAACTACAGCTCACAGATCGGAGCTTCATTCATGCTTCTTGTGATTCTCTTAACTCTTTCGAAGCGAGAGAAACGACGATCTCCAATCTTCTTCCTCAATGCGCTTTCCTTGGCTGTGAACACCATACGTTCTCTGCTCCAATGTCTGTACTTCACGGGGCCATTCTACTACCCGTATACGTACTTCTCAGGAGACTACTCCGGGGTTCCACAGTCTCAAATTGGCATTTCCATTGCGGCTAATACGCTCACACTCATTCTGGTCATCCTCATCGAGATTTCTCTGATTCTTCAAGTTCGAGTGGTATGCGCCACAACAAGGGAGACTCAGCGCTTCTGGATTATGGTGACATCTGTAACCGTAGCCATGGTTGCGATTGGATTTCGCTTTGCGTTGGTCGTCATCAATAGTGAAGCCATCCGAAACATTGAGAACTTCGGGTCCTGGCTTTGGCTGGTCACTGCCACCACCATCACACAAGCAATCAGCATCTGGTTCTTTTCTCTCGTTTTCCTTATTAAGCTCGGCTATGCCTTGGTACTGCGCCACAGATTGGGACTGCGCCAATTCGGACCCATGCAAATCATATTCATAATGGGGTGCCAGACCATGGTGGTACCAGGTTAGTCACAGTCCACCCTCAACACATTCAGCTGAATGCTAATATCCTCCCTAGCTCTCTTCACTGTCCTCCAATACATCGGTTCCGTCCCAGAACTCGTAACTCAAGTCCTGACCATGGTTGCCATCTTCCTCCCTCTCTCAGCCATGTGGGCCGGCACCTCTGTCGACGATCGTCATACTGCTGCTCGTGGACCGGACGCCCATCACAAACTCCTCGGCACGTTCAGTTCCGGAGATAGCAAGGGATCAAGAAGCTTCAAGTCAGAACCCAAGCCCTCAACCACCGGCACCTCAACTCAAGTATCTCACTCTCCCTTTCCCAGCCCGCTCTGCGCCCGCACAGACTTGGAGGTGGGCGAACACGACAAAGATATCCATGTCGGGAAGTCGTTTTGCGTTAGTGGTGCTGCAGAGCATGTATGATTGGTCGCAATTAGGAGGCACCGGAGATATGGCCATGGCAGCGAGTGTGGTGCAAATTGATGTAGATTGAAAAGCTAATGCTTGCGGTCCCTAAGCAGAACTTGTAAAGCTATTCTTCTGATGTTGGGAGACTACGGTGTGGTTCTTCTTCACTTCAAATTATTTGTTTACTTTCTTGGGCAGTATGCCTTCTTATACCAGCTGAGCAGCTGAAGGGTGTTTTAATGGAAATTGCAAGATTCCGATATGACCATCCAAGATGTTCTACCATCACATACGCTTTTAATGATTCATATAGTAGTGTCTGTGCATCCCTGACGGCTTCATCGGGGCATAGAGGTACATACGCTGGTCATCCGAATGACGCCTTCGCTGATTAATTCCCTCGATCATATAACATATCCAAACCTCGAATTGTTTCAAATGATCCCTTCCATCCGTTCCGCAGACTTCAAGTCATCCAAAATGCATTTCACAAGAGGGCGACAATCATCCTTTCATTGTAAATAGCTGCCAGGAGACAAGCCAGATCTCTCCTTCGTTGCTTCTAACAAATGTACAATTCAATCTCAGCGGTATATACGCTGCGAAGCAACCCGAGTGAGTATATAACCTCTCCCTCACTAACGCCAATGCATGCACCAACCAATATGAAACCTCCAAATCACACCTCTACTCCTCCCTCAACTCCGCAACAGCAAAATACCCCTTACTCTCCACGACCCCCCTATCCTTCACCACCGCCGTATACTTGACAACCCACTGCGGTTCCACACCGCCCTTCAGCCCATCCGGCGCCCCGGGCCCCGCCAGCACACCAGCCCCCTTCTCCCCGGGCCCCAGCAGCTCGCGCAGCGTGCCGCGCGGCAGGACGTTGGTGCAGTCGTTGTGCGTCAGCAGCTCGACGCCCTGCTCCTTGGCGTACAGGATCAGCGGCTTAGGCACGACGCAGCAGTCGCGGATGTTGATCTGGTCGACGGCGGGCCGCACGCGCGTGCGCGGCAGGAACCTGGAGAGCCGCTGGGTGCCGAACTCCGCGACGCCGAGCTTCGCGATCACGCCCTCTGCGTGCAGCGCCTCCAGCGCGCGCCACGTCTGCAGCGTCGTCTCCATGTCCTCGGGGGGTGGTGAGGCGGCGGAGGGGGAGGCGGCCTCGGCCTCGGAGTCGGAGTCGTCGGCGTCGAAGCTGATGCCGGGGAAGGAGACGATGAGGAGGTCGACGGAGCGGACGTGCAGGGAGCGCAGGACCAGGTCGATGGCGTCGCGCGTGTGGGCGCAGCGGGCGGAGGCTGGGATGCTGGGCAGGTAGAACAGCTTCACGGTGATGTCGTACTGGGCGCGCTCTTCGGCGAGGGCGGACGCCGAGACGTCCAGCGCGGGGATGTAGAGCGTGGAGTCTTGCTGCGCGGTCCAGGCGTGCAGCGGCTTGCGAGTGGGAGCGGTGGGCGTGCCGTTGGGGAGGTTCGTCGAGGAGGGTGCGAGCTGGTGTGCTGAGAAGTTTGCGCGGAGGGAGGACGTCAGTTCCGTGTTGGACTTCTCGCTGGTGGGACGCCGGATCACGGATGGCCCGCCGCCCATGATATTTCTGAGGGTTTGGTGTCAGTAGGACTGGGAAATAGAGGAGGTTGTGGGCTTACGAGGTGGAGAGAATCAGCTTCATGGCGCTGGAGATACTGTTATACTACTTGAGAGGCTGTTGCTAGGCTCAATTGGGTGATTCCCTCATCTACCAATAAGCCCGCTCAAGTGGTTCCAATTACCTGAGAGTTTAATGGCGTAGGAAGCGGTGTTATTCTGAAATAGGAATAGAAGTTGTTCACCTCAGATTCAGGTCAAAAGGCGTGGCAGAGAACGGCAAGCTTTTAGTTTGTAGGATTGAGGAGAGTGCTTATGGTGTTTCTAGGGGTTACACTGCGCTACACAGGTTAATATTTGTAAGAAATGCCTTCAGCCTCATAAGAGAAGATCACTATGGCTATGGTGGGGCGGTTGGATCTTTGATGGCGGGGGTCAACGCACTTCACCCGAGCGGGCTCTTGGCCGCCAAATTTCCTCAAGGCCACCTACCATCGAGTCTTCTCCAAACACACCATGGCCATAAAGTGAGCCCGCACTTATTTCCCGTGATTCCTCTGCCTCTGCTAATCGGTTATAGATATCTCATTCTACTCTCTAGGCAGGGCAAAGTTGTATGCTTCCCTGACATCGTCCTCGCATCATGGCTGTCAAAGCTGACTGCTTTCTAGCGCCTGGCCAAATGGTTCACTACATTATCACCAAAGGACAAGGCAAAGATCATCAAAGACGTCTCTCAGCTTGTGCTTGCCCGGAGAACTCGGATGTGCAACTTTCTAGAGTATAAAGGTGGGCAGTTCCCCTCCTCTCGGCTGGGTGCCATGACTGATGATTACCTTCAGATACTAAGATTGTCTACCGTCGCTATGCCTCCCTCTTCTTTATCGCTGGATGTGATTCGACCGATAACGAGCTTATCACCCTAGAAATCGTCCACCGATATGTTGAACAAATGGACAAATACTATGGCAATGTTTGCGAGCTGGACATAATATTTAACTTTCAGAAAGCCTATTTCATCCTCGATGAACTCCTCCTAGCAGGGGAAATGCAGGAAAGTAGCAAGAAGAATGTGCTGCGATGTATAAGTCAAGAGGATAGTCTTGAGGACATGGAGGTATGTTAGTGTTCCAACGTAGAGGCATTCTCCTTCTCGACGCAACGTGCACTTCAACACGAACATCTTCTTGTCATCTGTTGTTTCGGATATCAGGGGTGACTTGGCGAATACTGACGCGTGTATCACTATCGTCAGGCTGAGGATGACATTGTCACGAAGATTATGTAGCGGTCGAGGCGGATGGATCATTCTATAATTCTTTCCATCCCTACCAGCAGCACTCAATGGGCCTTGCCTGGATTCCCTACGATCAGTGCTAAGAGTCTCCTGCTAACTGTATATTGTTGTCTTCGGCGTGCAGGAGGCGGATGCACTGGTAGGCAGGATGCGCGACAACGGCGTGGTCTGATTGACCAGAACGAACGGCACACGAGGCGTATGGGGCGGGGGGCGGCATGGAACGGAGTTTTGGAGTCGCAAGAATCATACCTTGGTACAGCACTTTCTCTAGGCCCTGAAAGCCTCTTTGTGCATAATACGCTAAACCAGTCTTGCAAGATGTAAGGATCCACAGGTATCTAGAGCCTGAATGAATGAAGCTACTTTGAAGGCTTTTTTTAAAAAAGCTTCCGGAGCTATCATGACCAGATGACAATGGAGATGAGACTCTGCCATGGGTCTTGGATACCACCCTGATAGCACAGAACAAGGCCATCTACTAACCAAGTCTCAACCAACCAACCATACATACTAACAAAAACAAAAAGATATGAGCAGTTGGCACCCAAGAGTTGGCACTCAAGAGTGGCGATAGATTACTGTCATCACCAATCGCTTGTGGGCGTCCACCCAGGTGCTGGCTAGACAGGCCCGTCGAGCTGGACTTTTGAAAGCGCACCTTTCACATATCCGACGAACCGCCGGAACTCCATCAACCTCATCATCAAAGCTTCAAAGGGCATTGGACGACTTGCACGCTTGATTAGCATTGCAGGAGCCATGGATTCGTTTCTCCAATCACCTTCGTCATCTCAACAACGCCGGCAGTCACATGACAAAGCTTGGGAACGTCAGCTCACACCTCTCCACCTCTCTCCTAACCGGACTCCCTTCAACAACCACCATCGCAACGCTGCTTCTATGCCTTCTATTTCCATCACCGTTTCCTGCTAGGCGTCCGTCTGGCTTGAACAGCATACAGAGACCAGTCCTTGCAGCCAGCCTGGAGTGATCTCTCGTGTGTTGTCTCGCTGAAGCAGGTCAATCCGACACGTCGAAATACAGCAAGCGCAGCCGGTCCGCGCTCATAAAACGCACGTAACGCCTTCGACGGTCCGTTTATATTTCAACCCGCCCACTCTGCCGGTTTGGACCAGGAACGCTTATATTGATCATCATGAAGGTTCGTCTGCACAGGATTGCTTTTCGGGATTGTGTTGCTAACAGAAGTCTGCGATGTGCAGTACCTACCCTTGCGCGATTTTGAAGATGTAACGAGCGCATTGAATTTCGACACAGCAGACTGCCACGTCATCGGCGGATGCGACCTCTACACGACGAAAGCCGCAGGCAGCGACAAGAAACTCTACAAAAATATCGAGAACTCGCTTGAATCGCAGTATGAGTCACTACTCCGACTTTCGGCTTCGCTTTCCCCTCCACAAGCGGAATCGCTCGCGGCATCTATGAACCTGTCGAGATCGAGTCCGTTTGGTCCGTTGAGCCAGATTTCAAGCCGCCGCACGTTCGCCTACCTTATCGCAACGCTCAACGCGAGCCATCCCGACTATGACTTCTCCCACATACTCCGGCCCTCCGATTTCCGCAAAGAACGCAGCCTACGACCCGCCATGAACACCATTGATACCACACTATACAATTTGCGTCCAAGGCCTTCTGCGGCTCTTTTAGCGGTTCCACATAACTGGGGTAGCGGCGCGATAGCACTCGGAGCGCAAACTCCCTGTGGCAGTCAGACGTGGGGACCACGCATGTGGCAGCTTATCGATAATGAAATGAACTTGCGTGAATGCGCGATATATTGCTACACACCGGAAGAAGATCCCTTCGACGGCGAAGAAGGCGCGATATGGAGCCTCAACTATTTCTTTTTCAATAAATCCCGCAAGCGTGTCTGCTATCTCTACTTGCGCGGACTCAGCGCCATATCGCACAGTCCCATACACGCCACGGCTGCCGTCGCGAAACGCAAGAGTTCCCTGAGGAGTGGGTTGAGCGTGAGCATGGGGGCCCGGAAACGCGCGCGATACTGGCTTGGAGACCGTGCTGACAATGAAGACTTTGAAGGCGGCTGGGGAGAAGACGATGACGAGATAGTGATTGATGGCCCGGGTGATGACGAAGTTGACGCCGAGTCCGTGATCAGCGTGCGTGATGGAAGCGCCGAGCGGTACTCATCTGACGACAACAGCGATGTGGAAATGGAGATGGAGATGATGCGAGAGCGCGAGAAGAGCTCCGTCAGAGCCATGAGCGAGCACATCACTGAGTCCATGGAGGTTTAAAACAGTCTCCCCCAGAGACGACATTTTACGCGTTTAATTATGTTCTGGTTTCTCCCCCGCTTTTTTTTAACAAAAAATTCCGTTCCAAGTCTTTCAACCGCCATCGATCGCCCCTTTCTAGTATGGCAGAGTATTGCTACTGGGTCCTAATTCTCTTGGGCTAAAATGACATGGGCGCTCCCGGCCGGTGGGAGCGGCTGCGACTTGCGTCCTAATTCGCCTTTTCTGAGATACCCGTTTTCTTTTATGACGGTTTGAGTACTGCGCATGGTTTGTGTTTTGTGTAGCATATGGGCGTCGTAAATCCTAGTCGGTGGGAGCGACTGGGGTTAAGGCGTTCGGGCAAATGGGCGGAACGCTTTTATGTACATGAAATGCTGCATGGATGGGTAAATGTGTTTTTATGGCAAGACTTGAGCAAAAGAGGATACATCAGTCATGCTCGAGTTTTGTACAAGAGCTGTAATCGTACTTTGAATTAATCTGGTATTACCACACTTCTGTTCTTGGAGATCTTGTGAGACTTGATCTATGGCCTCTGGGAGTTGCAAGTTCGGGAGATGTCATAGTGCTCATTGCAAATGTGAACAGGTGTTATATGAGAGTAGGGTACTTTTGTAACTTCCAGTGTCTTTTCTACCAGTCGGGTATATAAGAGCCCCATGCTCATGAGCATCGAATGTCATGTTCCCCGCCACGACTGCTCGGAGTGTATAACCTTTTAGCCTCTTCCCAAACTGCGCCGTATACATCTATTCATGTCCATTCAACAAACATGTCCTAAATCCCCACAATCAGCCACCGCATCCCCTCCCTCCTCCCACAACTCTAACCAAGCATGCTCCTCTTCCTCCCCCTCATCCTCACATCCTCCAGCCTCTTCAACACAACCTTCGCGCCACGATAGCTATCCGCGTACACCCGCAACACCTCGCGGAACAGCGGTTTGGCCGTCGGATGCGTGGCCGCGAAGGCGCGCTCCAGCACGTACAAGTCCACCGCGCGGTCCTCGTCATGCGACGACTGCGTCGCCAGGCCGAAGTCGATCAGAACGATGTCGCCGGCGAGGGAGGTAGGTGCCCCTGGGGCGGTGGAGGATGGAGGTGCTGAGGGAGGTGTTGGGGGAGTAGTACCGGTGTCGGTGATAGCGGCCTCGCGCTGTGCGGAGACGGTCCCCCGTCCTGCTGCCAGGGACACTCTCACGGCTTCTCTCTCCCTCTCCCTCTCCTGTCTCTCCAACTCGGCCTTAGTCGGCTCGTCCTCCCCCAGTGCATCTGCAACCCCCTCCTCCCCACCACCACCACCCCGCGGCGGCCTCAGCATCAAATTACTCGTCGTCAGATCCCCATGACAAACCCCAATCTCATGCATCCGCCCCACCGCGCGCCCCACCCTAGCCATGAGATCATAGAGCCCGCGCCTCGCCTCCCCCCCCGCATCCCCCGC
>Ga0307515_10010362_pt1 | contig 17859 bp, 8 predicted proteins | sample 17_EM_MG_FD_194513 | JGI IMG/M metagenome (GOLD analysis project Ga0307515, IMG submission 194513) | Populus trichocarpa ectomycorrhiza microbial communities from riparian zone in the Pacific Northwest, United States - 17_EM | ecosystem: Host-associated > Plants > Roots > Unclassified | place... | reverse complement strand
GTATTTTATTTTTTTTAATGTATTAATGTCAAAAATAAATAAATAAATATTATTTTAATATATTTTTAAATAAAAAATATTTTAAAAATCAATATTCAGCACAGATTCAAACAATAAAAGATGAAAATAGATAAAAGTACTGAGCAGGTGAACATGATTTTTAAAATAATAAGTGATGTGAAGTGAGATTAGCTGGCATAGATATGCTCAAGACTTTCTTGTTTATTGTCGAGTGTGAATTGGACTTTTCTTTGATAGAGCCTGTTTTGGGCTGGTACTCGTTGGCATCTCGGTGGGCAGTATTTGTCTTTCGAAGGCTCGAGTACATGCTTCTTCGAGTGCAGTCCACAGCCCAAATTTCGCAGGCCTGATTCGCTCAAAAAAACTGTAACAAGAGGCAGTGAAATTCGTAGCAATGAAGGCCGAACCCAATCCCATGACGTAGGCTGACCTGATGCAAGTACTGTTTAGGAGCTTAATGTAAACCGTGCTCTATAAAATTTTAATTTTTTTATATTTTTAAATTATTTTGATATGTTAATATTAAAAATAATTTTTAAAATTAAAAAATATTATTTTAATATATTTTTAAATAAAAATACTTTAAAAAATAATCATTATTACATTATCAAATATTCTTATAACTGTCCTTTTTTTTATGTTTTCATTAGACTAGGTTGTGGGCATTTTACTTCTTACAACTTGTTTAAGGTGTAAATAGTGATTCGTGAGGCTAATTCTCTCACATTAATGAAATCCCGATTCCCTTTTTCTTTTTCTTTTTCTTTTTTCCCTGTTAAAAAATGTATTTATTAGCACTATGCTGGCTGAATAAATAGCACGCACAGATTTCATAAAGCAAAAACTAACCCTGGGCTAACCTCAATCGGGTCTATTTACAAATTTATTAAATAATATATCGCGGTTTTGGCACAATTAAGCCGTCAACGAATACGTATGGGGTGACTCAATCGAGGAATGTTGATACTTTGAGAAATAAACTGAAAGAAATTCTAGTTTTAGAATCGATTTAAGTATTAGTAGATAGGTGAGGGACTAAATTGCAGGTTTGCTAAAAAACTTTGTTTTTCGGGGGAAAAATTTGGAAACCCGATTCGGGTTCGGAAATCCAAATCAGTCTCCCATCGCTAATGCACACTCTCGCATGAGTTGTGTTTTTATCCCTCTCTCTCTCTTAATTCGAAATTCCTTCTTGTCTTCTCTGCGCTTCTCTTCCCTCGCCTCTCCCTTTTTTTACTGGATCTATCCTGAGTTCCTTCTCACAATCTCTCGATCCAAGCTATCTCGCTCTCTCTCCAGCATCGCGGATTTGGTGCTTGAATCCTGCTTGATCGAGATAACTGCCCTCCATTGCGATCGAAAGCTTGAATTTTTCGGTAAGGATCTCTATTGCCGTCACTTAATTTTGAAGTTTCTAGTGGAACTGGAAAAGGTGGTTGCTATTGGGTCTTTTGAAAGATGTGAAGTATTTGATCGTTAATAGCAATTTATTAGTTTGTTTTTGTTGTTTCAAGTGTGTATTGTTGTGATCTTGAATTGAATTGCAAATAGAAACGTGCAATTCTTGCTCTGATTTGTAAACTGTGCTGTTTTTTTAATCGAGGAAAGATATGTAATTCTTGCAGAACTTTCTATTGCATATGTTTATCGGTATCTTAATGTAGTTGGGCTCGCTAATTATCTTTTGTTTTTATGTAATTGAGGTCTGAATTACGAAGCTTGAGCAAATATTAGGGCGTGAGTGTTCATCTGCTAGAACTTATCCTTGTGTTTATTTATTTTTTAATTATTAACCAAGTGGGCGATGGGAATGTGGCTTTTGAGATCGTAGGTTTGATGCATAATCACGAGTTACAAGATTTATGACTTCCATTGCAAGAATCTGGTCCAACTTGAAGGTGTAGCTAATGGAAACGTGATCCTTGTTAGAAAGAGATTTTTTTACTATCTTACCTCTGGATATCTTGATTTAACTAGTCACTATTGAGTATCCCATCACGTGATGCATGTTGAAGTATGCCGGGTTACTAAGAAATCATTAGGAAAAGGCAAGAACATGTTATGTTAGTATGAACTCTTTATAACCCAAACATTTTTCATTTATCTAGTAAAAGAGAGAAGAGGTAAAACAATTGCAGTAAAGAGATGGAAGCAACAAGAATGCACAATTATGATTTTTAACATAAACTTGGTTGGCGGGGGACTAGGAAAATAAAGAGCTCATACTTTAAAAGCTGTTTGAATCTAATACATTAAAGTGAGTTGTTTCTTGCTACATTGTTTGATTTCTGGGACATGTGGATAGTTTTTTCTTTTAATATTTCCTGAGAGTGGTTGTTATCCCTAATCGTGGTGCAGGATTCGTTGACTATGCATTTATTCAGTTGGGGATGTCACGGACCATAATATCATATTGAGAAGTGGCATTTGGAGTATTTGGGTGGAGTGGAATTTGACAGTCAGTAAAAAAGTAAAAACTTTGTGCTTGTCGAAGTAATTCTTATGCCGTAGGATAATTGTTTTTGGCTTCTTCATCATGCTTCAGTTTGGCTGTGTTAATGGTAGTGTGTTTCTTTCATATTATGCAGGATTGCTGTGCCCTTTTTGATGCTGGACAGCGTAGGGAAAGTCTTTAGATGATCTATTTTAGGTTTAGGGTTGTAGGATCAAGGGGTTCAGGGATTCAGGATTTGAAATGCAGATCAAAACTTGTAAACTATGAATCAACGAACATTAAGCATTGCTAGCTTCATGTCAATAGACTTAAGGAATCGCTCATTGGAGAAAGCATCATACTTTCAACTATCTGAATTACTCAAACGCAAATAAGGAAGTCTAATTAATTCTCTCCATAGTTTATAAAATAAGGCAAATCTCACATCCATCTCTATAAATTTGAAAATTGGATCAATCAATTCTTTGCAAAATTATTAGTCCAAAATTTGTCATTTGCAGTTTTTCCCATATGCAGTGGTTACAGTATTTCAAATAACTCTTTGCATGGCCTCTTGTGCTGCATGACATAGATGTTTGGTCTTCCGGTTTTGTCTGACTTTGATTGATGCATCTCAATTTCATCAACTGCATTGCTTGTTCTTCAACATTTCTAAAGTGCGATGTACTTCTATTTTAGCTGTGCTGCCTTTTGTGATTCTGTTTGATTATCACAACCTTCAACTACTTGTTTTGGCAGGTTTGGCTATGGAAACATAATCATCCTGGGCAGATAAAGTTATTTTGTTGAAAATCATGGGGACTGAAAATCCTGGCCGTCCAAATCCTGTGACTGGTTCACCATTTGCTGCTGCTCCTCCTACAGTTACACCATTTTCAGCATCTGGCCCGGTGGTGGGATCAGAGGCCTTGGGCTTTAGACCCCCTGCTCAACCTCCCCAAAACACCATGCTTTCTATGTCATCTGGGCCTGTGGCTGGATCACAAGCTTCTGGGTTCAGGCCTAACAACCCCCCAGCTAGGTTTAATGATCCTTCCGTGGCTTCTTCACCAACAGCATATGTCCCACCCACCAGCGGACCCCCCTTCCAGCGTTATCCAACACCGCAATTTCCCTCTGTTCATCAAGCTCCACCGATCGGTCAACCACCATTTCAGCCTCCTGCAGGTCAATTACCATCTCCAGCTTCCTTTCATCCACAGCCACAAGTACCTGTAGTGCCAATGGGATCTCCTCCATCAAGTTTGAATGTTCCTCAATTGTCATCGGATTCATCGTCTTTTGCATCCAGGATGAATTTTCAGCCATCTTTCCCACGTATGGACTCATCTTATTCCGCTTCTAGGGCCACTTTGCAGCCATCCTTGCCAGGATATGTAAAGCAGGCAAATGCAATTTCACAAGCTTCTCCAATGACCCCCTTTCAAGCTCAACAGGGAAGTTATGCAGCATCCACACCAACACCACCTCCCCCCTTTCTTCCTCAGCAAGGAGGTTTTGCTCAACCTCCACCAGTAGGCACCCCCTTTGGATTGCATTCCAGGGATCAAATCCAACATCCAGGCTCTGCACCTCCTATAAGTGGCATCCAAGGGTTGGCAGAAGACTTCAGCTCACTCTCTGTTGGATCTGTTCCTGGATCAATTGATTCGGGGCTTGATCCAAAAGCATTACCGAGGCCATTGGATGGTGATGTGGAGCCAAATTCATTGGGAGATGCATACTCCATGAATTGCAATCCTAGATATCTTCGGCTTACCACTTCTGCTGTACCAAGTTCACAATCTTTGCTTTCAAGGTGGCATTTTCCTCTTGGAGCAGTTATTTGCCCGCTTGCAGAAGCTCCTGATGGGGTTAGTGTCTGTGAAATTGAATTCAACTGACAATCTGGACATGCTTTGTTTACTGCTTGTCTGATATCCTTTAATCTGACTTGTTCGTTGTTGTTCCTTTATTCAGGAGGAGGTACCAGTAATTAATTTTGTCTCAACTGGCATTATTCGTTGTAGAAGATGTCGCACATATGTAAATCCCCATGTGACATTTACAGATTCTGGAAGAAAGTGGTGTTGCAACATCTGTGCTCTGCTTAATGAAGGTAAATCTCAAGTACGTTCTAAAGGAAACTGATATGATATTTATGGTAGTGTTAGGGGCCCCATAGAGAGAATCTGTTCGCAATCTGAGTCCACGTGTATCTTGTTAGATTTTGCCGATGGCTAAATGTGGATACTATCTATATGCTTTAAGATTTTAGTCTTCTAGAACACCTTTGCAAGGAATATGACAATAAATTGTGGGCAATGAATTCTACACGTGCTGTTTGAATGACCAGTTTCAAAATTCGTACAACCCAGCTGCTTATTTGTAATGTGAAAGGAAAACTATGTTTTTTTTTGGTTCATTTGGTATAATCATTGCTGATCTTGTATCCTGGGGTTTTTAGCTTTCCAGCTTATTGTTGGGCTTACCTCACCCAACTGCTTGTTTTTTAATGTTGTTTAGGTGGTCCTTTACTGGGAGTAGTATGTCTTCAATAAATGCAAGTAAAATGCCATGAATTCTAAGACTGGGAATTGAAAAACTGTGCTAGCCAGCGTGCATAATGCATCAATTCTTATGTATTTGGAACTCTTAACTATGACTTAGCCACTCTCTCCTTGATGTTTCTTTTCTTGGCCTTTGGAGACTGGCTGTAATTGCAGAAAATGAAAAAAATGCACTGGCTAATGGCTATTTCACAACTGTTTTTTTCTTCCTTTTTGTGAATTTTTTAAAATTTATTCCCCCCTTTCTGAGCATGAGACACTTTCTTTTCAATTTTGATATATGGCTGCACATGTTTTCTTTCTAGCTTCTTCATTTATTTATTTTTGCTAATGGAGTTGCTGACATGGTTTAACTCTCATATTCAGTTCCTGGAAACTATTTTGCTCAGCTAGATGCCACTGGCAGGAGAATTGATTTGGACCAGAGACCTGAGCTTACAAAGGGTAGTGTGGAGTTTGTTGCTCCGACTGAGTATATGGTGCGGCCTCCAATGCCACCATTATTTTTCTTTCTCATTGACGTTTCAGTATCTGCAGTTAGAAGTGGTATGATTGAGGTAAGCTCTTGCAGCTAATGCCCTAATACATCTATATTTCTTTCTGATTGACATTTTAAAACTTGAAGTTAGAATTGTTGTTATTGAAGTCAGTTCTCTCAGATAATGCCCCATGGCTTCTTGCCTCAGAGGACTAAATTTGTGTCTGTACCAGCAGATTCTTAAATTCAAACAATAAATTTGGATGCTGTTCTGTCTCATTTATGACATGCATGCATATGAGGAGTCTTATGCAGTCCATTTATCGGTCAGCCTCCAGATCACTGCTACATCCTCTTTGTGGATTCTAGAATTTGTGTAGTATGGCCACTTCAAGTGGTTTAATGCATGCTCTCTTAGACATGACTCATAAAGTCTTGGGTCAGAATTGTGGGGAATGTTTTACATATGTGGCCCATGATAATGGGGAATGATTTAGATATGGTTTTTGTCAGAGAAATGATGAGAGTATAAAAAAGTGAAAGTAAGGTTTGCAAGAATCCTATTTAAAAAGCAGTGATTTCATAGCATGACTGATTGATAAGTATTGGCCATTTTCTATTGATTCTTCTAATTGATGTATTCAAAATATATATTTGGCTTTTCACCCTTTCTTTTTTGGGGTAATTTTGAGGGAGGCCTGACCTGAGAACTAGGGCTACCATTGGGCTGTGTTTGTGTGTATGCTTGCTTGGCTTTAATTTAAAACGTACATTCACCTTAATGTCCCTATGCAGGTTGTGGCCCAAACTATTAAGTCCTGTTTGGATGAGTTACCAGGCTACCCCAGAACGCAGGTTGGGTTCATCACCTTTGACAGCACAATACATTTTTACAACATGAAGGTTAGCTGCTGTGTGATCAGATGAAAGCTTATGCTATTGAGATTTTTTATTCTTCTTTCCACTAACAATTAGCTGATGTCTGTGAGATTTTTTGGTGCAGTCATCATTAACACAGCCTCAGATGATGGTGGTCTCAGATCTTGATGACATATTTGTTCCCTTGCCTGATGATCTCCTTGTTAACTTGTCCGAGTCAAGATCTGTGGTGGAAGCTTTTCTTGATAGCTTACCCTCCATGTTTCAGGACAATGTGAATGTGGAGTCTGCTCTTGGCCCTGCTGTAAAAGCAACTTTCATGGTTATGGTGTGTTATTCATTCTCATGGTTCATAACTTAATTTATATATATGTTGGTTTGGTGTTTAATATTCAAACACGCTGTTCGAGTTCCTATTGAGCAAGAAATTGCTTGAAAAAGCGGCAGAAAACAAGTTGATGATGAGGGTAATGGGGTTCACCAATGATTTGAGCTGACCGAACTTGACAGCAGTTATGATCTTTGGGCCTTATGATAATATTTGTTTCTTTCCTGTTCAATTAATGGAGAGATAATGTAGTGGTTTTTTGCAGGGATGAAAATATTTTCATTTTAGAAACCAACTTTTATTAAAACTCTAATATGTGTCAGCCTATATTCTTAAACTAGTTTTTGAGTAGACATTTGTGCTCACCTTCCTTTTGGTCACCTTCATAAGATATTTATTAGGATCTCACTTAGTTTGCTGTTGCTGGGAATGTAACTGCTGCTTGCTGTTACTTTCTCAACTCAAGTATTTTGGTCATCCATTCATTTTTCATTAATACCTCCGTCTCTCTGCAGAGCCAGCTTGGTGGGAAATTGCTGATATTTCAGAACACGATTCCATCTCTTGGTGTTGGCCGTTTGAAGTTGCGTGGAGATGATCTTCGTGTTTATGGAACTGATAAAGAGCATGCTTTAAGAATTCCAGAAGATCCATTCTATAAAAACATGGCTGCCGAATGCACCAAGTACCAGATAGGAGTTAATGTGTATGCCTTCAGTGATAAATACACTGATATAGCCTCCTTAGGTACAATATTTATCTTAGATTGCTTGTTATCAGCCAAAGAAAAAAATGAAATGAAAAGAAAATAAATCTTGCTTGTTTATATGATTTACTTTGATGGGGCCAACAAAACTTCTTTTGCATCTCCTAGATTTTCCTAATCAATCAATTTCTTTTTAAAAAATGTTTACTGTTGGTTTTTTTTATTTATAGCAAGAGAACTGATGTTTTTTTTTTAAAAAAAAAAAAATCAACACACACAATCTTCTCTGGAGTTATATTCGAGTATGAGATGTGGTTTTAGAATTTTTGCCTAATGAATTTGAGCTTTAGCTCTTCTGGCGAACAGAGATTGATGAATTCATTTATGGCATTCTGCACTGTTGGTGTTAGCACAGTTCTCTAATTCCATACCTTCTGGTTTCTATGCTATTTAGCTGAAGAGAGTCAGTGTGGTGCATCTATGGGTTGTTTAGTTAGGTTGACACTTGTTATACAGAGGGTCTCATTTTTTCCTTTTATTTGATATGCCTTACGCCTGTGCTTAGCTATGCTGTGAGTGTCTAGTGCTTATGTAATGAAACATTTTTTAATTAATTTTAAAGTGAATCTTCAGATTTGTAATCCTGGTCATTTGTTCTTAAATGATGCTTTCAACAGTTTTACAATGTTGACTAAATATTAACAATTGTTATAAATTAATTTCATCTTTTTTACAGGAGCTCTAGCAAAATACTCCGGAGGGCAGATATATTACTATCCAAGTTTCCAATCAGCCACTCATGGAGAGAAGTTGAGACATGAGTTGGCTAGAGATCTTACAAGAGAAACTGCTTGGGAAGCTGTCATGCGCATAAGATGTGGAAAAGGTTTGTCCTTTCACGTTTCTTCTACAACGTTCTATATTTTAGAGCAGACACGTACAAACAATACAAATACATATTCTTTGTTGTTTGGTTTTGTCGATGGATAGGAAGTTGATTCCCCCACCATCTTCTATTGCTCTATGCTTGCAGGTATCCGGTTTACATCTTACCATGGAAACTTCATGCTAAGGTCCACTGATTTATTAGCACTTCCAGCTGTTGACTGTGACAAAGCATATGGGGCACAGTTATCACTTGAAGAGACATTACTTACAAGTAAAACAGTATATTTCCAAGTTGTTTTGCTGTATCCTTTTGAGCAGAATTATATAAAGCTAATTTTGCATCTACACATATAGTGCACTTCTGTTTTTTATAACTATGAACTCCAATAGGATATTTTGTTATACATAGGTCATTTCCTAATTTGACCACTTGTTTTATCACCCAAGAGTCAATTCTCTCTTTCCCCCTCCTTCCCTCTCTCTCTCTCTCTCTCTCTTTGCTGTTTGCTGATTCATCCAAGGTGGTCACAATATTGAGAAAAGAGATATTGGATATATTTTTCCTCGTAGTCAAATATGGTACATTAAGGTTATTGAGTATGAAAGAACAGGTTTATGGAAGTTCTCTTAACTGTCTAAAGATACACTGCTTCTTGTGGAGAGAGGCGTATCAGAGTACACACAGCAGCAGTGCCTGTAGTTGCAGATTTGGGGGAGATGTATCGCCAGGCTGATACTGGTGCTATTGTGTCTTTGTTTGCCAGGCTAGGTGAGTTTGAACTGGACATATTTCATTGATAACTCGGATTTTAGATATTGGGATAAAGGGGGCATTATGATTCTTCTAACGAAGTTAATTAATTTGCAGCAATCGAGAAATCATTGTCCCACAAGCTGGAAGATGCACGAAGCTCTGTACAGTTGAGGATTGTGAAAGCTCTTAGAGAATACCGAAATCTCTATGCCATGCAACATCGCTTGGGAGGCAGGATGATATATCCAGAACCTCTGAAGTTTTTGCCTTTGTATGGATTGTCACTTTGTAAATCAGCGGCTCTTCGAGGAGGGTATGCTGATGTTCAACTTGACGATCGCTGTGCAGCAGGATTCACTATGATGGCATTACCTGTAAAAACAATGTTGAAGCTTTTGTACCCTAGCTTGATACGAGTAGATGAATATCTTTTGAAGGTAAAAGTACTTCATGTATTCTGCAGTATCGATGATATTTTTGCATTGCACTAATGGTCGATCTCCCATCTAATTTATGCAGCCATCTGCACAAGCCAACGAATTCAAAAACATCATGAAACGGTTACCATTGACCGCCGAGAGCTTAGACTCCAGAGGCCTTTATGTATATGATGACGGTTTTCGCTTTGTTGTATGGTTTGGTAGAATGTTTTCACCTGATGTAGCAATGAATTTACTTGGACAAGATGCTGCTGTTGAGTTTTCCAAGGTGTGTGCACTGTCTCTATCTTAGTTTAAGTTACGTCATGCCCTTTTTTCACAATCATTCCGGGCCTGCATTATTTACCATTTTGTGTAAAGGGATGCTGTTGATCTTCAACATTGGTTTGAGGGTTTAACATGACCTTGTTTTAATTGAGCTTCAATGTGTGTACGCAGATCCAAAAATGTCTGCCAAATTTAGCGTGTGGACAATAAGCCGCTGTTTAGTTTGTAGATTAATTTTTTAACTGTTCTATAGTTGACCTTTCATTTGCTAGCTGCTTCATTTTGAGACTGTAATTGGTCCTTTTATGCTCTGTGCTAACCAGGTTGCTCTCGGTAAGCATGATACTGAGATGTCAAGAAAGCTAATGGGGCTACTTAAGAAATTAAGAGATAGTGATCCTTCATATTATCAGCTTTGCAATCTTGTAAGACAAGGTGAACAGCCCAGAGAAGGTTACCTTCTTCTCACAAATCTTGTGGAGGACCAGATTGGGGGTGCCAGTGGTTATAGTGACTGGATGGTGCAAATACATCGGCAAGTCCAGCAAAATGCATAAATTGAAGCCAGTGTTGCTTTGTGCTGTTTCATCGTAAGGTCAATTCTTTGAAATTATTTGAACATAATTTACCCACCCCCGCATACACAGCAGTTCTCATTTAGGACATACATGAGAATAGTGGCTGCGTATGTGTGCTCATGTTCAATATGGCAAAAGAAAAGGCTTTTTGAATTATGCAGTTGTGTGGTGCTTCAGATACTTTTTTCCAGAGTGATCGTTCTGCTTAGTGGAATATGTAATGTTTCACCCCCCCCCCCCCCCCCTTTTGTTTTTTGAGATCTTGAATTTCTTGTGTTCATGGGTTTTCTAAATTTGACGGCTGTCATTCCTGCAAAAACTCGACATCTTTCATTATGCAGGCTTCTTTTTTTGATGGCTTGCCTGTCCCGCACCTGTAGAGTGAAACATGTTTTGTTAAAAAAAGCATAAATAATCAGCACTTGACCATGGCTTCCCGTCGATATTGTGGATGGTTGAGTTTGGACTGATCGCCCAGATGGACTTTGAAGCTACCATTTGGTTGGTCCTTAACAAGATTCGATAATTAAGGGAGATTTACTTCAGTGATTATTTTGGCGCTGCAGTTTTCATGTTGACAAGCAAAACAGTATCAATTTTTTTTTTTTGTACTTGATGACAGTAATTATCATCAGTAATTGTTATATTTGTGTTGTATCCCGAGTCTTTTATGCACAAAATTTTTTGAATGTCCATTAGGCATTTATTTATTCAGAGAGAGATGTTTTATGTTTGCTTAACGAACTGCTGTAGCATCATCTCTGAAGCTTTGGAATAATGTTATGTTTTCGTTATTGGAAGGCAATGCTTTTTACTGTTAGTCTGATGATTGTCTTTTTATTGATATATTTAACAAATGCAATTTACACTTTCTGAAAGAGGCTGGTGAATGTACTAACAACAGGAGTTGATTCAGGTTTTGAGAAGCCCATCAAGCTGTAAAGTTTATTTCCTGCCGAAAATCTTGTTCATTGCTGCTCCTTGCCGGGGGGGTAATAAATAAATTTTCTTTTAATTTACAAAGCAAACGAGGAGCATGCACGTGGACTGGTAAATTCTCTTCCTATCTAACATTTTTAGCAGTAGTAGACGAGAAAAAAAATTTGTATATTAGTGTGAGAAAAAAAGGAAAAATGTATTCAAGTGTGGCTGCTGGGATTCGAGCCCAGGTCTCCACGGCCACAACGTGGAATTCTTACCACTAAACTACAGCCACTAGATAACAACTTTCTCTCAGATCTTGTATTAGTATAATATTAATTCTGTTTTTCTTTTTTTGAGAAAAAACATTGCCGGACTCTTGACACGCAACTATTCTCTGCCATACATATTGCTTGAAACGAGCAAGATCAAGATCCACCATTGTCCTGTCCCGTTGCCATCCCTCGTTCTGATAAATTGCAGAGAAAAGATCAACCAGCATGATCATGTGATTCATTTCTGCTGTTATCTTTGTACCCTGCAAGGTTGTCCCAACTGAAGCTATCTGTTTCCCCGTGTGGGATTTACTCGATGGTTAAGACGTTCTTTCTTTCTTTATAAGTCTATAGGCAATAAGTAGATGCTTTTTTGGCAGGTTCATAAGGTGCAGGGCTGTTTTGAAGAAACATAATGAGAGAAAAACAATGAGAATAGTGTTTAAATTTTATGTTTTATTCAAGAGCATTGACCATCGTCTTTCACCAGCTGGTTTTCATTGTAAATAACTTAGGCATGTTTTTGTTAATTACTGTTTCAATCAGTAAAATATTCAGTCACAGGAATTATCCGCTTTTAATGTATTTTCAGGATTATTTATGCACCTGAGATTATCTGATTTTATTGAAAACATGCGCATGATGGGCGTTATTTAATATTTTATATCACTAGATCTGCCTATGGATTCTCATAGCTTCCATTCTTAGATTGTAGATTGAAATTGATACGATTTTGTCATTCTATTTCTTGATTTTTGTTTTCTTTTAGCAATATTGGAGTTGGTAGCTGTTAGTTTTTTATTTTTTAAAATGTTTTAAAAAAAATTATTTTTTTTACTTCAAATTAATATTGTGTTTTATATTTTTATATTATTTGATTTGCTAATATCAAAAATAATTTTTTTTAAAATAAAAAACTTTATTTTTATGTATTTTTAAACGAAAAAACACTTTAAAAAGCAATCACTACCATATTTTTAAACACCCAACTCATCATCATTTTTATACTAATATTTTATGCGCATGCGTGTATGTGTATATATATATAATCAATAATTTATGCACAAATAAAATTTGAATAGAACCAATCATGAATCTCACTCACACACAACATACATGCAAATGCTAAACAAATATAAAAAGATAGACAAAAATACAAATTTTATAATTTATATATAAATAAAATTTGAATATATATAATCAATAATTTATGTATAAATAAAATTTGAATATAACCAATCATGAATCTCACTCCCGCACAACATATATGCAAATACGAAACAAATATAAAAAGATAGACAAAAATACAAATTTTATATAATCAATAATTTATTTATAAATAAAATTTGAATATATATAATCAATAATTTATGTATAAATAAAATTTGAATAGAACCAATCATGAATCTCACTCACACACAACATATATACAAATGCGAAACAAATATAAAAAGATAGACAAAAATACAAATTTTATAATTTATATATAAATAAAATTTGAATATATATAATCAATAATTTATGTATAAATAAATTTAAATAGAACCAAACATGAATCTCACTCACACACAACATACATGCAAATGCGAAACAAATATAAAAAAATAGATAAGAATATAAATTTTATAATTTGAACATAATCAATTATGAATCGCTCTCATACACACACAAGATACATGCAAATATAAGACAAATATAAAAAGATAGACAAGAATATAAATTTTTATTTTATCTTCTAATTAAAATGTCATTTTTTTATATCCATAGAGTTTGTCAAAATATATGAATTCTTTTCTACGTGGAATCAAAGATAATATAGGAAAGTCACCAAGAATCCCCTATAAAAAAAAACAGCAAAGATCAATTTTAATAATTTGTTGAATTTTAATATAATTATTTTAATTTTAGTTTTATGTAGTATTTATATAGATTAAAAATATGGGCATGAGAAAAAAATTAAATAGTAAAAATAATATAAAACCATAACAAAGAGTCTCAAACACACGCACATGGATCTAATTTAATATAATTTTGATATGTTTTTTTAACTGTTTTCAGATTTTAATTATAGACTCCGTAGACCTATTTTCAAGTAATTTTAGAATTTGAATGATGAATATTAATATTTTGATATGATATTTTTAATTTTACATTTTACATACAATTATGAATTATTGATCATGTAAAATTTATTTTCATCTTGTCCGACAAATATTAGATGAAATGAGATAACTCAACAATATATTATGATAATGTATACTATTGTAGCAGCGGTCGAGTTTTAAAATGTTTTTACTTGAAAGTATTTTAAGATAATTTTTTTATTTTTAAAAATCTATTTTCAATATTATCACATTAAAATAATAAAAATAAAATAAAAAAATTATTATAAATAAAAAAATTTAATTTTTTTAAAAATACATTGACACCGCAAAAACAAATATTATTATATAACTTGACAAATGTCGCTGTTGGTTAGCATCTCCATGTGGCAATGTCATTAGCCAGAAATTATTTTTAGGTAAAAAATAGAAAAAAAAATTAGGAGGATGAAAAGTTTAAGTTTAACTATTTTTAACCTTAAAATTTAAATTTTACTAATTTTATGAACATATATTATTATTATTATTATTTTCAGGATCTGGGGCGCCACTAACACTTTCCCTGCCACTGTGATTAAGTTTCATAATAGCAAATAAATGAGATAATCAATCTTAAATTGGTATTTGAAAGTTTGATAATTGTTATTTTTTATTTTAAAATATATTAAAATAATATTTTTTTATTTTTTAAAAATTATTTTTAATATTATTACATTAAAATAATCTAAAAAAATTAAAAACATTAATTTAAAATTAAAAAAAATTAATTTTTTTCAAAAACGCTTCCAAAACGCAATGTTAAACATTATCTATAGAGTTTAGGTTGTTTTTGTGTTTTAAAAATATTTTTGAAACAAAATTTTATTTTTTTATTTCAAATTAATATTTTTTGATTATTTTAATATGTTAATATCAAAAATAATTTTTTAAAAATATAAAACTATTTTTTTAATAAAAAAAACTTAAAAAAACAATTCCTGTCAAGCTTAACAGTAAAGATTTTCTTCGGGGGTGGGACCAGCGCCAGGAATTGGAAGTAAGCTACAGCCGAGCTATCTTGAATTTTTTTTTAAGAAAAAAAACAGTAAATGCCATCATTTTGACCCATATTCTTCCCTCAAACTCAAAGTATATGATATCAGCAGCCTACCTTGCAATCAATCCACTCAACGGTATGAAGAGAGGAATTATCCACAACAACTTGAAGTCACCATGACTTCATCACTGAATATGAAATAACAATAATGAATTTTACGTAAAAGTCTTCTCATTCCCGTAACAAAAGTTACTGGAGCATGAGCACTGTTTATCTTTCAGTAACAAAAAATGAGCTCACCTAATCACAGTGGAAAGAAAGAAAAACCCAATCATCATTACGCACCTCCTACTCCATTTGTCCACTCCTCCTCCTCCTCCTCATCTGCTCTCTCTGTTGACCGTGTGAGTTATCATGAAATCATATCTACTGCTTCTCTTCACAATCTGTACGTTTCTGCTGTATTCATCAGCTGAATTGGATGACAATCTCACCTATGTGTGGCCTTTGCCGGCGAAATTCAGTTCTGGAAATAACACTCTCTCCGTTGACCCGGAACTGTCGCTAGTTCTTGGTGGCAAAGGAGGGGATTCGAGTATTATTAAAGATGGGTTTGGCAGATATAAAAAGATTATATTCAAGCATAGTAGTAAGAGTTACTCTGTTAATAAAAGACTGGTTTTTGATATTGGGGTTTTGAAGATTGTTGTTCTTTCTGATAATGAGGAGGTAAGTTTGAGACTTTTTGATGTCTGGGACTGTTTGGGAAATGGGTTTTGGGTATATGAAAGATCGAGTGATAAAACTGAGATTTTCTCTCTTTTTTATGATGATGATCATCATCATCATGGGGACTGATTAATAATCTGGGTTTTTTTTTTGTTGTTTTGGGTTTGTTGCAGCTTCAACTTGGAGTGGACGAGAGTTACTTGTTGCTTGTGGAAAAGAGAAATGGGCAGTCTATTATCGGGGAAGCGTATATTGAGGTAAAGTTTCAATTTTGAGATTTCAGAGAAGTTGTTTTTGTGAGTCGTTGGAGATCCAGATGAATTCTTCGATTGTTTCCTGAAGAATAGGACACTGTTTTGTTTTACTGTAGTTTGGTAGAATGTAATGAAAAGAAAGGAGATGACTTTTTTCTACCAAATGTAGTGTACATGTGGTATGGGGATTAATTCTCAAGTCCAGCTACTTTATTACTGAATGTAAAGTTACTAATGTACGATCATATTTTCTGGATGGTTATGTCTTTGTTCTAGTGATGTTGATATTCTTGTTATTGTTGTTGCAGGCAAATACTGTGTATGGTGCATTGCGAGGGTTGGAGGTATGTGTGATTACTTTGTTCTAGTGATTCGTTAAATCTAAATTATTGAATTCAAATTGAATGAACATGATTTAGTGCATGATAAAAAATGATAAGAACTTAATTTCTTACTGTTTTGTTTTTTTCATCTAATCCAAATCATTGAATTCAAAACCAATGGTTAGTTTTGGAACATGAGAGCATCCAAATTTAAGCAGGTAGAGATTAACTACATTTTTTACTTCAATTCATCCACACACACAGTAAATGCATGGTCATTAAGAATAAACACCACAAATAGGTCAAATTCTCTGTTTACTTTTACTCTCTTGTTGTGCTCACCTTGACCTCTGAAAACCTCTTTGCCATTACTAAAAAAATCCAGCGTTGAATTTTTGCCATCATGAGTTCATCTTTATTGCATGGCTATTTGTGATAGTCTATGAAGCTGCATGCTTGTGATTTCATTGAATGTAAATATTGAACTAACTGCTAGAAAAGAATGATGAGTGTATGAGTGGTTGGAGTTGTGTATGATAATCATCCCTTTCATTTTCTTTGCTGTGATCTTTCAGACGTTCAGCCAACTTTGTGCATTTGATTATGAAACTAAAGCAGTGCAAATATACAGAGCCCCATGGTACATTCTAGACAAACCAAGATTTGCATACCGTGGGCTTTTGCTTGGTGAGACACATTTCTTTTGTTGAGGGAGATAGCAATTTGCAAACTCTTTACCTAAAATAATTTTTTTATTAAAATGTTTCTTAGTTCCCTTCTTAAATACACTCTTGCAGACACATCAAGGCACTACCTACCAATTGGTGTCATTAAGCAGATAATCGAATCAATGTCATATGCTAAACTTGTAAGTAATGTTGTTGTTTGAGAGCTTTGTATTCCACAACTGGAATTCATTCAGGCACGCACTTCTACATTACCATTCTTTTCTCCTTTTATTATTTTGTCATTATCTGATATTGGATATTACATTCAGTAGAATGTCCTCCATTGGCACATTATAGATGAGGAGTCATTTCCTTTAGAAGTACCTTCCTATCCAAATTTATGGAAAGGTTCATATACAAAATGGGAACGATACACAGTTGAAGATGCATATGAAATTGTGGAGTAAGATTCCTTTGCTCATTCAATAACTTTCTTATTTACGTAAGTTTCATATAGCTTATATAAATGGCGAGGGACTCAACTTTAATGGAATCCATAGAATGAATGGTCTAAGCAAACTAGACTTTTATGACTTGAAAATTTTGGTTTTGAACAAAATAATGCATATTTGTCTTTTTTTCTTTCCTAGAAAAATAAATAAATTCCCCAGCCTATGTCAGGGTCTTTATCATGTCTATTGAATGTTATGCTTCCTCAATCTGCCTGGACTAACATGTAATTCCTTTTTTTTTTCTTTGTTTGTGTTTCCATGGAATAACATGAAGCTTTGCCAAAATGAGAGGTGAGTCTCGTCATTTTATCTGTTGAAACTTTAGAGAGAAAATTTTTAGTTCACGTTTCAAAATGAGCAATTTTTTTTTCTTTTGTGATTGAATGTAATTACCAGAAAGCGTGACACTCTGAGTTTGATGGGAAAAACAAAGCGCAATTATTTCCTCAATAGGCCAATTCAGAATTTTTAGCTATAGCTTCTTGTGTGCATGCTTTTCTTACTATCTATGCATGGTTTATGGCAGGTATCAATGTCATGGCTGAAATAGACGTTCCTGGGCATGCAGAATCATGGTAAGGCAGTTCTTATCAAATTTTGTTTTTGACTTTCTCCTTGTAAGAAATTTTCTTGGTTTAGCTCAGATTTGGCAAACATTTCTTAATCATATTTAATATGAGGGATGTGATTCTTTCA
>Ga0307515_10010361_pt1 | contig 17860 bp, 11 predicted proteins | sample 17_EM_MG_FD_194513 | JGI IMG/M metagenome (GOLD analysis project Ga0307515, IMG submission 194513) | Populus trichocarpa ectomycorrhiza microbial communities from riparian zone in the Pacific Northwest, United States - 17_EM | ecosystem: Host-associated > Plants > Roots > Unclassified | place... | reverse complement strand
TGTGAGCATCTGCTCCGTCAATACTATTTCTGACTCTGTTTCTCCAAAGATTACGCCCTCTGCACCCAGGATTTCATACATTCCGAAGCCTGTATAACAATATTGGGCTCGATTTGGTCTCGCCTAATGATAAACAGTAACCGCCCGATGACGGTGGATGACGGCCGTCGGACGGGATGGTTGACAACACTGATCGAAGGTCGACGTCTAACCGGAACCCGAGCCAAAGCCTGACGACGATGGAGACATGTCAGTCAGCATGATCTTCTTCCGCAAGATTTTCAACACCAACGCCTCTACACCGGACGAAATGACTCAACATGTACATGCCTACCTGAACTCGGGAGCAGAAGATTTGAAGGTGGATCAGATTGGAGACGACGATAATGTCACGGTTGGGAATCCGGAGGGATTGGACTTTCTCGAGGAAACTACTTCCGACATAGAGAGATGCAACGAAGAACGAACGTCTATGAAGGACGCCATAGCGCAGCTCAAAAATTATGTCACAGCTTAAGGATCGAGTCCGTCTCCTGGAAGCGGAGTCCTCAGGCCGTGATATGAGTCGAATGCGCTTCCTTAGCATTTTCAAGAGAGACCACCAGGCTTCCCAATAGTCCGTCCCGTCCGGGCAAAAGTATGCTCCGGACCAGACGACAATTTTCGGGGCAAGCAAACTAAGGACTGTTTAGGACTAGGGCAGCAGAGCCACGGACGAAAAGACTGTAGTGCCCTGCAGTCTAGCTCTGCGCACTGCGCACGGCGATACTATAATACAAACATGATACCATACAAACAAACAAGACCCTCTGCTCCCTACCTAGCCTCCTCCATTCACAACTGTAGCTCCTCTGCTTCCGTCTGCATGTGGACCTTTGCATCTTCAGGCACCCAGCCACAGCATTCAGACGCATCCAGGATTTGGAGTTCGTATAGACCCTATCTTCGTATCCTAAAACCGTATCCTAAAACTAGAGTCATCTATATCGGGCCTTAGGTATTCAGATTCCGTACCAGGACGGACCAGGCCTCCGAAATGCATGCCCCGGGCGGGACCGTTATTCAGGGCCCCGAAAGACACCAGTCGCCCCGGACCGTTGGGAAGCCTGGAGACCACCTACCTGAGGAGTTTGATGTGACCTTCAAGGACTCGGACGCCATCAGTGCTGGCAATCGTGAAGCTCACGATCCGGATCCTCTTAGTGATGCCGACTTGTATTTGCAGTTAAAGCGCAGCCTTGATGGTACCTACCGAGTGCTGTATGGCCTCTCTCCGCTCAAGGTCAACTCTCTCCGAAGTAAGTGTTGTCTGATTTTGCAGTTTGACTTTAATTAACATGGGATGAAGATGGCTATGATGACATCATCGAAGCCTTGACTTGCTATGCTGAGTTCAAGAAAAATGGAGACACGTCAGCTACCCTGGAGAACGACTTTCGTCAATTGGTCTCAGTAATCACCCTGGAAGACAACGCATGGCTTGCTGCGGACTGCGAATCCTGTCAGTAACTTGCGCAACCTCCTTCGTCGTCTAAGGGCCGAGCGGCTTTACCTACTTTGTGTACGTGCGGAATTACGTTAGAGAAAAATAAACCCAAGTTGCGGTCATAATCCAACAGCGTTCCTCCTTTTATCATAGGTATGTAGTAAACCTTCACCATAGTTTAAACGAGCATTCCAACATTGATTAGTTAGTTTTGTTTTTCTGTGGCCTACATTGGGACCTGGTGCCGATTGGCAGTTGCTAGCAGTGTTCCTAAGCGGCCCGGCCGGCCGCCCGACTTTTTAGCGGCCTCGATTTTGAAAACCTGCGCTAGCGGCGGCCCGGCCTCTCATTGGTGCATGCGGGGTTTGATAAGATCGCCGCTAGGACTACGATTTGGTGTGGGCGGAGCGCAAAATAAATAGTGTTGGAATATAGTTTCAATCCCGCTGGTTCCTACGGACATGGTTTGTGGATGCAACCACCTTATTAGTAGCGTAATTTAAAGTAACTTAAACTCGTACGCACCCGCACTTAAATCTATAAACACTATTGTATCATCTGTTGTTGCTATATTGCGTGGTAGTGCAAGAAAGTTCATAATGGGCGGTGGTGTGGTGCAAACGTGCAGTTTGTGCAGCGCAGCCAATGAAGGGGCTCGTTCCTCCCAGAAATGATGTCAACCTAACGTATTAGAGACGCACACCTAGAGATAAACCTCCAAGAACTCCAAAGACAAATGCACCAGTTTATTCGTTCAGTGGAAGCTTAGTACTTACTATCTCCGGGCACTAAGGATCGCCCGCTAAGCTGCGGTTCAGTTTAAACAATCACTCGACTAGGCGATTGCTACCGGTGTTTAGTGGTGATTGAATAGTATACACAAAATCCAAGAAGCCAAGCAAATACAAAAGACACCCCCGTCTGTTCTCTCGTGCCCGATCCTTTCGAGTCTTCTACTAGTCCACAATTCATCGATACACTTCCCCCAAACCGGCATAGTAACCTCTTACTGCCTTTCTTCAACTTGATATCAGTGTCTATCCAGCATCCAGTAGCCCTCGAATATGTGTATGCATGATACTCCATGAACGAAGCGAGATGGTACTTATTGGAGTAGTAAGTGGCTTAGGATTTGCGACGGCGACGCCGGCCCCCAATATTGGAAACATCGCGGATTCGATGCAGATCACATCCCGCAATTTCGCCGCGCTATGCAATGAAATCGGGCGGCTAGAGAATCTTCCATCAGTGCATCTACTCATTCAGCTCCGCAGCTTGAACGATGCGCTTGCACTCAAGGAGGAGCTGAAGAAGTTCGGCGACCAGATCGGCGATATGGAGGACACAGTGGGCGGATCTGCTCAGCGGGTTGATGCGCTAGTGAAAGAGCTTAAAGCTGTTCGCGAATCTGTGCAAGCTTTAGAGAGTCGGGTTGCGGCGTTGGAGCAGGAGCAGAAATCATTCCGTTCGACGACTAATAGTCGCAGTGTTCTCAACCGTCCCGTCCGTCCGAAATTACTCAAGACGGGACGGGACGGCCAAACGCCGTCCGTCCGAGGGTAGGACGGAAACGGCGCCGTCATTTTGACGCGGGACGGCGACGGACGGATAGGACGGTCGGGGACGGAGCGGGGCCGTCCCCGGTCGTCATCTATCGGCATCCATGGATATTTCTCAATATACATAATCATTTTATAAAACTCATTAGATTTGTTCTGACCTTGAAGCAAGATCATTTAGCATCGGCTCCATTCGTACAATTTTATACGAACTCTGTATAGATACATCTGTTTATATCTTTTACCACGCACTCTTAGTACTCAATTAAGTTTAATCTAAGTATAAACGGTAACCGCCCGATGACGGCCGGGGACTGTGGATGACGGCTGGGGACGGTCAAAGTACCGTCCCCTGCAGACATCGGCCGTCCTTCCGTCATTCTTATGCTCGGACGGGACGGACGGGACGGTTGAGAACACTAAATAGTCGTTTCGCCGTAGCGTAAGTATTTTCCGTATGCTGCAGGGCTGAGGAGAGCGCTAATTGTCGTGGTGTAGGGAGCATAATGCGTATGCCCGACACGTGAATAGCAAGGCATATTCTAGCTGGAATCAACCAATTACCGCCTTACGGTCCAACAGCAACCAGGCCATCCCGAATTTCCCGGCGACATTCAATGACGTCAATAATCTTGATGGTTCGTGTGGCTTTAGCGTGATACATTTTAAAAACAAAATACTGACGATGGGTGTCTGTAGCTGCTACTATGGATAGTATTCTGACGGCATTGGACTTGGGCACGACGGGAGATATGAACCAGCGCAGGGAGCGGTTGAAGAGTTGGATCGGGATTAGTCGTTAGTGTAGTGCATGCTTGCGATTGTTGAGAGATATCTTGAAGGGAAGTATTGAGCGTTCATGGTGATTTTGATTTTTTGGACCTATACTATTTCTTATTGTTTCAAAGAATGGCAAATAAAAAAGATTAGAAACGAATACCTCAAAGCCAAATCCGTAGGTACTCTCAGGGAGTAGTATGCAAATGCCAATTGGTAGACACCCGCTCCAACATGAGCAAATAAGAGTCTCGGGTTCAGGCAAGTCCAAATACAAGCCTGCGGATGCCCATGAAGCCTGTATATCGTTAGTAATGTGGGATTAGAAAATGTATCTACTCTAGCTTACATTTTGGAAATTAATATTAGTTTTCAGTGGTTAGGAAATAGGTACGTACTCTCAGACTGCCGCTATTGATTGGGGGATGTTATTATTGCCTCAGTAGAATATTTGATATCATGTGAAAAGGCTGGAATTGTAGAGGTAAATGAGATTCAGAAATTGGAGGGAAAACTTACAGGCTTTGGAGCGTCAAATAAGTGTGGCATATGGGCTAGGTGCTATTGGTTTTATGATTCTATACATACTTGCATTGTAATTTGTCTACATGTTATTTCGTCCTCTTTTGATTGTTCAGAGGTAGCTAGTGATAAAACCATAGCACTGATACTTATTTTATATACCATTCACCTAAGTGAACGATATATGTTGTAAATACTCGCCACATCAGTCGGCCCCTAGGCACCTGCGGGCTTTACAGATAAAGACCCCGCTAAGAGAGGCCGGCCCGGCCTAACCTCCAAAAATCGGCGGCCAGCCTCTGAGAGGCAATGCCCAGCCGGCTCGGTCCGCTCGGAACACTGCCTGTCATGGCTATTTCAAGTTATGGCGCATCAAACCTTCCCCTGTGGTCTTTGATGATGATCACAGTTTTTAGAATGTGTTGCATATATAACTTTTGACATATGTTACAGGCTTAATACAAGCTCACGGTACTAGGCTGATGTTTCCTCTATGTATCTTGAGTCTTTCTCCTTCTCTTTCTGTACATTATGTCCATATACGCACACCATTCTCCACTCCACATTCGTAGCAATTTATTGCTGTCATTACTCGAAGCAACCGGCAAGGATCAAACCTCTAACGGCTCGACGGATAGTTCCACACTTATGGCCGGGAGAGTGTGTCACGTGTATTCAAGGAGTTTATATGGACGAGGATTGGTGTTGCAGAAAGAGGTTTATTTCATACATCAAATCCTAACGCATAACCGCTGCGATTGATACACCCTTCTTGGAGTGCAGACCTTATGCGTTGCCTACAACCTATACAGTGATAGAAAGAAAAAGCAGTCACGCAAACAATGTTCAGATGCTGATGGTTTTTAAGTCCCTCGGATAGTTAGTACTACTCGCAGCAAACTTGTTAGTAAATACGGCGTTCGGTGAAACTCCTGGTAAACGCATGCCGGCACCATTCATACCAGGTCATTGTCTACGTGGAAGTGAGAGAAAGACGAAGGAAACATATTCATCCAGCTTCGGAAACCAACCAGTTTCGGCTTATGTACCATGATAGCTTACTAGTACGAGCTCGTTTCTGTAACGCATGTATTAGCTCACACGCACCCAACCAGTTTCAAACTCATTCTAACGTAACCAATAACTAGTTTTAATAGTCTGCGATCCCCTTCCCGGTAAAGCAAGCAGCTGTATAGAAACTCCAAATTTACACAGCAACCATCTCAACTATCGTCTGCCAACAGCAACCACTTGAGTAAATTCTAATCAGCGTATTATTTAAAACTTCCCGTGCTCTTCAATAATGCCTCTATTAGCTTTGTGTTACCTCCTTCGAGTTTGGGAGCTGTGAGAGGAATATGCTCTCCACTACTATGTTACGTGTGGCCAATTTTATGAGAATCAAAACCAACCGTGTTGATGCACATAGGAACGCTATGGGTATTTCGTTCAGTTTACAGTTACTATTATTACAAAGACCCTGGTTAGTTTATTACCGGCTCCCAATACTGCGCGCAGATTTAGAGTCTAGCTATAGTACCAGTGCTTGTTAAGGAACGGTTTTGTGTGTCTAATATCAATGGAGCACAGAGCAGTCGCAATAAATGTCACGGATGTTGAGAGCAATCAACAAGAGAATGAAAGGCATAGGATGCTGATTGTCTAACGTACAAAGAGAGAATAAGATAGACATAAATGAGAAAACATATCATATCTGGAGCGAAGCTCCACTTAAGCCCGTGACACACGGAGAATAAGGTACCGTGCCAAGCCCGAGGCTAAGTTTAGTACCCGCCTTAGTTCCGACGGCCTGGGGGCTAAAGCCCGAGATCAATCTAGTGCCCGCATTAGTTTCGGCAGTTTTTTGGCGTTGCCTTTTGCTTGGCATTCGTGGAGGTTTAGGTTGAGAAGTCTTGTCCTAATTATCGTTCTTAACACCAGAAGAATTGACCGTCAACTTATCCCTCTCTGTCTTCTCTCCATTTCCGTGTGTGTCCAGCGGGTGTTTCAGCGGGCTTCGGGCTCAATCCTTAGCTAAAGAACGGCTACTGAAAAGAGGTTTGCCAATCTGATGTTTTTGTTAGGATCAATAATTCGAGCTAGGTTACAGAATACCAGTTAAATATAGAACACTTGATAATCCATAGGAAACGCCATATCGCATTGCGTGCAGGTGGGAACACTCGATGGGACTTGAATTTCCCCAAATACAGAGGAAATTCAAAGACGGAATGCTCAAACCCGGACCCACTAAAATATATATAGAAACGTGACCGAGGTGGTGACCGAATAATGGAGAGTATTAGTGGAGTTCATACAGCTTTAAGCATTACTAGCATCGGTGGCGGCTTTGCCGCCCCCGGGATTCGAAACGTTGAGCATGGTGGACTTGTTACGATATCAGGCAGATCACCTAGACTTCTGCTGTGTATCCACCACTGTGTATCTTACTTTGGTGCTGCTGTGTATCTGCCGCTGTGTATCCGCCACTGTGTATCTCCCGCTGTGTATCCGCCGTTGTGTATCTGCCACTGTGTCTACTGTGTTGTATATCCACTACTGTATCTGCTGCTGTTCATCTACCACTGTGTATACGCTGCTGTGTATCTGCCGCTGTGTATCCGCCACTGTGTATATTGTGCTGTGTATCTTGAATATGATTGCGCGTGGAACATTGTCGCGAATGAGGTAATACGAACCCAACAGCAACTGCCCAGAAATTCGAATGAGTCTATTTTAGATGATATCCTACCACTGCTCATCATGATAACCCTAGTCCTTGCTATGTTTATACTCCACATATTGCTTAAATTGAAGTACAGTCAGCCAGGCTATAACGAACGCCAAAAATCCACGGGTATGGCCAGGATCCGGAATGAAAAAGAATTAATAAGCAACAATGAAGTGGCTAAATCACGTTTAGTTACCTTATTTGGTTTGGACTGTAATATTTGTGGGCTTTAGGGCAGCACATATCTTGAGACTAGCTCATATACAAGCCTTAACTACCATATTAAGCATAAATTAGACATTCATCAAATTAGCATCCGGTATAGCTAAAATATTTGTATGAAAACAGGGTTCTGGTACTAGTTGAAACCCCAGGTGTGCCAGTACATGGTGTAAATCTGGTATATCTGGACAGATTCTGCTGTAGAATCACTTCGCCCTTTCTCCTTCCCGGTACTGCCAAGTATCTGATAGAAGGGGTCCGGTCAAGGCTAACTATACTCCACATAGATTCGTCGGTCGCATTACACGTAGTTCGTCTGCTAGCCCATACTGCCCTTGTTGCATAGGGGTTCTGTATAGTACACCCGTCAGAAGTGATTGTACTCTACAGTTTCGAGCTCTCTGGTACGCTATCGTTCCTACGTGACGTGCAACCGAGGCTGCACTCGTTTAAGCAAACTTTGCTAGGGGTTGAGAATGTTTATAATATAATGCAAACAGTAATTCCAATGCGCCACAATTCCACCATTTCGGACGGCAGTTTATTTTGCCGACCGCCCCCCAGGTAGGTGTTCCCAACCATCAAGTTATGTATAGACTCCTACACCGGTCAGGTCCCGTCATCACTAGTGAGCCGCCTTGACATAAACTGGCCCGATCCAGCGTCAGTAACTAATCTCAGAGTGCGGTATACTCCTGCCAGGGCTTCAAGTCTATCTTCGACTACACATAATTGGTTAACCTGAACCACGAATACTCTAGCCATGATTCCCTCGATTCTATAGTGTATGGACCTCGTAATCAATAAACTATCTCTAACACTAGGTTGATGTTCTCCGTATAGGAGTCTTCCAGCTTCAGTTAAAACTTGCTAGATGGCCTGTTGAAGAACACGGTAATCCATTTGAATGGCGATTTTGTTTCCCTGAATTCTATTTTTAAGGTTCGCCTTGCCATCATTAGGCGCCTACTTTGTGCGACGGGCTGTAATTAAGGATCGACAGGGATGTAGCCATATCCAACTGGAAAGTTACGATTGATTGGGAATACCCCCGGTGACATGCTTGGACGATACAGTTTGTGAAGGTTACAATGAAGATTGTGGCTGCGCATTCGCCAGCTACCACTTCTGCATTGTTCCTACGGTATTCCCTGTCGCAATTAATTATCTCAAAGTACTGGGAATATTATATTCAGTCATGCTGAGTAAAATCTTGAAACTAGAGGCTGGGGAATGTTCAAGTTTAGTAGATGATGGCTACTGCGACTAGACATTGGACTTGAAGGATTGTATTTAACGGGCGCGTTGGTCAATCCACTTCGTTTTGGAACAGCATCCACGCAATCTGATATACTTATTCAGTTCTTCACTCTGCGCTCCGTCACATCCATCTTGTCAATTCGTATAACCTTTCCTAGTATCCCTTTTAGTCAAGTCTACTCCAATCCTCCGACTCCTTCGACAATAATGAAGCCTACCATTCAGTACCTCTCCGTTATTCTCTCCGTCATTGGACTCATCACCGCTCCATCCACTGCTTCCCCAACAACCTACTTGAGACCCAGGAACGATGGTGTTTCGAAGCGGGGATCCGTCGCTGGTGGAATTATCGGACTAGCACTAGCCATCCACGATTGGCTACAAAAGGACAACGCCTACGTACTATCCATTACCTATATTCCTTTCTCCACATGCTGACTGTCATTCCAGGATCCGGGCGTGAAGGATGCATGTACTCTCTATATGGAGACCACAGCCGGTGCCAACTGCCGTGTGATTCTAACCTGCCACGACAGTTCACCAGACCGGGAATTTCCTCCCTGGAACGTCTGCTACCTCAACGGCCGGCAGTTTTTTAACGACCCACGAATCGGTGACTTTTCCATCACATTCACAAAAGCCGGGGGTGTAGACGGTGACACAAAGGACGGCCTTCATAGCCCCATCCTGCAGCTGGCGGACGTGAGTAACTGGGATCCCATTGACGTTCAACATTATGCCGACCAGGGAAACAACAATAACGGCGGTGGAAACCTATGTGTGGGAGGAAGTGGACCTGCAGGAACTCAGCGACTGGGTTGGCAATGCGGAGTCCCAGTGGCGGGGAAGAAGGGGTTCGGCCTCGACTCGAATACGGTGAATAATGATGGCGGGTTCCAAAGTGGGTGGTGCGGCTTCCATGTCAAGCAGTACCAGAAACCCGACCCCAGTAAGGATCATTATAAATTCGATGTTGTGATCAAGGATGCGAAGGGAGAGAATATTGGACAGCTTCTGAACGCGGATGCTACCAACCCCATCAGCGTTGATAGCCGGCTTCCGCTACCTCTGATTGTCACGGCAGGGAATGTAGACTCGGATGCTGTACTGTTTAATTATGGGGACCAGGCATTCGGGAGTAATGACCAGGCACATCATTGCGACTTTGGGGCGTACGATAATGGGGCTAGGGATGGGGACTGCGGGTTCACCTGTTAGAAGAGGTAGACTTTGTAAGCTTTTGTACTTTCTTATTAGATCTCTGCGGCGGGGGGAGATTGTGGGTTGAGGCTAGTTGCGGGTTGTGTACCAACGTCAGGTTACGGGAGAGTTAAATTGAGGTCTAGTTAGGTTTTGTATATTTATGTATGTGCACATAGAAAAAACTATTTATTGTCAACTTTATTCACACAAACTATTGTATATCTTGCGAAGGATCAAGTTGGATCATCACACCTCACCTTTGAGAAACCCCCATTTCGGCTGACCCCTAGATGTAAGGCTGCTTTCCGGTCTTTGTTAGATACGGTAATAAACGAATCGGGCGGCATCCAATAGCTTCCTAACGTCAAAAGTCCAACGCTAAAAGTAAAATGAAAAATAAAAAGCCAAAGTCAAATAATAATAAAAAAATTGGTAAATGGAAAGATAGTGTTGTTAATTATAAAGATACGGTGTTATAGACCTCTCTAAAGGATGTGGTGGAGGTAGTGGTGGTGGTGGTGGAGTTGTATTTGTAGTAGGAGCGGATGGTTGACAAAAAGAGTGAAATAGCGGTCTGCTTGTAACTATCACTACCCGCAGCAATTATCTACTACAATAACCCTGAGTACTTTCCGTAAGATACGTACGTTCGAAAACTCCGCAGGCTTAGAGTGCACGGCAGGCTTAGAGTGCACGTGGAAGTGATACTGGTATTTAGGGTAACATAAGCGTAAATAATATAGTTTTTCGGTTGGTTGTATTATCATAATTTGATATTGTGGGTAGTTTTAGGAAGAATGTGGAAAAATTTCAGCTATAATACGTTATCCATGCTATGTGCAAGTACGGGTGGTCCAGATTACATAAATACTAACCATAAAGTATAGTGATATGCTTACTTAACGCTTTATAGTCGTGTTAAAGGTGTGATACTCAGTGGTTGTGATTGACGGTGTATTGTGTTCAGCGGTGTGTTGTGCTAAGCAGTGTGCTGGGTTGGACGGTGTTGTGGTGTCTTATGCTAGGCAGGGAGTTATTTCGATGTCACGACGAGTAATCTAATCTAATCAATCTAGGCGCTGTAGCAGATGACGATAGATACTCCAAGTTCGATGACAACCTAATAAAATCTAATCTTATCAGAATAACCTAACAACCACAAGGGTATCAAGAGACTTAAAAATCGGACGAGTACGTACAATCGGCATATGTCGTCCGGGTAACTTTTGTAATTCGTTCATGAGCCCTGAGAATACACTTTACACCTTACATCCATCTTGGTAGCAACACTTCTGCACCTCCTCTTACCAACGATAGATAAGTGGATTGATCGAGCAGGGTGTCCTCTTTTGCTTGCTTATGGGAGTAATCGAGTCGAATTGATCGATGGGACCTACAGCGACACGACCGAACACAGTGGCCGAACGACGCGTCAACGGACGAGCCTACGCAGCAATAGGGCTACACTTAGATCGACACACTATTACCTCGGTACTTTTATAGGGCAACTAGGGCGCAATTGAGCTAATGAATAGGACCTACGGAGATACGAGAACACGTTAACCGAACAACGCTTCAGCGGACGAGACTACGGCGCAATCGAGCCAAGCACCAAGATTGTTTTATATACAATGAGTCGGAGATCATGCGGAGATTGTCGGATGCGGTAATCGGAGTAGCATATGGAGAGTGGCGAAGTAGTGGGTGGAAAGAGTGGGATATCTGTGTAGGTGTGTACCGATAACTTCTGAGAGACCTCTCTAAATCCTGTTATAGGCCAGTAACTCCTGAAGTCTACTAGACCTCGTTCAAGACCATATAGCAACACCTTCCGTTATAACATAACAGATCTATCCCAGGGAGGGCTACACGAATAATAAGACTACTTTGTGCAAGCGTACCACATTGATGTCTCTTTAAACAATGCAAGGAGATGGCAAATTTGAAGTTGCACTAGCATAATGGTGAGCATAGGCATGAGGTTGCGTATTTGTAGGATGTAGCTTTCTGCATACATCCAAAATGAAAAGGCTACAATTCCCAATTAAATTGCATCGCGTCCCAACCCACTGAGTCAAATGGCTGTACAAAATCCAACTTCGAAGTACGATCATGACCATCATAAACCTAGCGAAATGAAGTCAACAAAACAATTAGAAATGTGGCCAGAAATCACTCCAGCGGACAGTCTTATAAACTTCAGCCGGGAGGTTACGAAGGCTTATGAATGCCTCTACCACAATGAAACTTCTTGCACCAATATATAACAAAACAGCAGAAAATAGACAGATCAATACAATACCGCCGAACAGAGAAGCCGACAATTGCAACAGCCCATCACTTATCATTTTTCCTGGTTTTTTTGGTTGTAACTTGTCTTCAGGTGGGTCCACATACGGCTTGAGCTCCTTACACACACGGTCGGTAACGATACCTATTGGTATAGCTGCTGCAACGATTATGCACGACGACCGCCATAATTGCATTTCAGTGATAGATGGGAAACTATAATTCCACGCGGCGGCATGAAGGGCTCCGTAGAGTAGTCCGATGCAGGCTTGCGTTTTGAGATTCAGCTTTCTGTCGAGAATGTATCCGTCCGATTTTGGCTTAGGAAAAGTATAGGTTGAGCCGTTGGCGATAATCTTCTTTGCATCCACCATGACATCGCGGTATCGCGGATTGCGAAGAGCCTTGGATGCCAAATCAAATGCACATTTATTTTTGATTGAAGCCTCGGTATTGTCGATGATCTCCGCAGCCGTTTCACGGACTTCTACAACTTTAACCGAGTATTGCAATTCAGAATCGAAAATTTCCGCCGGTTTTAATGTACCGCTGTTATCCTCAAGGTTGAACATCTGCTTAGGCTGTTGATATTGGTCTATTTCAGAGTTGTGCAACGACGGAGAATCATCGGGGAAGAGCGTAAATTCGAGTTCAGCTGGCATGGTGCTAACAAACAGTAATGCGACAAACTCTCGACTAACCATGGTATCCGAATCATGCGTAACTGTTCCGGCGTCGTCATCGCAAATTGGGATGACGACTGGATGGACAATGGACAATGGTTTGAACCACCAGAATCCATACGTCACGATTGTGCATACGATATGTAGTAGGACGTGAAGCTCGAGCAGAGTTATCGGTAAGCTGCTAGCTTTACGAGCAAGCACGTTTACCGCCATCCATAGAGCCTGAGCACATGCCAAGAATTTTCCCAATGCATCCGACTTGTTTTTATCTGCAATATCTTGTTCGCTGAGGATGTCTGGTGACAGAAACCCATGTTTGACCATGCAGAGAAATGTTGTGGCGTCCAAATAGACGTACCGCCGGTCCTCGGTGATGTCGGATATCTCGTAGCTCGCAATTTCGGACACATCATAGCCTAGTCCTGACATCGCCACGAAGAAAGCTATTTGCATTGTCATTCTAGACCATCTTGCTTCTAAGTGGTCGGTTTCCTGATGTTCCCTTCGATCGTTGGCACCGGGAGCAATTGGCTGTAGCAAAACAAACTCAGAAGTGTCGGCGTGCTCATGATCCTCCATACAGTTAGCAACCACTACTCGCCCTCGTTAGTTCAAGCATTTAACTTACTCGTTCTCTGTCTTCAGGATCATGAGCAATAAAGTCCCCCCTTTGCCCATTCCCTGAATTCCAGCATTGTAATGACTTGCAGAGTTTCCGTGCTTCTAACCACTGACTAAAAGATTTTTGGAGTATGATTTCAGGATAGAAGAGACTAATGAATGCTGTGAAGAACTTATGAAGAAACGAAATAGGAATACATCCGCAAACGGATTTCCCAAAACCCATATCTGAAACATCAAGGTGGAGCGACGAGTAGCAGCACAAGGAAAGCGTGAGCAGTGAAGACAAGACAAGCCCGACCGTTCCTCGTCCAGATGGCTCTGGTACAAATGAGGTCTGGTTTGGAACAGAGTTCGACACCGGGCGAGCAGAAGCTGCTTGCAGTATCGAGCCTAGCACGGCAGAAATGAACATGAGCATTATTGGCGAGAGTTTTCAGGTGGATGAGAACTTGGATATATATTGATCAGTAGGTAAGCGGTACTTATAGATAATCTTACAACGTAGGATTGGACTGAGGATGGTATTGGTGCGGTTTAAATGTAGTTTGTGGTCGACGTAGCGTTTTGGCAACGAAAAATGCGGTCGCATGTGACCGATCCAAAACGTTCCACATTGCTATAGGGACGTAACCACTAGCGAATGAGTGACATCTAAATCATATCGTAGCTATGGGTTGATAATAATGTAGAGGAGCCAATATGGTCTAGTTGCATGGGCTGAACGCTGTTGCCTAAAGCGGTGAGCTAGACCTGCATCATCATCTAGACCTGGGGCTATGGCGATCTTATATCTGCAGTCTAAGCACCAGTCAAGCCACCTGCCCCAGTACCTGTAGAGTACAGGGCAAGAATCGAACCACAACACAACGAGCAATTAATGCAAGCACAATATATCGCCAAACATTGACGAATCTGGTAATGGAAGAACAGGTGAAAGTTATAAAAAATCTGGGGCAATATTTTTTGAGCAATGCTTCGTTAGGAATGAACGCAAAAAGCGGAAGCTACTAGTCAAAAGAGCCAATCATATTATCTCATACAGTGCTTGGCATAGCATGCAGGGATAATAAATTGGCCTTCGGCGAAGTTTATCACCGCAATTTGTAATCTCTACCGTGCTCGCCAATAGGAGGTGGAAATAAATTTCCCCACAGAAGAGCCTGACCTACATAGTATCTAGAAGACATACTTAGTGTTAAGACTGTTTTTAGTAAATTTCGCTGTTAAGCTGAGCATAATCAGTGCTTCTGGCGACCAAGATTTTGCTCCCCCCAACACGTTTATCGATTGAAAATATTCCTTGAGCAGTTCAAGGAACGGTACCATTTTAGTTATTGTTGACTATGGAAGCCGCAAAGTTGTACTGGGCCGAGATCCAAAGAAGAGAAGAAGAGAAGAGAGCAACAAGAAAACATCCAAAAGTGATCCCGTCCTCCATATCTCCACTTCCGCTCCGAACCCATGCTCCTCCGGCAGCGATGGGAGCTTCCGTTGCCGGCATCGTTCGTAGCCATTGGTGATCATCGATCATATACGTCAATCGCATCGCGTGCAGTCGCGTCTCATTCGTCGACATCTAACAAGTGAGCTTCTCTAAAGATGGTTATACTTACCAAGTTCAAGTGCACTTGCGCTCTCCCGAGTCTTTGTGCAGCGCTCCATAGAATATCTCTTGCAGCCGGTAGTCATTGGTAAGTGGCATTGACTCGTAGATTTTGCTTGACTCGGTAATCGTCGTTCGAAGTCCACTGCGGTGGCCATCCGGTCGACTTCATGGGTGCGCGCTTGACGGGCGGCTTCAGTAGAATATTGGCCGACTTCTCGGTAGACTTCTCGATGCGTGTCTCAGTAGACTGCTTCCCGGTGGGCTTGTCTACTTGTCGGTAGGACGCATTTTCGACTTGGTCATCCCCCCTTTTTGAAGTTCGATGCTCCGCCGACGACTTAGACTCAAATCGGTTGTTGATTGCCATCGTGGTTCGGTAGACTTATGAACTTCGGTAGACTTTTGGTGATCCCCTTTGGTACGTCTCATTGTTGACCAACGCGTCTTTCGGCAGCCTTCGTCTCTGGACTTTCGGAGGTCTTCGACTTCGCTTGTCTTTTGGCTGGACTTGGTCGACTTGCTTCGTCTCTCTTCGCTTGCTTCGTCTCATTCTTCCACTTGCTTTCATCTCATTTTTCAACTTGCTTTGTCCTTTCTTCGGAATCGACTTGCTTCGTGTTTCGACTAGCTTGGTGTTTCGACTTGCTTCGTGTTTCGACTTGTTTCATCTTTGACCCTTCGACGTCTTTTCGCCCTTTTTGACTTCGCTTGGTCTGTTCTCGTCGTCTCTGACTTCGGGCTTTGGCCATGAAATGACTGACGCGTTTAGGGGTATGGCGATCGTGTAGTCTTCGACAATGGGTGCTCAATGTAGCTGTCGGTATTTGAACTCGTCTCGATCGACCGTATGCGATTGATTCTCTCAACTTTTGGTGCCATTCGGAGTCGTTTCTGGCGAACTCGTACGCGATGCGTCGAATAGGGGTAAAACTCGTAATCCCGTGAGCGAAACGTATCTGATTTCTTAAAGACCGCAAACAGTGTAAGGATACGTATGCCCGCGCGAGCCAAGGTATGAGCATAGATAGGATACGGTTGCAAACGTGGACTCGAGTGATCTTAAAGGTAAGTAGTTTTGGTACAGATCTAAATGTCGTAGCGGCTACCGATATTCGCTGGTGCTTACCCGGCCTTGGATCACATGTCGCCGTTACAAGGAGATGCTGTTGATTGTTGAAGCGTAGTTGGGGGAATACCAGCATGTTGCCCCCAATAGATGCCTTTGACAGCAATGTCGTGTGCCTGAAATGCTGGGATATCGGGGATGTGGCGATGAACGGAGGGAAAATGGTAAAGGGAAGGGATCTACTACACCAAACTACATATTTGGAGAAGAAGGGAAATCAAATATTGTTATACTCTAGAGGAAGTGAATACAGTATGATAAAAACATCAAAATGTGGAGATATGTAATGTGTGACTGTTGTAGCAGGTGATGACAAGGAACTTATAGAAGTGGTTGAGTTAAGGTAATTTTTAAGTTTGTATAGTATTAGATATCCTTCTTAAATGCTCTATATATAAGATTAATCTTGCAATTCCCTGTGGTTGGCATTGTTCAAACCAACATTGTACTATTACAAATGGTTCAACATAGATTTTCTTGGTGGACTAATTTTAAACAGAATGTTGTGTTTACTAAAAAAGACTCCAAAGTACGAAATATGAACCATATCCAACCCAATTATTGTCGCCCTGCCATTGTCATATTCCATCCAGCAACCATACCAAGGCTGATGCATACTGCAGCAGGTATTTTTAATCGCATGCATACGAAGTAGCTGCTGTTATAGACCAGGCTAAGAATCTCAGAAACTTGTTACAGATATTTTCTTTCGAATTGAGTATTGCTAACCGAGACCATCATTTTCATTTTTTTCAATATGTTGAAATAGAAATACCTAGATTTAGTTGATTAGAGTACACATGATTGTCATGGGCTTTCACTGGCTGATAAATATCATTATTCATATATGCACACAGAATGTGTCTTTTTCGATCCTGATTGGAAAGATATCTGTGGCTGAGGGGCTGTGGGGCTGATAGTGGCAAGTATAAACCACAAGAACTCAAATTAAAAGAGATTCTCTAATTTACCTCCGCAAGTTGCCCTCTGACAACAAAGTGTAATATGCACGAAATGTGTATAACTCTACCTGCTTTCACATCCCAGGTTGACATTCATAATACTTTTAATATTGGGTGAGTAGTTGCAGATTAATACCTTTATTGTCATGTTTCTTTACAGTAGTATGAGGAGAATTTGCAATGGAGTAAATTGGCAACAGGGAAGTGAGGTAAGATTTATTTATGGATGTTTTATTCCTAGAACATGTTGTGATTAGAGCAAAACTTTGTGACATCATTGAATTTTAAATAATTCCAATACATCAGCAACAACTCTAGTTTCCCTCTGAAACACCCGGGTGTTCCGGACGGCTCTGACGGCTCTGGCGGAACCTCGTACCCTCTGACAGAGAATGAGACGCGACCCGTCGCCCAAGCGACGGGTCGCGTTGCATACCTCCCTTGCGGCGGCTATTATACCATGACTCTTATTCTTGCGACGCGTCGCGTTGTATATTACGCTCGCCGCTCCGGCGTCAGGCTTCCTTTACTTTGCGTCCGGAATGTGGTGACGCATACGCACCATCAGAACGACACGAATGTTACACTCTTCGCAGGGGTTGCAGTTATGCAGTAGCCGTTTACACAACGCCTGGCGATGTTTATGCCTTTCTTCGGCCGATTGCCACATGCCGCACTCTGATTTATGTTTAGCTTTGAGATTCGTCACTTATTGCAATACAGTCTTCGCTTCGGATACATCGCTTGCCGTTGCATTTGCTTCGCCATTATCGTATTTTACATGTCTGAAATATACTGTCCAATCTT
>Ga0307515_10010360_pt1 | contig 17860 bp, 16 predicted proteins | sample 17_EM_MG_FD_194513 | JGI IMG/M metagenome (GOLD analysis project Ga0307515, IMG submission 194513) | Populus trichocarpa ectomycorrhiza microbial communities from riparian zone in the Pacific Northwest, United States - 17_EM | ecosystem: Host-associated > Plants > Roots > Unclassified | place... | reverse complement strand
TTGCTGGGAAGAGCTCGTGTCTTGTCGTCAATGGCTGATTCAAGTTCTCGATCCTCAAAGAGATCTTATCGAATGAGCAGCTGTGAATATCCCCGGTGCAGGTTCTTAAATTCTTTAACTAATGAAGCCCACGCAATGCCATAATATTCCATCATTTCCTATGCATTTAAGTTTTGCACTTTACTCCTCTCCCTCACTCATATTTGGGTGACTGCCACAAGGGAGTACTGTTGCTGATGTTGTCATGTGTGCCATGTGAGAACACACGACTCTAGGAACTTAGATGGAAGCTGCTTTTTTGTAGCTTTCAGATTGCCATTCTCTGGTATGACATTGCAAGCTGCAACTACTTGTATATTAATTTGAGCCAAGTTGTCACTGTTATAGTTGATGGCATGTGATAAACCTATTTTTAATTTGCTTAAAAAATTCTTATGACCCTTTTTTATTGGACATGGTCAAGGGAAGGAGCATGTCTGGAATGAAGGTTTGGTAGCGTGTCAAGTACCGGGCAAGCTGGATCTGGTGTTGGCCAAACTCAAACGTGATTGGGCTTGATAGTGTGCCAAGCTCCAGGAATGCTGGGTTTGGCGCTAGCCAGATCCAACCGTGATTGGTTTTGGCAGTGTGTCAAGTCCCGAAATGCTGAGTTTAGCGTCAACCAAACCTAGATTCTTTTGGCCAAGTCTCGGGCACGCTAAGCTTGACAATATACCAAGCCCTTAGCATGCCCATGAGAATGCCTATTCCCTCTTGGAACGCTTGAGGAAATGACCATCTTCCCTTCACATGCTCAAGAAAATGATCGAGGTAATGTGGATCAGATAAATATGTCAGACCCAAGGTGCTTGGACTTGACAGTCAACCAAGTTCAAGACAACATATGTTTGACAAATATACCAGACCCAAGGCACTTGGCAGTTCGTCAAGTCCGAGGTAACGTGAGACTGATTAACATGCTAGACCCAAGACATTTGGACTTGGTATTCCCAAGGGAATGACCATCCTCCCTTGACACACCCAAAGAAATGACCAACCTCTCTTGGATCTAACCTTGAGGAAGAACTCAGTCTCCAAGAACTTGGCTACTTTTGAAGTCTTGAACCCTAATCTTCATATACCTTTCAAGTGTATAAAAGTCCTTCAAGAACCCACCATATTCCCATCAAACATTAATATAGATATAAATGATATTTTTAACTCATTAAATACTATCATGGTAAGATTACACTCCAGACCCTCTTCTTCACAAAATAACAAGACTTATGGGCTATAAATATACCATGAGATCTTCAGAATAAATGTTCATTATCTTCATTCTCTATTGCATTTGTATTTTCAGAGCATCTCCCTCTATAATATTCTTGTATTTTCTCTCTCTAAAAAGACACTTATTTAAGCATTGAAGAGTCATCACCACTACCAAATAGTTGAGTTTTTTCTGGGCTTTTTATTGACCATATTTTTCAGCACTTTTATTTTTATACTTGCTTCTATTTTCTAGAAAATTAACTCCAATTTTTGTTTTGATAGATCCTTGCCCAAAAGTTAAACCCAGCAAAAAAATACACAAAACAAAACAAAAAAGAAGATATCCCCGGTTGCGACTGCTTTCTTTGCAATTAGGTTAGCTAGTATGCTATTTCCTATTCTTCAAGCCCAATGAGCTTAGGGTGTCGTTGCACCCCTTCAATTAGAATAGATCTTGATTTAGTGTCCTTTCTTCCTGGGGTTTTGGAATTTCCTGGAAAGTGTGAAATAAGAGTAGTTAGAGTAGGAATCGTTGGAACTAGATGAAAGCCAGTGCCAATTCCCAAATATCGGACGAAGCGATTTCGAAAACTGCTTACAAAATTTTGTAATAGAATAGCCTCAAGACTGAAATTCTTAAACCTTTCTTTGTATATTCCCGTCGTCTGAGATGAGAGACAGAGGGAATGGAGGAGAAGAAGACAGATTTAAGAGACAGAGAGCATGGAGGAGGAGAAGACACATTTGAAAGACAAGAGACAGAGAGCAGGGAGAGGGGGCAACTGAGAATGCATTTAAGTTTAGGGTTAGAAGAAAATATGTTATTTATACTTGTTTTTTTTTCAAGTGCTAGCCTAGTTGAACCGGGCCGGTTCGGTTCGGTTCAATCGGTTTCAGACTTTAGAAACCAAAACCGAACCGAACCGGAAATGTTTTGTGATTTTCTAATCGGTTAATTCGGTTTTTTTTTTGTTTGATTTTTTGAGTTAATTGTTCTTTGGTTTTCTCGGTTTAATTGATTATTTGGTTTTTTTCCTTACCCCTAGTATAAATATAAGTATAAATATAAATATAAATATGTGAGGTTTTGTTTCTAGCTAGTCGGAAGAAAGCTGGAACATTAACGTGTGCAATTTATGCTGGAAACAATTACAGGAACAAGTAGGAAGAGAAGCATGGTGGGAGACCATTCTTGCACAAAAAATTAATTTGAATAATTACTCATAAATCATGTCAAATAGTAGATTTTAAATTCCCCTCTCCATTTCAATTAATATATATTAAAGGCAGAATCTACTTACAATTAGGTCAACTCTCAAAATTCTTTCATGCCAAACATAATCAACCTCCAATAATCTTATTTCTCTCTTTAAAAACTAGTGCTAGACTAATGTCTCATCCTCGTTGCAATATTATTTGTGAATTTCAGGCTATTCTTGCTACCAATGGCCAAGCATTTCATATTAGCATGGTTTCTTATCAAGATCATCTTCTACAAAGCTCTCCTCCTCCTTCTTCTTTTATTAAAAAAAAAAACCTAAAGGATATAACTCAACCGATTAGGTCTTAGGTTTATTTTCTAAAAATCACCAATTCAAGTCTCACAAATCTTAAAGCCATTGAAGCTTATATGATCGTTAACTTCAGGACCCGTGGAATTAGTCGAGGTACGCGTAAGTTGACCTGGACACCTATATTAATAAAAAAATATATAAATTTCTTATTGTCAAAGTTAATTTTATATAGGTTTTATAACGTATCGAGAACTAACTTACAAGTTAGGTATATTGATTTAAATTAATTTTACAAAAATTTGTTTCAATATTTATTTTAGAAAAAAGAGTTAAAACAGAAATTATTTTGATTTTATCTTTAAAATTTTTAAATTAGATATTGACAAGCTAACTTGTAAAAAATAAATTAATGATTTTTCTAAAAAGAATAAGAAATAAGATATGAATCCACTGCACTACTAGACCACCAGACTCCGCATGCACCCCACCAATAATGGCATATCTGTAATAAACAAGTTTTCCAAGCCTTAATTCCCAAACAAAAAATTATAAAATGTCAAAATTATACACAAAGTCAAATATTTGCCAGCCAATAAAAAAGATAAAATAATAATAATAATAATTGAGCTTTTCCTTAAAAAAAAAGAAAAAAAGACACAAAAGGGTTTTAGTTTAGACCTCCTGACCTTCCCTCGTATTTGTCTTCTCCCTCTCCCTCTGCTTCTGTATCTTTCGCAGTCCCACTTGCAACCCCCCTCAGATAACACAAACCACACCCTCAAAGTTCCTTCTTTTTACTTTCTTTGCCACCAAAACCCTTACAAAACGGCTCTCTTATATAGTAGAAGTAGGGCTGCTAAGCTGGGGAGGTTTGCTGACGTTTTAGCTATGGGAATCACCTCCACCACCACTCAAATCAGTCCTTTTAGACCAATATGCCCTTCTTATTTCAAGTTATCTCGCTCTTGTCCTTGCTTTGCCTCCAGGGAAGGTTCTTCTAGGCCTTTCTCTGTTGCCCTTCACAGGTTTCTTCACTTTTATTATTCATGTCGAGACCTTCATTTGTTGTTTTTAAAGTTTTTCTACCTGGGTTTTGGAAATTATTTAACACCCAGTTTTTTTTTTCTTTGTTTGGGTTTTGAGTGCAGTGCAGTGTAATGTAGTGTAGTAAAGGTTTGTGTTGATAGAATTTGATGTTTTGTTCTGAACAACGTGATTTTTGTAGGCTTTTCAGTTTAGTTGATCCTCACATTTTTATTTGTTCATACCGTTCCATTTATGGCTTGCTTGATTATGAGTATAGAAAGCTTCATTTTGTACTATGTGTTTAAGATGTTGTTTAGACTTCATAGTTTTTGCTATCTGGGTGTTCTGATAATCTGGTGTTTGGAACATGCTAAATGTGTTTGCAAGTAAACCATTAAAAAGTTGTATAGAATCGGTTTATGTAGACCTCTTATTGGTCTTAACTAAAGAGAGTCAATCCATGTAAAAATTACACTTTCTGATTAAGATTTTGGTATTTGATGCTTCACATGTATAGAATAAAATTTGTGTTCCTTGTATTTGTTAGGTTTTGGGGGAAAATCCCTTTGCAAGTGATTGATGACATGCAAAAGAGAGATGAGAAGAGGAGGGTGGTTTCAAGAAATTCTAATGCGCCTCCTGGTCTTGAGTTCACTACGATCCTTCGTGATGGTACTAGAGCTTTATGGAAACAGGAGAGTAATGAACTGTTGAAGCAGAAATGTGAATATGATGGTAGTGTTTATTCATTTAAATATGAAAGGATGGATATTAATGCAATACAAACACAAGATAAACCTAAGAGTCAGAAACAACTAATTTCCAGGAATGTTGGTCAGCTGGTTGATAACAAAAGGCCAAATGGTTCATCTTTGGATGACATTTTAAAAGAGAGTGCGTGGAATAATGGATCATTCATGCAGAGAATGGAGAATGAAAAGCAGTTCCAGTCTAGTGAACTTGGACACACAGGTATTGGTTCAAATGAGCAAGTCCAGACCAAGGGAAGGCCTCACAAGCTAGACATTCGTGAGAGGCTTACTAGTATATATGAGAGTGTACTGGTTGTTGATAATGTCACTATGGCAAAGGAGGTTGTTAGTAAGCTTACAAATCAGTATAGGCATCTTATCCATGCTTGCGATACTGAGGTATGCAGTTACATCAAATCAAGTTCTTTCTGCTATTTTATTTTAAGATATAATTGCTCAGACAATAGAGAGGCATGCTGGTGTAGGACTGCAGGAATGCCCTAAACTGATGTAGACATTAACATAAAAAGTTAGATAAGTAGCTCTTTGAGGATTCAATGGAAGCAAACTAAGGCCAAAATTGCACTCTCAGATTTAGAATCCACCTTAAGAGGAGAATACATGAATATTGAGCTGTTCACAGTGCAAGTTTTTTAATGTGAGCAGTAATTTTAGCTTAAGTTTAATTTTTGAAGTTGATTGTGCAGTGGATTAAGGTTTTAAAAAGGACAATTTCTAGGGTTTGAAAGCTGGAAATCAGGTGGGTTTAAAACTGTTCAAATTGTTTTCAACAATTAAAGAAATTATTAAACCAAATTCTAATCTCAAAATATAGAATATTACTCAGGCTTCATATTGAAGTTCCTGTCAGCAGCAAGATGCTATAGTTGCGTCAAAGCTCAATAATCCTAGAGAGGTGAAAGTTTCTAAAACTTCTGTAAAATTAATCTTTATTCCGGAGCAAAACACTACAGACACATATTTAATGTGAAAGGGATATTACCTAGTTATGCAGAGATAGACGTTTCAAGCTTAATTTTAAGATTTATTTGGTTATATTTGGTTTGTTTTAAATTAATTTTTCTTTGTTTTTTAGCTTTCACCTTTACATGTATGTAATGGTCCTAGATGGCCCTGCTATGAATGTCAAGCTTAATCTTAGTATACCATGATATTTAAAACTCATCATTTCTGATTCTGATAAATTCCACATCACATACATTTATACTACAACCTCATTTTCTATGTACATGAATGTTAAAGGATATGCATGTCTCTGAGTTAATTGGAACTCCCATGTATTTATAATTTAAATTTCTGATAAAGTATCTTTATAGGTTGCCAGAATTGATGTGAAAGAGGAAACACCCATTGACCATGGAGAGATAACATGTCTCAGTATTTATTGTGGACCAGAGGCAGATTTTGGACACGGGAAATCTTGTATCTGGGTAGATGTTCTTGATGGTGGAGGCAGGGATCTTTTGAATGAATTTGCTCTGTTTTTTGAAGACCCGGACATAAAAAAGGTAAATTTTGTCAGTTTTAATTTGTTGTTGCTCTCTTGATCTACAGCTCCTTTAACATAGCTTGATGGTCATTTAGATAATTGATGTAACATCAGCATAGTGGGAGGTTGCTGATGTGAATAAGCTTGCCGTTGCAATTATTTTTCACCTTTATATATATTTGGCCTGGGCAGAGATTTGGACTCCGACATTGTTTTTCCCCCCTTGGAAGAGGCATGCTCTTTCTTTTTCCTTGTAAAGCAATGATCATTTTTTACTATGTTAAACAGTCCACAGCCTTGTCTGTACTTTAGAGAATTCAACTGCTCATGCCATGTTGTTTTACTAGGCTGCATTCACAGTCCACAAATACAAATTGAACCAACATTGAAGTTGCTTATCCTTTCTGCAGGTGTGGCACAACTACAGCTTTGATAACCACGTCATCGAGAACTACGGGTTTTCTGTTTCTGGTTTTCATGCTGATACAATGCACATGGCACGATTATGGGATTCATCAAGAAGATTAAAGGGTGGGTATTCTCTTGAAGCTCTTACAGGTGATCAAAAAGTCATGCGTGGGGCAGGATCATGCTATAAAGAATTGATTGGTAAAGTGTCAATGAAAACCATCTTTGGCAAGAAAAAGTTGAAAAAAGATGGATCTGAAGGCAAAATGACCATCATTGCCCCTGTTGAAGAGTTACAAAGAGAAGAGCGAGAACCGTGGATTTGTTATTCTGCTTTGGATGCAATAAGCACTTTGCAGCTTTATAAGAGCATGGAAAGCGAACTATCTAAAATGCCTTGGAATTTGGATGGAAAACGTGTTTTTCAAAAATCTATGTTTGACTTCTACCAGGAATACTGGCAACCATTTGGGGAGATTCTAGTTAGAATGGAAACCGAGGGCATGCTGGTTGACCGGGCATATCTTGCTGAGGTGGAGAAGGTTGCCAAAGCAGAACAGGAGGTTGCTGCTAACAGATTTCGTAATTGGGCTTGTAAGTATTGCCCTGATGCCAAGTACATGAATGTGGGAAGTGATACACAACTGCGCCAATTACTTTTTGGTGGTGTTCCGAACAGGTAAAAGTTAAACTTCCATCCTTTATTTAAAAATATCGAAATATTTGTGCCATGAATCAGTTTTTTTGTTGAATGTGCTTTCTAAGTGTAAATTTGAGGCCTGTCCTGGGAAGGGGACACATTCCTCTTGAAAGTTAATTTTCATTGCAATTTGAACAACAGTATTTGTACCATGGAATTCCTAAATTCGGAAATTATTGGGGTCAAGTTTTCTTGCATAAAATCCAGTGACAATGCGCACTAGTTAGTACTGAGTTTCATCTAAACCAAGGGTGGATGGAAAAAACACCTCATTTGTTTTAATTATTTTCATTTCAGTAAGGATCCTCTCCTTACTCTTCCAGAAGATAAAACATTCAAAGTTCCAAATGTTGATAAAGTGATTGAAGAAGGCAAGAAGACTCCCACAAAATATCGCAACATTAAGTTATGTAGCATTGGAGTTGATCTGCCTATTGAGACATATACCGCAAGTGGTTGGCCTTCAGTCAGTGGAGTTGCTTTGAAGGCCTTGGCTGGGAAGATTTCTGATGCTGTTAGCGATGCCAATGATGCTGCTGGCTTGCAGTTAGATGATGCTGTCTTGGATGATTCTGGGACAATGACAGATGAAGATTCAAATTCCGAAGGGTCCTATGTTGAGAATAAAGTAGAATCTGAGTATGTAGCAGGTTTGCGTAGGTTTCAAACACCAGAAGAAGGGATTGAGGCCTGTCATGCTATTGCTTCTTTATGTGAAGTTTGCTCTATTGATTCTTTGATATCCAACTTCATCCTCCCCCTGCAGGTGATTTTTACTGCTATTTTGATGTGCTATTCCTTTTGATCGTTGTGTTTGTACGTGAACTAACTCTGTGCCTGATTAGATGCATTTATTCTGTGCCGCCGTGGTATTGCAGTTGCCTCACTGTATTGGGGCCATTGTTGAGGTCTAAGATTTCTGTGTGCAATGGATATTTAGTTCGAGATTTTGATAAAAGCTGGAAAAGGAAAAAAAAAAGGGGGGGGGCTGACCTAGGGTTTAAGGAATCGCTCCTTTAACGAAAGCATCGCACTGTCAACATATTAAGCTAAAAGACTGCACTTTAGTCATAGTAAGTTTTATACTGAAATTGAAAGACTGTAAGCATATTTATAGGCTGAGTTATTCCTTCTACTAATGGGACTTGGATTCCTAAATCATAAATCTACCTAAGAAAATAAATGTCTACCCCCTGCTAGTGAAATTGTCAACAATCTGTAAATAACGATTTCCCCCTAACTCTACTAACTAGAAAGCAACCTCAGCAGATACTGAAAACAGCCTGGAAAACTCAAACCAGCTCTAAGGTTCAAACAAAATAATGGATAAGACAAAAAATGGAACTCCAATATCCATTCCCGGTTCTTCCCAGAGCACCCAATCCCAAGTATAATATTATTATTATTATTATTATTATTATTATTATTATTGTTATTATTGTTGTTGTTATTATTATTATTATTAATACATGTATTTATCTTCCAATGGTACTGTAAGCATTTCGATTTCAGTGCTTTCTCAGTTTAAGCAAGTTTGCTGTCCATGCATTTGTTTTCTACCTCTAATTCTTCAGACTAGTTCATACTGATATTGGTGTCTTTCTACCACAGAGCAGCGACATATCAGGCAAGGGTGGGCGTGTTCACTGTTCTCTGAATATCAATACAGAAACCGGGCGCTTATCAGCTAGGAGACCAAATTTGCAGGTCTTTTCACTCTTATTTTAACATCTTAGAATTAACTGAATTATATGACTTCAATGTTTCAACAAAGATGCCCTGGTGCTTTAGTTGAAAATCTTTCTAATTTTTATGTGCTGAATGGAATATGATTTCTATTGCCCGTGAAATATGTTTGCTGCTTCTATCAAATATCTGTTTGGCTGCTTCAGTTAATCATAACAACTGTGAAACCAATTGTTTGCCTGAGCCTTTTACTTGCACGTCGAAGCATCTATGTATTGCATCCATTATTCCAATTGCAACTGCAAAGGCTTTAATTTTTCTTTCTTGGAGGTATCAATTACTAAGGCATTTTGTAGGATAGTCAGTCAGGATGGTGTTAGAATGCACCATGGAGTTTTCATGGTGGTTTATCAGTTGATTTTATGAAATCTTAAGACAAGAAAAGAAACTTGAATATTGTTTTCTTTCTGAATGCAGTAGAGATTAAAGAGTGCTAACATCTTGTCTTCTATAAATCAGAATCAGCCTGCTTTGGAGAAAGACCGGTATAAGATCCGTCAGGCATTTATAGCTGCACCTGGGAATTCACTTATTGTTGCTGATTATGGGCAAGTAAGCGTTTGAGTTTATATACATAAATAAATCAGTGTGAGTGAAGGGTGATTGAAATATGTATTCGTATCGTAGCTGGAACTTAGGATTCTTGCACATCTTGCCAACTGTAAGAGCATGTTGGATGCCTTTAAAGCTGGTGGAGATTTCCATTCAAGGACAGCTATGAACATGTATCCGCATATTCGTGAGGCCATTGAGAAAAAGCAAGTGCTTCTTGAGTGGTATCCTCAACCTGGTGAAGACAAACCCCCCGTTCCATTACTTAAGGTGAATGGTTTATTATTCTTCCAATTTGCTTGTGAAAGTATCTCACAAGTGTAGTCAAATCATTTATTTTATTTTATTTGCATTTTTCTGATTTTAAAGATTTGGCAATGTTTCTCCTTTTGTTTGTGCATTATGATATGATCAAGAAGTAGAATTATAGAATTCAGTTTACCTAGTGTTACTGAATGAAACTTATTTTTCAGGATGCCTTTGCTTCTGAAAGAAGAAAAGCTAAAATGCTTAACTTTTCTATTGCTTATGGAAAGACTCCTGTGGGGCTTTCCAGGGATTGGAAGGTAACTTTACCGGATAAACCTAAAATAATTGGTGATTCGTCCTGATTTGAATCGAATCATGTTGATCCATAGGTGTGGTCTTTATCATCTTTGTTTCCAGGTTTCTGTGGCGGAAGCAAAGGAAACTGTTAATCTCTGGTATAAAGAAAGAAAAGAAGTGCTTAAATGGCAACAAGCTCGTAAGAAAGAAGCCAGAGAAAATGGACGTGTTTACACATTGCTGGGACGGGCTCGTGTCTTTCCTTCATTGACTGATGCTAGCTCTTCTCTAAGAGGTCATGTTGAGCGGGCTGCTATCAATACCCCAGTGCAGGTTCTTCCATTCTTTCCTTTTCACTTAAGTTTTCCCTTTCCTGCTCTCTCTGTCTCTCTTATCTCATGTGAGTGACTGCTACAGGGTAGTGCTGCAGATGTTGCTATGTGCGCTATGCTAGAAATATCAAAGAACACACGTCTGCAGGAACTTGGATGGAAGCTGCTTTTACAGGTACATATTTTTTTTGTCGTTAAAATTTGATGTTTGCCTCTGATGATTCTGCTCTGGCATGAGATTGCAAGCTGCATTCGTTCACTCGTGTCTTAATTTGTATCTTTGATTGGAACCAAGTTGTCATAGTTGTAGTCTTTAGAATCCTTCTTCCATCGATTTTGCATGCCATATATAACAGGATGCCATGCAACTTTGTTAATTGAGTGGTTTTTCAATAATGTTACTCTTGCACATTTTAATCTCCGGGAATGCATAATTACATGCGAGTAATTTTAAGTCTTCCAAGAAAAATTCATAACCGACAATTTGTTTGAATTAACAATATCTAAAACACAGGTTCATGATGAAGTGATCCTGGAAGGACCAACTGAGTCAGCTGAGGTTGCCAAGGCAATAGTTGTTGGGTGCATGTCTAAACCCTTTGGTGGCAAGAATTTTCTTAATGTGGACCTGGCTGTTGATTCAAAGTGTGCTCAAAACTGGTATGCTGCTAAATAGGTATATGGCTCCATTGCCACAATTGGATGTCGACATGGGCTGAAATCTCATTTGAGGTTTCTCCTACCTTGAGAATGGAGTTATATTCTCGCACCGTCCACATTGTCTATGTCGAGGCAAATTCCATCCTTGAGGCTATTTTGCTCTGGGAGCCATTCTCGATACAGCAACCTTGATATCAAATTGTTGCACTTGATGATGTAGCTGCACTGTTTTGGCCATGAATAGGCAAGGGAGTTTGCTGCCCTGCTTTGATGGTCTTCTAATCTCATATCCATGGTGAGGACATGTACGGACGCCCTCTGCATATTGATGTTATTTTATGCAACTGTTTCCTGTAAATTTTCTGGTGAGTTTGGGAGTTGGCGCCATGCAATTGTATCAAGAAGCATGTAAAAGAAATTGTTCCTCATTTTTTGCAAGAGTTTTGCTAGTTTTCAGCAATTAATGTGGCCAATGACCCCTTACGCATCGCATTGTAAGTTCAAAACATTCCAGTGTGAAACTCGAGTAAATCCATGTGATCATATATTTGTTTGAAAAACCTTGTCTTTCAATTTACATTTAATTTCCACAATTCAGGACGTATAACCACATGCCACAATCAATCTGTTTATAAAATACAGAATCCGAGCGTAAAATAGGCGCTTCAACTATTGATTACTTCTCAAACTGTTGTATTTCAATTCCCCAGGCAGATGCCAGTTGCAACAAAAGTTGGTCGGGTGCTGCACCTTCCCAGTCCTCTGGGGGCTCCATGGAGGTAGAAGCTTCATGCAAATTCAGCAAAATATCTTTCTTCAGTTCCATGGGAATGCCAAAGACATGGGATCCATTTTCTAACACTATTTCTGCCAACTAAACAAGCAAATTCAAACCATTAGTATGGGAAATGAGATAAATATAAGAACTCATTTACACAGGGGCTGGGGGGAGAAAGGACATTAGGGTATTTATAGAGGGTTCGCTGCAATGCCAAACAATAAACAATAAGAAAAGTTCAAAACCTTATCCATCAAGCTCCAAATATGCCTAGAAGAAATTTGTTCATATGGCTTGGCTATTGAACAATCGAAAACTGACGTTGGAATATAGCAGCAGCCATTTTTCTCTCTTTTCCGTTAAATCACACCTATGCCCTACATATGTATTTTATGAAATGCATAATTCAAGTGAGTTGGGGCTTTTGTGCTTTGTGACAACCGACATAATAGGTTATAGGCACTTCTACGACACTGCTGATTTTATAATGCACTCCAAGCAGTTTCCAGAAGCAACTCTAGGTGGAAGTTATAAACATTCCTCAACCTGATATAATCTAGGTTTGGGGGTGAGGGCGTTCCAAATGTTATTATTACATAGAGTTTGCGTAAAGAATTACTCAAATCATGCAACTCATAATATTCAGTGGAGAGAAAACCATACCTGCTGAATCCAAGACAAACATATGTCAAGCAAGTTCTGCTCCATTAGAAACTGTCCAATAGCATTCAAGACTTCGCATGCAGTCTCATTGGAAAGTTGGTCAACCACAGGACCTGATCTGTCCATAAGCTTCACAAGCAAGAGATCATCCCCTGTGGATACAACTTCAGCATAAGCTGTATCCATGTCACCCATTTTAAGGGCATCCATTGCATTACTCCAAGATGTCCAGATAGGGTCCCTTTCTTGCCCAGCATTATCATCTCCCATAGCTTCTGCGGTCATCTCAGGGATGGTCACTCTTGCTGTCCGAGCTAACCCACTGTCCTCCCCAGCCACCCGAATGGCTTCTAAGGTAGCTTCATCCTTTGAGGCTTGCCAGACACTTCTAGCAGAAGGTCCCTCACCATGCCTAACAGGTCCTGCCCCTTTCTCCCAAGCTCTCCTGTTGCCTAACTGATCACCTTCATGTTCAGATTTAGGTGATCTAACATTCAAAGAACCACTGCCTGGAGCTCTCCTTGAGACAGCCTGTCCATTCCTGGAAGCTCCATATGTGGGGAATTCCCAAGCATCAGATGTGTCTGATCTCCAATGAGAGCCCCTTCCCCTCATGCCTGAAGCTGTAACATCCGATTGGGAAAATCTTTCCCCATGGGGAACCCACCCATTGTACTTTGAACTAGAGTAGTCAGAGAAGCCATTATACTTCCCTAAAGGTCTATTAGAAGATCCCTCAAAACCCATAGCAAAGTTATTGCCTCTGCGGCCTGATGATATTGTCAAATCATGTGCCAGGTCTTCAACAACTCTCTCAAGACCCCTAACTCTGTTTTCCAATGTTACCATGCTGTTGTGAGACCCCCCCATAAAATCCTACAATGTAAAGCATCTCATTAGCAAAATAAAAACATGCATAATAACAATTTCCTTAATGAAAATTATATGCAGACCTGAAGCATGTTCATGAGATGAGCCTGTTGTCTCTCCAGCTGTAATAACTGTCTCTGGATGGCCAACCAATTTCCTTTATTATTTATGAAGGATCCCTCAGATTGACCATCAGATTTGGAGAAACCTGCACGACTGCCAGAAGACTCCCTATGGTTTATGTCAATCCTCTCATCATCAAATGTTCTGGTTCTTAAATCTTTTCCAGTAATTCCTCTTTCTATATTGCGGAATTTGTTGTTGAAAGCTCCATGAATATCATCTGATAGGCTGTTTCCCATGCGGTTTGGCCTCCCCCTTGATTCTGAATCATTTGGTTCTGATTCTTCCTCGTTGTTCAAATTGGAAGAATCGAGACATCTACGAGGAACAACTACTTCTACTGGCAAATCACCAGAACCCCTTTTTTCAAGTTTCTGGAAGAATTCTAGGTTTAACTCTTTATCTGTTAAAGCAGGAGTTTTCTTCTTCAATATTACAACTGCTTTGTCATGAATGCTTCCGTATTTGCTTTTTGATGCTGAATCTTTGGTTGGGGAAGTACCATTGGATGCATCCCTTGCCGATGACTCCTTTCTTTGGTCATTAGGATTTAGATTTTTATCTGACAACTCAGCTTGTTCATGACGCTCTCCATCTAAACATTAAATATAAAGAAAAAGGTGAAGAAGCAATGATTAGATAATTGAAATTGAAGGTTCATTAACAGTGTCGCTGTGACGTCACGCCCCTGTGATGAGGTAAGACAAACAAATAGAAAAATATTGCACGGATACCCACCCAGAGAGGAACTTTTCTGGTCATCAGGAACACCTTCTCCTTTACCAGCAATTTTCTTCCATAATTGCAATGCTTCTGTCATACTATCTCTGACGGGTTTTATCTGTTATGCCAATAAATGGTAATGAATGAATGGTAGTTCAAAAGGCAGAAACAGGTAACTTGAACCTATTTTCCATATCCTTATGTTCAAAATTAGAAACGAGATAATCCTTAAAACTATAGAATTTAACATGCACCTCTAAAGACTACAGCATATCTACCATATAAGAATCACAAGAATAATATATTTTTGTTAATTGGGAGCTTGTAGAACAGTTGAGAAAAGCTAGGCAGTTTAGAAGTGCCTTCTTTTCCTTCCATAGATTCATCATGTCATCCCAGATAATGCACAACAGATTTGATTGGACTTTCTAGCTGAATGTTCTTCTCTATCACCAAAATGCAATCAATTTTTTGTTGGAAGGGGATTCAAAAAAAGAGCAAACAAGAAGGGCCCATCTTCACCAAATGAGGAGCAGTTGGATACTTGCTTGAAAAGGATAAATATTATACCTATTATCAAGCAACTTAATTTTTTTTCCAAATCAATGTCACTTTAACAGAATAGAAAATGAGTTTTTTTATATCTCGAGAAACAAAATTTTGGAGTAGCTTCTTTTGTTTTTTCATCTTTTAATAGTTGCAGCATTTGTTTCACAAGGTGAGAAATGACACGTGTGAAACACAAGTAAATTTAAAGCTTTAACAAGGTTATAAAAAGTAATAAATAAAATGCATGCATCACACATCCATCACGAATTCAACAATACAATCATAAAAACCAAGGGAAGCTCACTGATCTTGAAAATGATTGAAATGAGATAATCAAGAGGAGGCATTAATCCTGTAAATAAAATTTAAAAAAAAAATAGAGAAAAAAATGGTTCGAAGAAGGTACCTTGTCAAAACGACAAGCTTCAAGCACTGTCAGTGTGGAATTTGCAGCTCCATCTGCAATCAAGCGGCTTGAATGCAATGCTATAGCACTTAAAGCATCAGCTGCAGCTTTACGTGTAGCCCAATCTGTGCTCCCAAGGCAGTCATGAATGTTTTGTAACAATGATTCCAAACCTTGTGGTGCAATTGCTCCCACCTGTAAAAACAAATTCAATAAAACTCCTGGATTTTGCCTCTTTGCTACTAGAATTTACAAATATCCAATTTGAGTTGCTAATTTATAATCATGAGACAATTATAGTTACTTCAACAAACACTAGTAAGCTAGTTTAGTGAACTGAGAGAAACTTTAAACTGCCTAGAAAATATTGAATTGAAATAATCAGGAAACAAAGAAAGCTATTTAATAATTATCAAGAAAACTATTTGGAAATTATAGAAGTTTGGAATTTGTTCTCTCTCAAGCACTACAATTTGGAGGAGTCTGACAAATTATGAATCTAAACCGAGTCATGAAAGGTAACAAATGTTTCAATCGTGAAAGGTAGCATTATCACCAAAAGAAAACATTGTACATTTCAAAAACATAAAGATAACTGGACGACATTGCCCAAACCTGTGACAAACTTTTCACAACTCCCAAAAGATCAGCCTTGGCCAAGAAATTCTTACAATTCAACAACCTAGAAATCCTAGGACACAGCTTCTGAAATTCCCCAACTAGTATGCTATCTAGTTGAGTACATTCAACCATCTTCACCATACACATAGCTGCACCCAATTGCACACCTTTGTTTGGTGCCCGCATTGCATCAAACAATGGCTCAGTGAACAGCCCCACTCTATCCTTCAAATATGACCCTGACAAAACCCCAATGGCATCACAACAAGCAGTCCTAACACTTGAATCTGAATCTCTCAACCTTTTGATAATGTGGGAAATGATTTTGGTTAAACGGGGTAATTTTAAATCATGATGACATTGACAGTAGAGAGAGAGTAAGTGGAGAGATACCCTTTTAATAATGGGTTTATTGGTGGGGTCAGAAGAGGATTGATAGAGGGAGTTAAGAAGCACAGGGACTGCATAGGGGGGCAGGGATTGGGTAATGGAATGGAGATCTTCCAAAGCAACCTGATGGGTGTCATGGTCAGCAAGTTTACAAAGAGAGAGTAAGATTTGTTGCTTGAGTGCAATATTTGCTAATTGCATGGAAAGAGAAAATGATGTAGAGGAGGATGGGGTGGAGATTGGTTTAAGCATTTCACAGGTTTACGGGATTTGAAAGCTTGTGTGCTCATCTTGCATGGTTTGCAGAGAAATGGGTGGCATTTTAAAAGAGGAAAGAGAGTCTGAGCCAGAGAAAGAAAAAGAGAGAGAGAGAGAGAGAGAGAGATTTCAGTTAAGAATGGGATTGTAGAGAGAGACAGATTGTGGAAAACCTATGCCAATGTTCCAAATTGTCTATCCACGATTTATAAATTATCAAATGAGACCTGAAACCTTCACAAGTAACGCTATAAAATTCAACCTTTTCTTCTCTTTCCTGGCAATTTTTAGCCATTCAAGCAAGTCATAAATTTAGACTACCTAATCCAAGCATCTTGACAAACAAGAGGTGGCGCTTCTCTTTTGGCAACTTTTAGTTTACAGATCAGAGGAAAAAAATAACAAAAAAAAAAAAATCCGGCCACAACTGATGCCTTCTTTCTTTAATGCTGATTGTCAAGATTAATAAACACAGTGCATCATGGAACATAACCAAATGCCAAAATCCCAAATTTCCATTCCTTCTCTTTCAATTCCTTTTAAGCCTTAACCAAAGATTGATCGATGCACAATGATAAAAACCCATATAAATCACACATGAAACAACCACACTATCAAACTTGGCAAACGCATATCCTACAAATCATCATTCACCATAATCACCACAGAGCTTAAATTCAACCACGCATCATCAGAACAATCCATTGTTCATTCTCTTTCCCAACAAAATATAATCGAAAACGCATCAGTAAGAAACCCAAAAACAAAGCCGCAAACAGAATCTCATTTCATCCACAACTTCTCATAAACCAAACAGACTCACATAATTAACAATATACACACCAACCAAATTATAATAAAAAGCAACACAGTTTACACACATTGCTAAAATGAATAATAAAATCAAACAACCACATTTCACAAACCTGAGACAAACTCGTTACTACCCCCAACAAAGCCGCTTTCGCCTGGAAACTCTGTCCATTCAGCAACTTACAAATCCTTGGACACAGCTTATGAAATGCCCCAATGGGCACATTACCACCACTATCATCCCCTTCTGCAGCAGCACACTCCACCATTTTCGCCATACACATAGCAGCTCCAGATTGCACAACTTTATTTTGCTCTCCCATTGCTTCAAACAAAGGTCTCACAAACAACCCCACCATAGGCCCCGCACCATTACCATCCCCACCACCACCTCCTTCTCCACCACCACCATTACCCTTCAAATACAAGCCTGATAAAACCCCAATAGCTTCCCTACAAGCATCTCTAACACTAGAATCTGAATCTTTAAGCCTTTTAACAATGCAAGAAATGATTTTTGCCAAATGGGGCAATGTTAAATCTCTATGAGATTGGCAAGCAAGTGAAAGAAGATGTAAAGATTCTTTCTTAACCGAGGGTTTTGAATTGGAGGTTTCAGAAAGTGAGTCATAGTGAGAGTTTAGCAACATTGGCAACGCATCAGGAGAG
>Ga0307515_10010359_pt1 | contig 17860 bp, 45 predicted proteins | sample 17_EM_MG_FD_194513 | JGI IMG/M metagenome (GOLD analysis project Ga0307515, IMG submission 194513) | Populus trichocarpa ectomycorrhiza microbial communities from riparian zone in the Pacific Northwest, United States - 17_EM | ecosystem: Host-associated > Plants > Roots > Unclassified | place... | reverse complement strand
CGGGGACCTACCCTCACGAAAGCGGATTCGCGCACGAATCCCTCCGGGGTGCGTACGCGTGCGACGAGCTGGCGCCCACTCCGGATGCCCAGGTCGAGCATCAGCTCATGCGTCCGGTCCATCGCCGGTCACCTCCACCGTGGTCCGCTCGACGAAGAGCTGGATCCAGCCCAGCAGGCCGACCATCCACGGCCGGGTAATGGTGAGTCCGGGGTCCTGGTCGTGCAGCCGGAGCGACCAGTCCGAGGCGTACATCAGGGAGTCCACCCGGTACGAAACCAGCGGGCGGTACCCATTTCCGGTGACCTCAACGAACCGCACCACGCTGCCGTGGGTGAACCGGCCGTCCAGGTCCGGCATCAGCCAGGCCTGGAGGTTCGTCCCGTCGGTGGTCGGCAGGCTCATCACCTGAGTTCTGGGATCGCTCATCCGGCTACCCAGCCCTTCTGCGTCCAGCCCCAGCCGACGGCGCGCACCGGCGCCACGGAGCCGTCGTTCTGCTGGGCCGACCGGAAGGCGTCCAGGGTGCTCTCGTGCTCCTCCAGCACCAGGCGTACACTGCCGTCCCCATCGAGGGACCAGCGCACGCACATGTTCCGCAGCATCATCTCGCCGTGGAACCGGTTCCAGACCGACGCGTCATCGGCCGCTTCGTTCCAGACGTCCTTCATCTGTTCGCCCAGTTGGGTGAACTCCGTATCCGTCAGCGTGTTCGTCACGGTCTCCCTTTCCGAATGGCCTAGGTCACAACATACGAGAAGGGGGATCCGGTTGCAACCGGATCCCCCTGGTGTCCTACTCGGAACCCTGCTTGCCGACGTACTTGACGTAGACGCGGTGCTCGCCGTCCAGCAGGGTCCGGGCCTCCGCCTCATACGACCCGGCCGGGGCGAACTCGGGCAGGTTGGGGTGGCCGTGACGGATCTGCCAGGCCATCGTGCGTGCCGAGCCTCCGGTGCCGAGCTTTCCGAGCAGGATGAACTCGCCGGGCAGTTCCCGGAGGGCCTCGGCGAGGATCGTGCGCTCCCGCTGCTTGGGGAAGGGCGGCGCGGGCGGGTCGAGTCGGAGTTCAATCTCCACTGTTCTTCTCCATGTTCGCTGGTGCTGGTGTTGAACCGGGGTTCTACGCGGGGCGGTCCAGGATCTTGTAGTCGACCTTGAGACCCGGCCGCATGGTGTCCAGGGCCTCGATGACTATGACCGCGAGCCCTTCCGTGGGGGCCAGGCAGATCATCCTCCACCCGCCGTCCGTGTAGCCGTGGATCACGAAGCCCTGCTCGGTCGTCTCCCACATGGAGGGCTCGTTGGCTCCGGTTTTCACGAAGACGAAGCCCCGCATCGTGAGAGCGTTGGCGATGTCGTGCAGGTCGTCCAGGGTCGCCGGGTAGACCCGGCGCGTCACCCCGCCGGTCGTGTCGGTGCCGAAGTCGCAGAACAGCATGTGTCTTCTCCTTGTTTCCGTTTGTCCGGTAGCGTCCGGTCCCCTATTCGGGGGCGCCGATCTCGTTGAAGCCGCTGAAGGACGAGCGCGGATGCATGAAGCGGATCGCCCCGGTGATCTCGTCCGCCATCCCCCGGCTCGTCGCCAGGACGAGCAGGTACTCGTCCTCTTCGGGGGCGAACTTGCCGTACACCGCGATCAGCTTCGGCCGGGTGGAGGACCACGGGGAGCCCTTGAATTCGGTGACGGAGGCCGAAGTGTAGCCGCGCGCCTTGAATGCCTCGATGATCCGGTCAGCCACCCGTTCATCCGGGAGGAAGAACGATCGATCGTGCGTCTTTCCGAACTGGCAGATCTGCACGTTTCTCTCCTTTCGTTTCTGACGGCCATCGTCAGGCGAGGCCACACCTCGCGACCCCTCCCGGGGTTTCGGCCTTGCGGTCAGCGATCAGTGCGTCGAGGTGAGGGCCCGCTGGCTCCGCATCGCGGCGGCCAGCGCTTCCTGCGCGGACTCGCCCTGCCGGAGAAGCTGAAGGAAGACCTCCGGGTCGTGAAGATCCAGATGCCCCAGCACCCGCTTCAGGGCGGCGTTCTGGTGGTGTGCCACCGAGTCCGGACCGTCGTCCTCCGTCAGCTCGGGAACGTCCATCACCTGCCACTGGTGCAGCATGTCGGCCATTCGCCTGGCGGAGGCCAGCAGGGCGATGCGCTTCATCGGTTCCATTTCTTCTCCTCTTTCCGGCCCCGCATGACGGGACGCTGCGATTCTACCGCTTCTTGCTCTGATGAATGGCCAGAATCCGGATCAGTCCGGCGATGGCGGCTACCAGTGCGTGCATCGGGTCTCCTACTCGTCGTCTTCGGGGTCGTGCGGCGGCGGACAGGTGCAGGGATCGCTTCCGACCCCCGTACAGCACGTTCCGTCGCAGCCTCGGCAGGTGTAGTCCAGGCGCGTCGGCTTCCTCAGGATCGGCGGTCTGCCGTTGAGATCCTTTACGATCTGCCGGGCTTCGGCCCGCATCGACCGGCCCTCCCGCACCATCTTGCGCAGGCGCCCGTCGTCGTGTGCGACCTCGCGCAGGGTGTTCGGGTTGCGGTCGGCGTAGCGGCCGAGGGCGATCAGCAGCATGTCCAACTGTCCGGCCACCATCCAGGACCTGTAGTCGTCCTGATTGCGGGCCTCATGCCGACGAACGATTCGCGCCTTCGCCGAGGTCTCCAGGAGAAGCCACTGCTCGAACTCCGCTTGGTTGTTCTGCGCGCCGCTCACGATTCGTCATTCCATTTCGCCGACCAGCACCACGGGGCGCCCTTGCAGGGCCCGATGCCGTCGTGGTGTCCACACAGCAGCTTGCTGGGCCAGTACCCCTCGTACTCCGGGGAGTCCGGGTCGAGCATTCCCAGCACGCCACCGACGATCTCCTTCAGGGCGTCGCTGACCGGGCCCGGCTTCTTGGCGGCCTTGCGGTCGGTGGCGGCGGTCAGGTCGCCGACGGCTTCCCGCAGGCCGCCCTCGACGATCCGCTGCTGGAACTTCAGGAGCCGGTCCTCCGGGAAGTTCTCCCGCAGGAAGTCCAGGATCTCCTCGGGCGTCGCCGTGAACCGGTTCGGCCGCTTGACCGTGACCTCGCTCCAGCTCTCGTCGTGCCTCACCATGCACTCCTTACCTGTTCGACGGCTTCCTTCAGTTCCGCGTACGTGCAGCCCCGGTGACTGCCGGACTCCCCGAGGGCCGCGATGTCGTCCTCGTGCGTCGGCAGGACCACCTCGCGCAGCGCGGCACCCGGCGCGCGGAGACGCTGTGAACAACCGCCCCCGACCTGCCAAGCGACCAGCGGTATGTATTCCAGCTCGTCCGGCACCGGGTCGTAGCAGTAGCTGCTGGCCAGGATCTGAGCCCGCAGTTCCAGCGCCGGGAAGGCGGCGGCAATCCTGCGCCACTCCTCGTTCAGGTCGGCCAGTCCCGGCCACTTGCCGCCGAGGTCCATTCCGGCGGTACCGATCACGCCGTTCCAGTCGCACCACCCGCTCGGGCGGTACGTCCGGCTGGCGTTGATCCGGTCGTTGGTCAGGTACTGAAGGTCCAGGATCCGCAGTTCACTGCGGGCCTGGTCCAGCGATTCGGCCGTGGCCCAGCGGGAGCCGTTCCGGAGGGGGCGCTCGATCCCGAAGATCTCACAGACCTCCTCCCGCCACAGCCGGTCGTCGAGCGTGTCGAACGGGCCGATCTCGGCGGTGCGCACACAGATCTCCCGGCCCAGTTCAGGGCCGACCGGCTGGCCGGTGACCAGCAGGACGGGCCACTTCGGCAGGTCGTGGCCGAGTTTGTTCCAGGGTCCTCTGACGGTGCTCACCTTGCCCCCTTCTCCTTCTTGATCGCGGCGTCGAAGTCGCGCTTGGTGATGCGGCTGGCGTTGGTCCAGGCCGCCTTGTGCCCGTTCAGGATCTCGGCCAGGATCTCGCGGGTCACCGGAACCGTCCGGCCGCCCTCGGTCAGAAACGGTCCGACGTAGGTCTGCCAGAGATCCACCCGGCGAACGAACTCGTCGGCCGTCTTCTCGTCCAGCCGGGGCATTCCGACCGACATCGTCATGATCAGGAACGCCTGCTGCTCAACGGTGAGTTCGCCGTACACCGGGAACATCTCCGCCCCGCCGTCTTGCGTCTCGTAGCCAGCGCGGATCGCCATCGCTTTCTCCTTTCCGTTCACTGCCACGGCGGCAGCACGGCACACGCACGGAAGATCCGTGCGCGGCCGAACCGGGGCCGGGGTCAGGGCCTGCCGCGAAGGAAGACCTTCAGGGCCTGCCGCATCGAATCCGAGCACTCCAGGATCAGGCTGACCCGGTGGGAGAAGGCCCGCCGTTCTTCCAGCGTGCGCATTATCCCGGCGTCCTCGGTGATGTCCTTCAGGAGCTTGTCCTGGAACCTCCTGAGCACCAGGTACTCGACCCAGGAGCGGTCCGTACCGTTGACGACCAGCTCATCGGTCGGGCCCTCGTCCCGGGACAGGTAGCCGTCCCAGGTCTGCTGGCCGTTCATCCAGCTCCGGACATACCCGACTCTCGTTCCGCTGACCGGGAGATTGATGTCGTCCATGTCTTGTCGCATGACCACGGTCAGTCCTCCCGCAGGTGTTCCAGCAGGGCGTGTTCCATCTCCTCGGCCACGGCGGCCAGACGCCCCAGCACGCCGGTTGCGTTCAGCCGTTCGACGGGGCGCAGCCTGCCGCCGGTCTTGTCGACCTCGGTGAGCAGGGTCTCCAGGTACCGGCGCAGCACCCGGTAGGTGGCCCACACCTCCGAAGCACCGTTGACCACCAGTTCGTCGATCGGGCCGCCCGTCTCCTCCAGCCAGCCGTCGAAGGTCATCAGGTCGTCGGCCCAGGGTTCGAGGCGGCCGATCTCGTACGTGGCGTCGTCCATTACGAACGAGACCGGCTTGATCCTGACCATGATCAGCCCTTCCTCTTCTTCTTCTGCTGCGCGTCGTAGGCGGCGTTCTCGGCGGCGTGGATCTGGTCACCGAACGCCTTGCCGACGGCCCAGGCGGCGTCGCGGCGGTCGTTGAAGAAGTGGTCGGCGACCTGCGAGGCGATACGCACCGTGGCCAGCGTGAGCGAGCACCAGTTGAAGCCCCACATCTCGCCGTCCGAGTCGGGCAGCAGGCTGAGGGACTTGCCGTAGCCGCGCGAGCAGAAGGTGAAGGCGAACTTCTCGGCGGCCTCCTTGTCCGCGACTTGGTAGAAGGGGCGCAGCGGGATGCGCTTGCCGGACGGCGTCCCGTTGTCGATGTGCAGGATGCGGGCCGGTCCGTTCGGGTAGTACGCGACCAGGCCGACGAGGTCCGGGTCGATCGAGATGGCCAGGGTCCAGCCCCGGCGGGCCTTGTGGTTCTTCTTCTCGGGCAGCGTGGCGTAGGGCCATGCCGATCCGGCGCTGACGCCCTCAGGACGCTGCGTGACTCGGGTACTCATTGATCTCTCCTCGTTCTGCTTCGTATTGGTCCGTGAAGCTTCGGCGTTCGTCCCCCCAGCGCCCTGCGATCAGCGCCGAGATGCTGTTCATCCTCCGGGGAGGCGCCGACCAGGATGCGAACCAGCTCTGCTCGAACCACTGTGCGAGCTGTTCGCCCCGCGTCCGGTACGCGGGGTCGAGCCCCGGCGCGCCGAACGGCGAGAAGCGGACGATCCTGATCGGAGTGCGCTCTTCCCGGACCGGGCCGTAAGCCGGTCTGGCGCGTCGACCCGGGCCTGATCTATGGCTCACGGCCGGGCGACCGCCCGGACCGCGATGACGCTCTCTGCCGTGACGCCGGAAACCAGCTCGCCGTCGTCGCACAGCACCGCGAAGGAACCGCCTCCGCGCCGGATGCTTTCGATGCGGCCCCGGTAGAACGTTCCGGTGATGTCCCGGACGGCGACGTTCAGTTCCCAGCCCGCAGGCTTGCTCTCGAAGAGCAGCTTCAGGGCCGCGTAGTTCATCGCGCCGGTGAAGTCCTTGAAGAACTCCAGAGCCTGGATCGTGCGCTCCAGTTCCCGCTTCAGATCCCCGATCGATCCCGCCATGTCCTTCACCTCTCCGTTGTTACTGCGGGTGGCCCTTGGCCCCGTCCTTGCGGGGCTCCAGCGCCTTCTTGTGCTCGGTCTCCTCGCCCATCATGCACTCCCCTTCCTGGCCCTCACGAGCAGGCAGTTCCACTCGTCGGGCCCGTCCTCGTCGTTGCGGCTCACGTCGTACCGGTCCTTCAGGAAGCGCTCGTACATACGCAGGGTCCGTTGCGCCTCCCGCAGCAGACGCGTCTCGTCCTTGAGTGCGTTCGGAGTGCCGGGCTCGTACTCGACCACCACGTAGTCCCGCTCCTGTCCGGGCAGGCCCAGACCGGCCCGGACGGTGAACCCGGTCGTGCGAACCTGGCCACAGGACTTGGACCGCCAGAACTCGGAATTCAAGTACCGGCTCACGGCTGACGCCGTCGGCGCGCTCACCGGTCGTACCCCTTCATCGCGGGGAACGCTTCGATGACCAGAGCCTTGAGCCACTTGAAGGCGAATTCCATGCGGCGTTCGCTCAGTTCGTCAGTCCAGGTGCTGATGTTGTTCGTACCCCACTCGCGGTACTCGTCCCGGCAGATCCCCAGAATCCCCGCCGCCGTGATCGATTCGGGCAGCTCCTCCGGCCGGTCGCTCTCCAGAAGCTCGTCGTCCTCGGTGACCACGTCGCGGAAGTACCTGCTGCCGAGTCCGTAAACCAGGTGGTCAAGCTCCCACTCGTACGGCACGGCCGTTTTCACCCAGGCGCACGGCCGCTTCTCGCCGTCCCCGTACTCGCTGAATCCGGTCCTGACCCTCATTTGTTTCCCTCCCCTTGGACCGGCTGCGCCAGCACGTACATCCGGGTTCCGTCCGAAGAGTTCAGACGCAGAGTGTTGCAGACTAGGCCGGAGTCCAGCTCCGCCAGGATCTTATCGACGGCCGGGAACGCGTCCTCGGTCCTGGTTGTGCCGTTCATGAGCAGGTGAGCCGCCATGCAGGTGCGGGCCCCGTCCCGGTCGATCCTGCGCCAGGTGGTGTTCGGGGCGTCAAGCCAGAGTTCGTACACCGTTTCCTCCTCTCCACTGACCTAGGCCATGCTACAGCAAGAAGCGGACGCACCGTCAAGTGCGCCCGCTCCGGCCTATCCGCCCCAGTCCGCACTCCGGATGGCCTCCCGGCTGACGCGTACGCGGCCCGTCAGCCGGGCCGGGAGCGTGCCGTCACCGTCGGCCATGCGGTACTCACTCAGCTCGTACTCGACCTCGGCGGACAGACCGGTGGCGACCTCCACCCATGCCGTGTCGGTCTCCGGGTCGAAGTCGTCCGCGTCGTCGCCGCCCGTCACCGGTGGTTCCCGGAGTCGCAGTTGCCCCGGTGGTGCATCGACTTGCCGCAGTGATCGCCGTGGTCGTCGAGCCCGTCACAGTAGGTGCCGGGGATCTCGGCGGGCAGGCTCTCCTCGAACCAGGCCAGGACCGGGCGCGCTCCCGACAGCATGGAGACCAGCCGGTCGGGGAACACGCCGTCCTTGGAGAGGCAGCCCGACACGCCTTCGGCCAGCGCCGCCGCCCGCTCCAGCCCGTCCCCGGAACCCAGGAACAATCCCGTCAGGAACGACGTCACGCCCTCCGGTGTCCAGGTCTGGTATGGCGGGTTGCCGCCGACCTTGATCAGGTATCGCTTCACTACGGCACGTCTCCTTCTTCGATCCAGATCTCGATGTCCTGACCACCGGCGAGGCAGCGCACGAGCGGAACCCGCACCATCTCCGGGTGCTCGGTCAGCCTGCCGACCATGTCGGCGGCCCCGTTGATGGCCTCCTCCGTTCCGACCGCCCACGCGTCCCCGGCTTTCCGGGTTCCCCACAGCAGGCCGGTCAGTATCGCCTTCAGCTCCCCGGGGTCGTCGATGACCATGGGCGTGAAGCCCCCGTACTTCAGTCCGTACCGCATGTGCTTCCTTCTCCCTTCCGGTGCAGCCACGGGGGGCGCACGGACTCCCGGCCCGTGCGCCCCCGAAGCCGGACGACTCAGAGGTCGTACGTCCACAGGACGCCGGAGACGGCGGCCGTGCCGGTCACGACCAGCTTCAGCGCCTGTCCGGAACCCGCGAACGTGAGGGCGCACGGGAGCAGGGACCGGCCGCCGGGGAGCACGACGTACAGCTCCCGGAAGCACTCGCTCACCGTGACCCGGCTGTTGAAGATGTCCAGAGCCCAGGCCGTGATGCTCTCCAGACCGGCGACCCCGTGGTAGCCGTCCTCCTGTGTGAAGTGGAAGACCGGCTCGGTATTCGGGGGCTGAAGGTGTATGTCCAGCCCGCACTTGCTCTTCTCGTTCAACTGCTGTGCCATGTCGTTTCCCTTTCCGTCAGTCCCGGTCGGGCGGGTTGTTCTCGGTCTTGCCCCAGTTGTCCAGCAGGTGCGTGAGGAGATCCCGGAGTTCGGTCATGTCCTCCTTGCCGAGCTGAAGGTCGAGCGCACCTCCGTCCGCCTCCCAGGGGAGGGGTTCATCCGGGTTGATGAAGTAGATGGAGTCGGATCCGTGCGCTCGGTACAAGTCGAAGTTGTACACCCGACGTCCGTACGGGCCGAGCCACCCGAACTGCGGGTTCAGCTTGCGGGGTTCGTCAGCCACCGCCCTCACACCTTCGCTGCGAAGCGGGCGAATCGGTCGGCGGTCCGGAAGACCGCCGTCGTGCCACCGGGCTCCTCGGTGCGCTCGACCTCGCACGGCATGGGGTAGGGCATCTTCGCGGTCTTGACCAGGAGGACGTCCCACCCGTCCTCGGCCCGCTCACCCTCCGCCCAGGCCTCGCCGATCATTTCGAGCACGTACTCGTCGATGGCCAGCCCGACCACCCCGTCCTTGACGATGACGAACACCGCCTCGGCGATGGTCGGCTCAGCCCACACCACCGGGTATCCGAAGATCCCGTGGTTCCCGGCCGACACCTCGATCCTGCTCATGCCTTGGTCCTTTCCGGCCATTCGGCCAGCGCTTCGTGGTCGGCGAACAGCTTGCCCGCCTCGCCGTTGGTCAGGTCTTCCCAGGTGTGGAGCACCCGCCAGGGCGTGTCGAGGGCTCTGGCCCACAGCAGATGGCCGTTGAAGGTCTCACCCTCGTCGACCACGTTGGCCCCGAAGGTGAGGACGAAGCAGAAGTACCCGGTTTCCTGCCGCTGCGTCTGCCACCCCATCCACAGGGCCTTGATCACGGGCAGCAGGACCACCCGGCGGGGCATCTCCTTGATCTTTGCCATGCGCTACTCCCAGTCGTAGGTGGCCGTGACGGCCGCCCAGCTCTTGCCGCTGAAGACGAAGTCGATCTTCCGGTGTCCCGCGTCTTCCAGCGCCTCGCGGATCCACTCCTTCACCGCCTGTGCGCCGTTGGCCTTGCAGACCTCCGGCTCGTTGCCGCAGTCGTGGCCCGACGTCACGCACGCCGCTTCGCCCCAGCCCTCGGAGCCGGACGGGAGCCCGTACTCCCCGATCACGGACTCGACGGCATCCCAGACCCCTTGCCAGTCGCGCGCCGTGATTTCGGTGCGGCCGACCGGCCAGCTCGTGCTGTGCCCGTCCTGATCGAACAGCTCCGTGGTGACCTTGAATCCCATGACCGTTCCCCCTATCCGGCGGCCGGTCGGTGGCCGTTCTGGCACACCTTCGCGGCCATCAGCCACGCCTTGCGCTCCGCTTCCGGGGCACTGGCCGGAACCCATACGCTCTCCGGATTGACGGAAAGCATTCCGAACTGGTCCAGCTCCGGGTAATACCAGAAACCGCCGCCGTCCAGGTACTCGGCGACCTTCTCCTGGAACCAGGGATCCGTTTCGTTCTCCCGGGCCATCCGGTACAGGTCGGCCCGCCGGATGGCGTACGCGGCCGTGTCGATGAGGTCCCTGTTTTGCTTTCGCATTCTCTTCCTCTCCGTTTCCTGCGGCATGAGCCGACTCCCCGGCGGCCGGGCCTTCCGGTCCGGACGCCAGAGGGCTGGCTCAGTTCTCGAACAGGTACCACCCGTCGTCACCCTGGCCGACCGTGTGCGGGATCTCCACGAACAGCAGGTCGGCGACAGGGGTCTGCTGTGAGTCGACGAACTCGCCCCACGGGAACCAGTCGACGGCACCAGCCTGGTCGAGCCCGGCGTACAACTTGGCGAGGGAGTGGCTGGCCATGCCCTCGGAGACCAGGTTCTCGGCGTACTCCCGAAGCAGGGCCCCCTTGCTCTGGCCGCTGCCCTTGTAGTGCTCCTGGAGGTAGCCCTCGATCCCGTCGAGCGTGATGTGCGCGGACTCTTCCCGGATGTGACCGGCCGCAGCGATGAGCGCGCCCCGCCCGTACTGCTCGTTGTCGACCAGCTCGTGGATCACGTCGACCACGTCCTGGTAGTCCTCGTCGCCCTTGGCCCAGTTGTCCTCGTCCGCGAAGGGCTCGTAGGTTCCGTTCTCCAGGCCCGTCAGGACGTCCGCGAGAACGTCCTTGAATTCGATACCGCTCATGTTGCTTCTCCGTTTCCGCCGGTCTCCGGCGCTTCGTACCGCTCCTCGTGGTGGCCGTTCTCGTCGGTGCACCACGGACCGGGATAGGCGAACTTCGGGTTGTTCCTGATCCAGTACGGATCGACACGGAAGGCCCCCCACCGGACCCGTCCCCACGGCGAGGCTCCGTCGTTGCCGTTCTGGAGGTGGTCCAGCAGCGCCAGGGCGACCGGATCGAAGCGGTTCCAGAAGGGATGCACCGAGTCCCGGATCCGCTGGTCCTCCCGGTCCAGATTGCGCAGCGTGCGCAGCTCCACGCCGAGCCGGTACAGCATCGCGCCGACCAGGCAGGCACACTGCCCGTGCTCCACGAACCGGGGCGTGAGGCCGCCCTCGGGCCGCCGGTCCACCTTTCCCGGCCGCTCGTCCACCACCTCGTTCATCGCCCGGACCACGTCGTCCAGGCCGTACCGGTACCGGGCCATCTCAGTACTCCTTGTCCACTGTGACCGGTGTGGTCTCGGCGTCGAGCCCCAGGTGCCGGAGCCACTTGCGTACGGCCTTCACCGCGCTGGGCGCCGTGCCGTAGAAGTCCGGCCGCTCGTTCCCGTCCCGGTCCAGGTCGCGGTAGTCGTCACTGGCGTACCAGCTCTTCCCGGCCTTGCCGAGCTGGGCCTGCGGGTCCTCTTCGAACCCGTGCGGACCGGTCAGCAGGGCGATCCCGCTGCCGGGCGCCGTCAGGTCCAGCTTGACCGTGACCGCATTCACCAGGACCCCTCGCTCCAGTAGTGGACGGTTCTTCCGTCCGGTAGTTTCATCACCGCGTCGAACCCGTCGATCTCGATCCTGCGGACCCCGTCGATGGTGGCGTTTATCCCACGCAATGCGGCCCACTTTTCGGCGCCCTCCCGCACTGGTCCGGACAATCCGATGCCGTCGAGAACCCCAAGAAAGTACACATAGAGAACGTTCTTTCCGTCCTCCCGGACCGGCGCGTCACCAACCTGCATTTTGAATCTCATGAGTACCCCCTATTTGCCCGTGCTCCAGTAACGCACCACTCGACTGTCGGGAAGCTCGAAGAGAAAGTTGATGGAATCCCCGACGCCTTGTTCCATTACGCTGAATTCAATCTTCAACCGCTCGGAACCATTGACCCCGGATCCGTCGAGCAATCCAGCGAAGTAGTCCATCATTCCGGCCCGGGTTCCGTAGTGCTGCGGGCGACGTTCCACTCCCTCGACTTCCATGTAAAAGTGGTAACCGAAGGCCATCTCTTTTTCCTTTCCGGCGGACTCCTCAGGGCGGTTCCTTTCCGCCGACCGGGGCCCTTCCCAGGGGCCGGTTTCGTCCGTGCCAGCGCGCTCAGTACTCGTGCGGGTAGTCGATCGGCATCGGGTCGTCGTCGCCGACCACCGGGACGGACAGGACCGGCAGTACATCCGCCGAGTTCTCCCGGTACTGCAACACCCGCATCGCCCGGTCGTACTCACCCGGGCGGCGGCCGAAGTCCGGGCCCTCCAGTTCGAGATCGGCCGTGGGGATGCCCATCGCCTTGCGCAGGGACTCGTTGAATTCCCGGGTGTACGTCTTCGCCCGCAGGAACCCGCGCTCGGTTCCGGCGAAGCGCAGCACCCGCCCGCGCATCTCTCCGCCACCGGCCATGACGTCGTAGAAGTCGCTGCTCCGCTGATCCTGCATGTCACTCCTTCCGGGGCCCGTCCGGGCCCCACGATCCTACTGGCCTAGGTCATCGGCGTCTAGCCGAAGACGACACCGCCGTAGACCAGCGCCTGAAGCACCTGGTCGGCGGTGTCCGCGTCGAAGTCGGTCTCTCGCCCGGCCAGGAAGTTGGCGCACTCTTCGGCGGTCTTGCTGCCGACGCAGCGCGTAGGGGGCACCAGGTCGGCCTCGCCGCCGAAGTCGCCGTCGGCGATCCGCCGCATGATCCCGGTCAGCGTGGTGTGCCAGATCTCGACGGACACGGGCGCGTCGTCCTCCTCCGGGCCCTCGCCGGTCAACCGGTACCCCCAGTACGAGGGGACCATTCCGTCGATGGTGTTCATGTGCATCGACTCCAGGTCCAGCCACCACCCGTACGCGGAGAACGCGCCGCTCGCAAAGATCGCGTCGTGGCTCTCCTGGAACATCTCGTCGAGCGTCTTGGTCTTCACGTTTCTTCCTCTTTCCGTGGTCATCGCCGGTCGAGCACGGCGGTCAGCTTGTCCCGCAGGTCTTCCGCCTGCGCCCAGGTGAGGGCGAGGACGGAGCCCTCGTTGTTGAGCGGCGAGCAGGGCACGGACACGTCGGTGCCGTCCACGCGCACGAAGCCGTCGACCAGGACGACGCGGCCCTTCATCCACCAGATGCCATCCTCCTTCTCCGTCACCTCGACCCGGGCATCCTCGGGCAGTTCACTCGCGTGCATCACGCCTCCCCTCCTTCCGGTGTTCCAGGTACGCCCCGAGCTGGACGTGCAGCAGCTCTGCGGTGCCATCGGGCAGGGGCTCGCACTCGTCGTACGCATCGACCAGGTACACCCCGGCCGGTCCCACAGAGATGGACAGCTCACCGGTTCCGAACTCCTGTTCGGTGAACCCCGCCTTGCCCGGCATCACTCGACCCCAACCAGAAGGGCCTGACGGATCTGCGCGCTGTCCATCTCGTCGAGCCAGGCGAAGCGGTCGCGGCCCTCGGTCAGGCCGTCCCGCACCGCCGTGAGCCGGGCGACGTCCACGCCCCGGCTGGTGACCACGTCCCACCAGATCCCGTTTCGCTCACCGCCGAGCAGATCCGAGATCCAGACGCCCAGCTCGGTGTCGCCGTACTCGAACTCGTCGCCCTCGGCGATCTCCCGCAGGAACTCGGTCAGGCCCTTCTCGCTCGCGAGCCAGTCGGCAATCGTCTTCGTGGTCTTGTTCATCCCGCTCCCTCTCCTCGCTGTCCGGACAGATCGACCAGCATCCTGCAACCTGAGCAGACCAGCCCCGGCTTGCTACACGTGGCGACGCAGATGTGCTCCGCCTTTGGGATGCCGTTGAAGCACAGGCTCTGGTCCTTGTGCTCCGAGCCCGGCGCCCGGTGCTCGAACGGCTCCAGCTCCCCGCCGCAGGCACCGCAGCGGCGCCCCTCGTTCTGCATGTTCTTCTCCGTTCCGGTGGTGCACTGGGGGACAGGGATCCCGCCCTGTCCCCTCGAACGCCACGGATCAGAAGGGCTGCCCGTCCCAGGCGATGTCCTGGTCGGCGTTGAACAAGCGGACTTCCTTGAGAGCGTCCGCTCCGGCCGCCGCGAGAATCTCCTGGACCGTGCCGGTGTACGGCCGGGTGTCCAGCTCGCAGTACCGGTAGTCGCACCACTCCTCGGTGCCGCCGGGGTCCTCGATGTCCGAGCAGATCATGAACTCGGTCTGCATCCGCAGGCCGACGGAGTCCATGTCGTACGAGCACGCCAGGTGTTCCGGCGGGGACGGGGCGAACCGGCCGACGTTGTCACCGAGACTCTCCAGCAGAACCGGCGGGTGCGTGCACACCGGCATCTCGTCCAGGCTCAGCTCCCGGGCCGAAGGGTAGACGCAGACCGTGACCAGGCGGCCCGGCATGTCGAAGTGGGCAAAGCGGATGTCGGGCGCCTTCCCGATCTGATCGTCCCCGCCCACGTCCCCGGCGTCCTCACCGACCCCGCCGTGCATGAACCAGCCACCCATGATCTTCCCCTTCTCCGAGATCCGGCCGCCGGTTTCCGGCTGGCCCGCCCTGTTCACCGTGCACGGGTTCGAACACTGCGAGGTGCACGAGTGGTTCCACTCGGCCCGCCGCTCGACGACCGCCTGCGCGCCGGTCACAGCGCCCGCATCCGCTCACCGTTGAAGCGCTCGACCGCGCGGCTCTCGTCGTCCCGCAACACGTAGTACCAGTGGTCGAAGCACTCACCGCCCGGCACCAGCATGCCGCCGTTCATGAACTGCGCCGCGTCCACCGTGCCCAGACGCATGTTGTTCTCCTGGACCCGCAGACCGGGCGTGATCGGCACCCCGTTGCTGGTGAAGTCGGCCGTCAGGATGCGGTAGTTCTGGTTTGACGCCGGGTTGTAGACGATCGTGTCGATGGCGACCGTGCCCGGCGCGTCCCACTCCTTCGCGAGCAGCGCGGCGAACTCCCCGGCCTGCGCCTGCGGGACGCCGTGACTGGCCGCAAGGTCGCGTCCGGCCGCCCGGCCCGCCTCCCCGACATTCGCGAACAGGCCGCCGACGCAGGTGATCGTCGCGTCGTCCGAACCCGTACACTTGACCAGGATGAAGCCCTTCGGCATTGCTCTCCCCTCTCCGTTTCCACTGCTCACCGAGCAGCACTCCCGGGCCACCGGCCGGAGCCGGTTGCCCTAGGGCGCCTCCCGATCAGGTGACCGTCACCCAGCGGTGGCAGGTCATCAGAACGTTGTCGTAGTCGCCGGATGTGGCTTCGGCCTGGAACTCCTCACCCTTGGCCGTAGCCTCAGCCCGGGGCATCCCTTCGGTGTCGACCAGGTAGTTGATCAGCTCCCGGCGCACCCTGCGGAAGACCAGAACCGCATGGCCGTCGGTCCCCGTGAGCTGCACCACGCAGCCCGGGTACTTCACCGTCGTCCCGCTTGCTTCGGACATAGCCCGTTCTCCCCTTCTCGTTTGCCCCAGTTGGCGCCGCAGAGATCGCAGCGCTTTCCATCGCCGTGCGCGCCCCGGCCGTGGCCACTTCCGAACGGTGCCGGGGCGGGGTTCAGCCGGTCCTCGCGCACGCCGTGCAGCGGGTTGTTCCCGATGCTGTACAGCTCGTACGCGACCGTGGTCACGCCGTCTGCGGTCATCGCGTCGAACCCCCGCACGTAGCCGGACAGGAACGGCAGCCGGGTGGCCGCCTCAGGGTTCGACGAGGTGTCGATCCGGACGAAGTCACCGTCCTGAAACCTCAGCGGCATTCCCTCCGGCGCTTCCCATCGCTGGCTCACTTCGCCGCTTCCTCCTTGTACGGGGCGAACGCCTCGCGGGCCGCCGCCTCGGCGTACTCCCGGCCGATGTAGCCCCAGCAGGAGTCCTCGTGCTCCCACGTGTCCCTCTCGGCATCGTCGTGGTCCTGGCTCACCCAGTGGACCGACTTCTCGATGACGTGGCCGTAGACCTCACCGCTGGCCCACAGTTGGTACTCGCGGACCTCGGCCTCGATGACCTTCTCGGCCGTCCATGGGGTCTCGGCCAGCTTCTCCGGCGTGACGTACCAGATCGAGTGAGCCCCGTCGTGCGGGTTCTCCTCGACGGCCACCACGCCGTGCATCATCCGCGCCCACCGGATGAACAGCTCGACGCCCTTGCCCCGGTGAGCGAAGCGGTGCCAGCCGTACGCCAGGGGGCCGCCGTCTTCGTCGATCTTGATGTACCGCCGCTGGCTCCCGAGCGTGATCACGTTGGTCAGGTTGCAGTCCTGCTCGGTGCGGGGGTTCGAACTGGCACTGTCCTGCTGGACCTCCAGCGTCAGCCGGTAGCGGCCAGCCGTCTCAAGGATCTCCGTCATGTCCTTCTCCATTTCCGATTCCGTGTGTGCGTACGGGCGCCGGGCCGACGGGGTCAGGCCGTGTCTTCCGGCGCCCCGCATTCCGTGCAGTTCCCGCTACGCGGGTCGACGGAGCAGACCAGACCGGCGTCGAGGCAGGCCGCGCTTGACTCGCCCCGGGTGAGACGCGGGAGGCTGTTGCCCTCCCAGAAGATCTTCATTGCCGTGCTGTCCGCCAGGTCGATGTGTGCCCGGCCCAAGTCCTCGGGATCGACCGGATCGTCCCCGCCCTTGTAGTGCGTGCACCCGTAGTCCTCACCCGGGTACGTGATCCCGTGCCGGACGAAAGCCCCGCAGCACGCGCAGTACTCGCACGAGTCGGACTCCCCGAGCAGACCCACCGAGACGTACGTCCCGGCGCTCAGGCGCAGGTCGCTCACGGACGACGGGTCGGCCGCGTCCCGCTCATGCACACCGATGGCCCGCAGGACTGCCATGGTGCATCCCGAGTCGCCGCACGTGGTGTACGCGCTGTCGGTGTAGCCGTTGTTCGTGATCAGGACTTCCTCGGCGTCGCTCATGCCGTGACCACCAGAAGACCAGCCATGCAGGTGCTCGCGCAGTCGTCGCAGACCAGGCCGACATGGAAGGCGCGCTTCTCCCCGGCGTCGGCACCCATGTAGGCGTGGGCGTCGGGGTCGCCCGCGATTCCGTCCTCCGGGAAGTGCCGCAAGTGCTCGCATCCACACCTCGTGGCCGGGGTGGCTACAAGCGCGGCGCTGTTGTCCGCAAGGATCTCGGCGATGCGCTTGAGCTTGTCGGGGCCGATGCCGAGGATGTGCGTCTCGCCCTCGGCGGTGATCAGCTTGATCGTGCCGCCGTTGTCCAGACTGCCGAGCCTGCGGACCTGCGAGGCCTCGTAGGAGTAGTCGAAGTTAGTCATGATCCTTTTCCTTCCCTTTCCGGTCCAGCACTGGAACACCCGGTTTCCCGGGTGCTCCCGAACCCACCGGCCTAGGCCAGGGTAGCATCCCGTCAGTACGGACGGGGGTAGTGGAACGCGAGAGACAGCGACCGGGACGGGCTCTTCCCGGTCCGCCGGGGCGGGACCCGGATGTAGTCCAGCCGGATGCCGCCGATCACGTCGAACTCGTCCCCGGCATCGGGCCACCGGCACGTCTCCGGGGCGCCCTTCGGGCCGCTGATCCTGAGGCCCCACGGTTCGACGGACGCCACGCGGACGTCACCCCGGAACTCGTTGGCGCCGTGGCTGTACCAGCTCACCGCCCAGCCCGGCTTGACCTTGTCGGCCAGCTCCCGGAACTGCTTCATGCTGCCCGGCACGACCACCCCGTGGTCGGAGTGCAGGAACTTCCTGCGCGTGGAGTCCAGGAAGGCGGGACGGAAGATCTCCGCCCCCACGAACCGCCCGTTCTCCGGGGTGTCGTCCCAGTTGTCGCCCACCGTGCACGCGTCGAACGGGGCCAGGAAGGACGTTCCGTCCCGGCGTTCCACCTCGTAGTTCCCGGCGTGGATATGCCCGTCGTTGTACCGCACGCGGGCGACGCCGTAGACCAGCCCGCCGTCCGCTTCGGCCTTGACCCGCAGGCCCGTCAGGGACCTCTGCTCGGTGCTCATCGGTGGGCTCCGTCCGTCAGCCGGTCCCGCTCTGCCACGTGGGCGAAGGTGAGCGTCGGCGGCCGGGTGTTGAAGTGGCTGTACAGATGCTCGGTCTGGCGCGTGGAGAAGGCCGCCAGGGCCCGGTCGAACTCGAAGGTGATCGTCGAGTTGCCGACCTCGCCCTGCGGGTCGGCCGTCCAGACGTAGTACTCCCGCTTGTGGGCGGAGTACGCCAGGACCGTGCCGACGCCGTTCTTCCGGCTG
>Ga0307515_10010358_pt1 | contig 17864 bp, 4 predicted proteins | sample 17_EM_MG_FD_194513 | JGI IMG/M metagenome (GOLD analysis project Ga0307515, IMG submission 194513) | Populus trichocarpa ectomycorrhiza microbial communities from riparian zone in the Pacific Northwest, United States - 17_EM | ecosystem: Host-associated > Plants > Roots > Unclassified | place... | reverse complement strand
AGGGGTTGCTAGGACCGATGTAAATAAATATATACAGCTGACCGCCAAGGCTTATTATGCAGTATGCCTAAGTCATATGGTTTACTACAGGTGCTGCTATAGGAATATGCGGTATAAGTTGCCAGCTAGCAACTTATAGTAACTTATTACGACCGCAAAGAGCCTAGAAATAGCGCGTAGTATAATACCCCTAGTGGTAACCAAGAATGGCAATATGCAACATAATAGCAATGTGCGACATAATGGCAATATGCGACATAATGGCAATATGCGGCATATTGCGGCGATATGGCGGCAATGTGGCAGGTGATGTACTCTAGTACCGTTATATAAATAAAAGAAATAGAACATACCACGAGAAATCATAGCCTCAGTTGAATTCCACCGAATTCCTCTATTAGTAAGAAGCTGGTAATATTGGAAGTCTTCCTCCTGGCACTCTCTAAATGTTATCATCCTTGTTGAATTATGGTTGATATAGATACAGATATTATGGAGCTTACCGATCGGGCCTATACTATTCCAAATTTTAAATGCGTCATCGTATGAAGCACCAGCTAGCTTCCGCTCAAGCTTACTAACGCTCTTACTAAATAGTAAGGCCTTAATAACTAAGTTAATGATATAACCGAGACATCGCAGGCGTAAATAGCCAACGTTAATATCAAACTGAGTTGCTAGCTCCTTCAGCATAGTATCGTTGTCCGTAGTATTATCCATCATAAACGCCCTAAGATTCTGGCCAATCTCGTAGTTATTAATAACATCGGCTGTAATTTCTGCAATTAATTGGCCAGATTTTGCTCCATTCACTTTCCGGAAACCTAGAAGACAGTGCTTAAGCTTATACTCCTCACTAATAAAGTAAGCGCATATCGCCATATAGTCGTTACGATTTAGAGAGCGCCAGCCATCAAGTAAGAGGTTGATTTTGCTTTTTGCACATAAAATCTTGTCCTTAATCTGTGTCTTCCTTAACTGAAATATATCTATCACCTAGCCCCTAATTGTAGTATGCGAGGATGGAAGGATTGCTTTAATCTCAGGTCGGCTAGAAATAAGGAGCTGTCGAAATCGTATATTTTGAATAGTTGAAAAGCTAAGGTCGTAGGCAATGATTGTGTTAATAAGGTTCTTCTTATATTTAAGATTGTTGAATGGCGGTGGAAGAAGACCACGTTGTGTAAAGCCTACGTAAGTAGAACCTTGTCCTTGTAATAAGATGGAGTCAGGATCCTCGCCGGCTCCAGTTATTCCATGGGTCTTTTTTAAATGAGATGCAATTGATAAGGTAGAGAGTGCATTAAAGAGCTGGGTACCATAAGCCTTTTTTTGATGGCAGCGCTTACAGAGCCAGAGCTTCTCGTAGCCCTTTGCTTATAGATCAGCTCCATACTGATAAACCCAAGAAACCTTTGCCTTTGTATTTAGGACCCGTTTGTTGCGTAAGCGATACTGCACATCCTAAAGAAGCTGGCCACGGTATTTAAGAGTATTGTATTAAATGTCAAAAACGCAGGCGTGCGAGGTCTGAGTGGGCTGAGATGCTTCTGAGGTAGTCTCAAGTAAATCAGAATCAGATAATTGAGAAGTTTTGTCGATATCCGAACTCATATTACCCTTTAAAGTTAATAGGGTTATTGTATAATAAGATAATAGTGGGTAATCTAAAAAATTTTAAACCGGATAAACTATTAACCGAGACTATCAATCAGTTATCAAATATCTGACCTCGGTTCAAATATTTGATTGGCTTGACTGATATCTAATCTCGTATTTGATTGATTAGACTGACGCTTGGACTGATTGAACTTCCAATCAAATCCGTTGACTGTTGGCAGTACTGACGGCAGGTAGTTATATAGTAGAGTTCGACGTGCCTGCTTATCCAGGCCTCTACCCCAGTTTTCTAGTATTTGTCCCAAACCCAGGCCCAAAGGCCTAGGGGCTTTCCACAAGCAGTTGGCTGCCACCACCTTAACGGGGGGTCTCACCAGTTCTTTTGGATATCTTATAATGGGATTGGCCTAAGCACCAGTCCGCCCCCCCGCGGTCTGTATAAGAGTCTCCTCCTAGAGTTGGTACGCTTTCGCACGGCTTAGGAGCCTTCCATAGCCTCTAGTTTCACACCTTTTCCATTGTTTCTGCCGGCATGGGCATAAGCTGCCTTTTCCAGGGGTCGCAACTCCCGTCTTACGTGCCTACTGGCATAATCCTATAAAGGTGTCGTGGAGACGATAATATATAACGAGTAGATATTATTAAGCTACGTATATAAACTGTGTAATAAAGTTAAGACGTTATGTAAGGAAAGAAGGTAGGAAAATAGGAAGAAAGGGTATATATTGTGGACTTAGTTGCTTAATTAATACGTATATAGAGTAGAATAGGATTTGGGTAGTAGTCCTGGCAGAACTTAGCAGAATTTAGTAGAACTTAGTAGAACTTAGTAGAACTTAGTAGAACTTAGTAGAATATAGCAAAATGTGGTAGGTTGCTGTTAGATTGCCGCAGATTGCTATTAGATTGCCGTCTTATGGTCGGTCTCTAGTTACTAAGTTAGGAGAAATAGGTGGATGTATATAAGGTGTTACGGGGGTGTCCTATAATAGTACCCCCCTTTAAACTTAAGCTTCTGCGAGATAGGGCTATAGTAGTTCTAGGTGGAGTTTATAAAAGTCTTCTACGGCCTATATAAGTCCTATAGAGTCGATGGGTTCCTATAGGGGCTTAGTAAAGCCTCTCCATTTTGTAAGATATATATATTAGCGTTTCCGTTTATTATACTTAATGTCGTTAATTCTTTTAATAGAGTACTTGTTCTTACTATCCACTTTAACTAGTAGGGAAAGGTCTTATATTTATCTGGGTAGGGTATTTAATATAGGAGTAGTAGAGTAGAGGACTAACGTATAGAATATAGGGTGGATTTTAACCATATTAGGGAGCTTTAGTTAGTAGGCGTAAGAGGAGACAACCTTCTTAACCTTATAAGGGCTAGCGTTCTTCTAATTAAGTTTCTTAGCAGGTTGTTTTATATTTAGATTTCTTATATCTAGCTAGACGAAGTTACTAACTTAATAGGCTAGTGCTAGGGTTTGTTTCTTATTTGCTGCGGCTTTATAAATAAATTAAGCCTATATTATTTCGTTAGTAAGGAACTGTTATAGTTCCTCAATCTTTTTTATAAATTTATTTACTTCTGCAACTTATAAGGCGTAGTAAGTAGGGTAAGAAATATTACTAAAGGGTTTAAAACCCATTTATAGATGCTAGCTATAGTTAGCTAGAAATAGGGAGACCTTTATAATTTCTAAGATAGAATTATTTGTAGTAAACTTAGTAAATATAAGCTAGTTAATCTAGTTATCTTATAAGTATAATATTGTCGGAATGTTAGTTATGTGACGTGGTTACGGGACTACGAAGCGAGACTAGCTAATCTGACCTTGGAGCAAACCCCTATTTCTAAACAATAACAACTACCAACTTCAATACCGCATACGTACCACTATAAGTGATATTCGTGCACGTTAATAATGCGAGTATACCGACACTAATTAGTAGATATATAGATTAGGAAATACGTAATAGTAAAGTTTAAGAAACAGCACTACTTACCTAGTGTTTAATGATCGCAGAGCTATCGCCCTATTTTAGTTGAAGGAGAGAGCTACGTTACCTTTAAAGCTCGAGACTATGTATTAGCTTAACTGCTAACGCGTTCGATTGCCTAGAGGCTTATATCTTTGCTAAGAATCGTCTTTAGTTCTTTAAAAACTGTAGACTTATTAATAGGACACATACACACCCGGAAGACACCACCCTTAAAGCTTAAGACCCTATATTAGCTTAACCACTAACGCGTAAAATCGCCTAGAGGATTATATCTTTGCTAAGAATCGTCTTTAGTCTTTAAAAACTGTAGATTTGTTAAGGGGACACTTAAATACCCTTACCTTAATACCCTTACCTTAACACCCTTACCCTTATACTACCCTTATATCTATCCTTATACCCACCCTTATACCTACAATTATGGCACTAACGGAGGAAGAATGGGCCGTAATGGCTAGTAAATATAGATACGGAATTAATGTAGACGAGGCTACAAAGGACGAACTAATAGAGTTTATAGAAACGATAATATATCTATATAAGATATAAGACCTTACGGATAACGACTTGTGGGCCGTCTTTTAAGAGCAGTTTAAGGGATTTATAGTGGAGAGCTTTAAGAAGATACGCACAGATATTAGATCTAAACTGCAAAGATATCTCCTTAAAAGAGGTGTTTACGTAGGCAAATATAACAGCAGAGTTACTATATCTAAGCTGCTATTTAAAGTTATATAATAAGAAGAACTACATTAATAGATAGATAAGGAGATTGTGGTAACTATTAAGGAGTTAGCAGAACTACTGGCTATAAGAGTATTACGAAACAGGTTAAACCACACTCGTAACGGTTTATTGTCTTAGCCTATAGCTATAGTTGCAATACCACCTGGGTTTAGTACGCAAACACCTATATCTACACCTCTACTACCCCTACTACCTCTAACGCCTGTTATTCAGCCCGCTATTCAGTCTGCTATTTAGCCTACCCCTATTTAGCCTACCTCTAACTATAGGCAAATACACACCCTTATTAACCAATTGCTATAGCTAAGAGAGCAGCAACTATAGCAGCCGTAGCAACCGCAGCAGCTATATATATATACACTACCCAAACTAGCTATGCCTAGTGTGGAGTAAGGACCTAGGCAAGGACCTAGATATAGTAAGGAGGTAGCCACGATTATAAAGATCTATACAGACGACTAAAAGTACGATGGAGTTAGTGATAGCTTTAACTTTAAGTTAACCATCTTCTATAACATCTGTAAGAGATCTGGCTTACTACCAAAAGGCTACGCAGTGGCATTCCCTAGTATGCTAAAAGGGCTTGCTTAAGACCACTACTATAACAGTAACCTTAAGTTAAGACCTTTTACTAAAGCCTGCAACTATATACGACAGTTCTTTAAAGGGCTAGAATACTACTGTAAGAACCTTATAGAGTAGAACAGCATAACCCTCTAAGGAGTTATAAATGAGAACCCTAATAAGTTAATCTATTAGAACTTCTAACTGCTTATAGATAAACTGCTAAAGTAACGTTATAGACTATACCTAGACTTTTATATAAACCGTATTCTTACGAATAAATTAGTTACTGCTTGCTAGGGAGTACCAGCATGCTATATCGCTGTCTCTAACCCTTTAGAAGACCTTTCTTAGTTAATTAGTAAGCTACAATCCTCTATTATTGCGTAGGAAAAAGAACACCCCTTATAGGCCTTAATGAGACCGTCTTACTAAGCCTTTTTTACGGATCGACGCTACTATTAGAATGACTAGAGTTAAGACCAAAACACTAATTACTATGGCAGCAATTGCTCTTATAGAACTAATAACAGACTAAAGGCTAAGTGCTATATCTGCAAGAAGGAGAACTGCTGTTCTTAGAAACATATAGAAGAGGAGCATAGTTGGTCCAGAGACGACTATAGGAGACGCTTTATTAATATCAAGGGCCGCAATAAGGGTAACTTTAATAACCACTTTAAGCAATACGTCGCTGCTTGCGAAAGAGATAAAGATAAAGATTTAAACTTTAAAGCCTATATATAAGACGCTAACGACTTTAGAAGCAATGCCGGAGAACCTAATAATAGTTCTACCTATATTACCACCTTTGGAACACTTACTATAGAGGAAGTAACCTCTATAAGCGTAGAGCTAGCTAATAAGGCTTATATATACCTGCTTATGGCTTTAAAACTTACCATAGAGTTTACCACAAAACCCTACACGGAGACTAACCCATTTGCCTATAATACGGCTATAACTATAGCGTTATAATATACCTTAACGGTCTTTATGGGAATTATAATTGATATAGGTGCTTCACGTAAGTCTACGGCTGGCTATGGCCAATTCTAAGCCCTATAGGCCGTAGATAAGTCCGTAAGTCTTAACACGTTAACTAAGGGCTAAGTAACTATCTAATTTGGGATCGGAGCCTCTACGTCTATTAGAACCATAGACGTTAACAGCCCTATAGGTAAGGTATAATTCTATATCGTTAAAGCAGATACTCTTTTCCTACTTTACTTAGCAGATATGGATAGACTCTATATCAAATACGATAACCTAAAGGACGTCATTATTACTCGCACTAAAAAGGTGCCAGTAGTTAGACGATTTGGCCACCCGTTTCTCGTATGGAGCTTCTCTTTACAGTCTTATTTAGTTGAGTCCTCTTTGCAGTCTTATTTAGTCGAGTCTTTTAACGCGAACCCTTGCTACTTAACTGACGTAGAGCTACGACGTCTACACCGTCGATTTGGTTACCTGTCAGTTAATAGACTGCAAAAGCTTCTCGACAAGACTGGCTATGGCTATAATACTGATAGATCTGCTATTGAAGAGCTAACTAGACTCTGCCACCACTGCTAAAAGTTTAGCAGATCTTTAAGTAGATTTTGCTTTACCTTACGAGACAACGTTAATTTTAATTACAATATTATTGTCGACATTATATATATTAGCGGCTCCCCCCTACTACACGTAGTTAATAAAGCAACTTAATTTTAAGCTAGCAGATAGCTACAAGACATCAGCGCCAAGCATACTTAGGACGTTCTACAAATATGCTAGATTGACAGCTATTTAAGACTACTAGACTTAATCACCACAGACACTAGGAAGAACTTTATTAGTAAAGAGTTTAAGCACTACGCTGCTACTATAGGAGTAACTATAAAGTTAGTTCTAGTCAAATCACATAACTCTATTAGAATGGTAGAGCGCTACTACGGTCCGCTACAACGAGCCTACTAAATTATTATAACTGAAATCCCTGAAATTAGCAAGGAGATAGCCCTATAAATGGCTTTTAAAGCCATTAATGACACGGCTAGCCTAGAAGGCCTAGTCCCTACACTCCTAGTCTTTGGAGCCTACCCCCAAATGGTTAAATTGGACGTACTATTACCTTCAGTTATATAGCGAGCTGCGGCCATTAAGAAAGTAATGGTAGAAATCTAGAAGCTACGAGCTGAATAATAGATCGCTGACGCTCTTAATATGCGAAATGGATAATAAACTAACGCTATTTACGGCCTCCCACCTAGTTCGCCTGTCTTAGTCTAGAGAGAAGGCAATACTAGCTAAAGTGGTTATTAGGACAGGCCATATATGCTACTTACTATTAATGGTAAGACCTACACCGTAAAGCTACCAAATAGGCCTACGACCTTCCGCTCTATAGTTATAAAACCTTACCTACTAGACTTATAAGACTTAGTCGAACCATAAGAGTCTATTAAATTAGCTAAACCAGTACCTATACTAGCTGAACCTTAATTGTTACCTAAAGCTGAACTATAGCTACCGCTAAAGCGAGGCAGAGGTCGCCCCTATAAATACCTATTACTTACGGCCGTTGCAGATACGGCTGTTATGGACGCTATAATAGATATAGGTGCTCTTACGGGTAATATTGCAGATATAGCCGATATCGCTATCTACTTGCAGGACGATAATACCGCAGATATGGCTAACACTACTACTTACTTATAGAACGATGGTAACACCTAGTTTAGCGCTTTACGGCAAAAGGAGGTTATAGGCCTACTTAAGAAAGGCGTCTTTAAGATTATTAAGCTACATAATATACTAAAGGGGGTTAGACTCTTTAATTTACGGTTTGTTAATAAGATTAAGAATAAGGGAACCGATAAAGCCTTTAAGAAATCATAACTTATTATATAGGCTTATAACGATTTAGAGAAAGAGCTAGTCCTTACTTAATTACTAACAATTTAACGAGTTAGCCAGCGGCTAATTCTCTATATCGCTACTATGCTACTATAGATATAACTTTACCTCTAAGATATCTTACAAGCCTATGTCCAGTCTACTACGAACCTAAACCGCAAATTCTATGTATAACCACTATACGAGCTAAATAAACAATTGGGAATTAATAAGGACTCCGTTCTAAAGGTTATAAAGCCACTTTATAGAGTACCTAAAGCTAGAAACTACTGGTTTAAGACCTACTATTTATACTACGTTAATTAGCTGTAAATGGACCAGTCCACGTATAACCCTTGCTTGCTTTATAGTAATAAACCTTTTAGAATTTTTAGCTTATAGACTAATAATATACTATTTCTTGTAGATAATACCTTTATAGAGGCTAAATAAAGCAAACTATATAAGGCTAAATTTATGGCTAAGGAGTAAGAGTAACTAACTACTAATACACTAGTTAAGTTCAATAGAGGACTTATTTAATTAGTATAAGATAAGAGTATTACGCTAATATAAAAGCGCTAGTGTAAGAACCTTAGTGTAGTTAATACTACGCTAGTAGATAGTACTAGCTCTAAAGGAATTACGCGTAGCCTACTTACGCTAAAGGACTAGTATATCGCTTAACGCGCCAAAAGAGCCTATATCGCCTTAGTCTGTTAACTAGAGGCTTTATTTAACTTATCCCTTACTACCTAGGTAACTAATCCTAAAGAGGTAAACGCGAAGGAGTTAAATAAGCGCCTAAGTTGGCAGATTTAGAACTTATATAGAGGTCTTAAGTTTGTTAAATTAGAGGCTAAGACCCTATAGCTCTTAGTCTTTATAAACGCTTTCTTTACTAATAATAAGGACCTCTCTTCATAAATTAGCTACGTTATTATACTAGCTAATATAACTAAGAAGGCCAATGTTATTTATTAGAGCTTAATTAAGTATAAAAGAGTTACTAGAAGCGTTCTGGCTTCTAAACTCTACGGAATGGCTTACGGCTTTAATATCGCCGTCGCTATTAAGTCTACGGTAGACAAGGTCCTATAGATTAACCTCCCGCTTATGCTTTGCACCAATTCTAAGTCGCTATATAACTGTCTTATATAACTTGGAACTATATAAGAGAAGCGATTAATAATTAATATAATGTGCCTTTAATAAGCCTATAAACGTTAGCAGATTACGAAGGTTAAATAGATTAATAGTGGAGCTAACCCTACGGACGCGATAACTAAGGGGAAGCCTTGCGTTGCCTTATAGCGACTTATTAACACGAACTAAGTTAATATATAGGCTGTAGGTTAGGTAGAGCGTAAGGAGTAATAAAAGGTAGTTTACGGGTCGTGACGGTGCTAGGGTACGCTACCCGCTATATTCTACGGACCCTGAATTTAACTAGCTAATTAGGATTTTCTATCCCCGGGATAGAAAATTACTATTAGCTTGCTTACCACTAGCGCCTTGGCGGCCCTCGCGATATATTAACCTGCTACCCCTAACAATTCTTCTCCTTCTATTCCTTAGCTTAGTGTCCCTATAATATAGCATTCTATAAGCTTTAGTTTAGAGGTATTAGTATAAGCCATAACACTAGTTATATAATTACGGACCTATAAGAGGAGCGTGGAAACTATTGCGTATATACTACAAATAGTCTAGAAATAGACTTGGCTTTGGAGTATAGATTAGCCTTCTTCTTAGAGTTGCTCTAGTGTCGGAATGTTAGTTATATGACGTGGTTATAGGACCACGAAGTAAGACTAGCTAATCTGACCTTAGAGCAAACCCCTATTTCTAGACAATAACAACTACCAACTTCAACACCACATACGTACCACTATAAGTGATATTCGTGCACGTTAATAATGCGAGTATACTAATAAATATATATATCCGAATATACTATTACAGACGCTTTAAGTACAATGTTATAACTACTTAGGGAAGAGTTAGAAGAAGCTAGTTAGTTAATATAGGTATGGTTTAGAATAGAGCCGATAGAGCTATATAATAGAGAATGGTAAGTAAGTTATATAATATAATCTATATAATCCGTATAATCTATATAATCTATAATAAAGCAGATAGAGTATACGTATATTATATATAAGAAGGATTTTATAGGAGTACGGTTGTGTATTTAAAGGACCTTAATCTCTACCTAGATAGTTCCTTCCTTATAGTAATTTTTAGAATATAATTAGAGTTAATCTATTAGGCAACTACTCCACTAGTTATTATTACGTTGTTAACTTTATTGCATTACCTACACACCTAGCCCATTAATAGGACCCACCGTAGTACTTACTATATAGTTCCGTTACATAATTACTACCTAGTTATAGTATTAATAGGTTAAACAATATGTCACCAAAAGCAGCTACTATAACGCCATCAACGGCAGTAACCACTTTAGGATTAGGAAACGACACTAGTATAGCAGACACTAACTTATAGCAACTAGTAACGGTTAAACAATTATAAGAGATAGTTAATTAGTTAACGGAGGGCTCCAAAAAATCGGCCTCTGCACCTCCACGCGGTGGAGCCTAGGAACCTGGCAGACAGCTATCGGCGTTCTATTAGGATTATGCTAATAGACTACCAGAGCAAACGCAGAGACGTGTGTACGGCGGCGCAGCGCGGGCGCGGCGACACGGTGGTGGTATCGTGAAAATTTTTCACTGGGAGGGTGAGCCCTAACAAGAACTCGACATAACTACTACTACGTCTTTACGTATACTCCAATTAATTATTCAAATTACGGCATCTACCTATAGCGGCGCGATCCCCTTCTTCTTATGCGGTATAACAGTATACATACCGTACGGCACCTATACGCAGCTAAACCGTACCTCGCAGGCGGAAGGCCTGAGCCTCTCAAATCCACCTGCCCTCTACCCCTTTATACCTTAATCCACCCAGCACGTTCTAATACGTTGGTAGCGTAGGTACTAGGGCTTGGTGTACCCTAGTACTAGGTTAAGCGCGATATTAAATATAGGAAGATAGAAAGGAATAAGGGATACTAAGGGTAATTAGAACAGGGCGGTGGTAGGAGGACTGTAGGCGAGATATATATATAGGGCAGTAAGAAGGAGCAAGGGCAGGCATACCTTATGGCAATCTCACGGCAACCTATAATTAAATGGAAGCATGGTATGAATGGCAATTAGGGCAAGATAGGTAATCGGACACTCTTGTACGGGCCGTACGGGAGTCTCAGAGCGGCGACCTAAGGGTATTTTTCCTCCCGTTGACGTAGTACGGGCGTGCTACCTGGTGGGGTATATGCTATATTACCTCTTACGTCTCCCTTGGAGGTTTTTTGTACCTACTTTACGGTATTAGTCTGTATGGACCCAGATGGGGACCGTATTAGACGTTAAGTAAGAACAAATAATAATAATAATTAATTAACGGAAAATAATATTATACTTAAAAATAGGATTAACGGGATAGAAGTAGTAAAGGTTAAGTTACTATTAATTAAGAGATTCTTAGGAGAGAGATTAAAGCTTAAAGGATTCCTTACGTAAATGCACTTTAAGGTTACGTAAGAGGGAGTAAAGCTAACAATACCTATGGATTAAGTAGCGTACGTAGAACTATTTCTATTAGGAAGAGCACTTAAATAGTTTAAGCTTTACTTTATAGAAATATAGGTAAACGGAATAATAACTATAAACTAAGAGGTACGGTTTATGTTCTTTAGTTAGGGTAGATTCGCGAAGCGACTTATATAAATATTTGGAGACCTAAAGGCAACGACTACGGCGGAAAAAAGACTACAAGATATTACGCAGTAAACCTTAGTAATTAAGTATATAACGTAGTTCTAAACGCTAGTAATATAGGTTAAGTAGAATAATAAGGCGCTTATGGCACAATATAAGTAAGGACTTAAGGCTAAAGTCTAGGATATAATTATCCTAATGGAAGATATAAATACCCTAAGGGAACCAATAGATTAAGCGATAAAGATCGATAATAGGATTTACTAAAGGGAATAGACTAAGAGAGGTTAAAATAGAGTTCTATAGTTGTATAAGACGTAAAGTACGTATTAACTAAAGCTAAATTAGAAATTATAATATGGCGCAGAGCTAATAGACCTAAGTAGTACTAAAGAAACCTATAAGAGATGGATAAAGAAACTATAGAAACCTAGAGGTTAAGGATTAAGTAATTATAGGACTAAGGAGTAGAGGCTAAACCAGAGATCTTAATAGTAGAAGACGTTTAGGCGAACTCTATAGCAAAGTTAATAGTTTGGAGACGGAGCTTATATAAATTATAGGAAATAAGGTTACTTTGCTAGAGATTATAAAAATAGTTAGAGTTACTATATAATAAAGGGAACTAAACTAGTAGATAACACACACATATAGAGGAATAATAATGTACTACGAGGAATAAAAGAGTGTTTAATTAAAAGTTTCGCGTTTTATTATAATAACGTATATTAAATTTATAAAGACGCTAAGTATGGTATAAGCTATTAGCTATAGGAGCTAAAACCCTTAAAATATAAGGGAACTAATAAACTAATATATAGATCGGATATTAAACACAATAAGTTTAATATAGGCGAAACATTTATAGATAATAAGGTAATAAAGGCAGCTTAGCTTCTAATTAAATCTTATAATTATATATCTGGTAAAGAGGTAACTTATCTAAAGCCGCTTTTAAGAATGCATTCTTATATCCCGTATAAATAGTAGGGAGGAAGTATTTAACTAGTTCCTTATTAGTTTTCTTAGCTAGCTTTTCTTCCCTTTTGTTAATAATCCGGTTAATTTTATATAAGCTAGTTATAAAGACCTTATTATCCCTCCTATATATATTAAAGTGGAATACTATAGTGCTAATTGCCGCGATATCTACTATAGGGGGTTGCGTAATAATGGAGGTGTATAGGACCTTAGGGGCTTCCAGGGTAAAGGCGTTATTATTACTCCTTTTCGCTCCTATCACATTTTTTAGAGGTTATCTCTTATATCCTATTAGTATATTCTCTTCCATATTAGTTAAATCTGCGTAATTTAGATATTGTCTATATTATTATTTATCCCGCTACTATATATAGAGTCTTCGTTAACTATAGCGCTTTAAGGGAGTATCTTTATTAGTATAAAAGAGTTCCTTTTAGCCTCGCGATAGGCATCTTCTTAGGCGAAGGCTAGGTCGCGGTCCCTAACATTCTACTAATAGGTAGGGTTAGCCCTCGCAGCTAGTATCTTGCAGTTAGTTCGGATTTCCCTAATAAAGAAAGGTAATTTCAGTCTATCCTCTAGCTAGATAAATTATCTTTATTATATATTTAGCCAAATATTAAAATAGGATATCTATTTTTAGCTAAGGATTATATTATAGCTAGGATATAAAAGGGAATACTATACTAGCGTTGTCCGTTAAAAGCGATATATAACTTTAGGATATAGGTAACTAGCTTACTGGCCTAACCGTTATATCCTCTTACTTAAATAGGCTTCTCTAGTCTAGTAGCTTTTATATTTAGAAACTTAGCAACGTTATTTATATAGGCAGTATTTATAAAGGTAAAGCTATTTGCTCTAGTGTTAATAAGGGCGGTTATATTAACATTATATCTATTTTAAGATACTATATATAGAACTATAAAGTGTTTTCCACCTATTAACTAACTTAGATTAATTTCTTTAAGATCAATAGGGTACCCTAGGGGGGAGTCTTTCCCTAAGGTTCTTCTTTTCCTAACTTGTTAGACGTCTCTCCTTTCTCTATCTCCTTAATATCGCCTATATCCTTTAGCTCTAGGTAAAATAAGGCAAAGTAACTATTTTTATCGCAGTTGTAGCATATACCCGTAGTAGGGTTAATTAGGGTATTACGGTAATTGCTAGTTAAGGGCGTAGTATACGGCAGGTTAGGCGAGGCTCGTAAATACGCAGTAGTGACTACTTTTAGAGTAGGGACCGTAGTAGCTTGTCTTCCTACTCTAGCTTCTATAGGTGTAGTTAATAGATTCTAGGGTCGCTTCTACTAATTAAGGCGGGCGTTAATTCGCTTTAGTTCTAAATTTAATAATAGGCAATAAGCCGCGAGTTTTTTTTATTGTTTAGTAGGTTGTTTAAGGTTACTATAATCTTCTCTTATAGCCTAATCATTAGTTTATTATATAGGTCCAATCGGTAATTTTTAAGGGGGACTTAGCCTTTTCCTATAAGGTATAGGAATTAAGTCTAGAATTTGGTAAAGGGTTAGTTTAGTTTTATTATTAGGCGATTATAGTTATACTAGGTATCTTATACTTTATTTAGGTTAATATAAATAGTAGCTAAGTACTATAGCATCTTATTAACGGATATAAATTAGACAGGGGAATCGTCCTTAAACTTGGCTTAAAGGTGCCGTTAGGCGTCCCCTATAGTTTAACTAAAGAGGTAGAGTATTTTAGCTTCTTTAAAAAGGAAATAGTTATAGTTAACACGGAGCTTTTCTTATACTTAAAATCCTCTAATTTTTAAAGGTAGAGTCTATTCCGTTAGATAGTGGTTAGGGGTTAGGGAGCTTAACGGACTTTAATTGCTTTATTATTATATCCGTACTCTCTGGTATATTATATTTAGTTAAATAGATAGAACAACTAGGACTTTTAAAAGGGGGAGCTAAACTATTTTATAGGGCTGTAAGGCTGTCTAGGATCTCTTATAGGGTCTTTTATATACTTTAAGCTTAGAAACGGTTGGCTTCCTAATTAGCCGTTAGGGCACGAATCCATTTATATACGTCTATAATATTATTATTATCTTTAATTTCGGATCCTAATTAAATCTCATATTCTTCTTAGGTTAGGGCAGCTCTTTTAAATAAGCTTGCTTTAGGTGCCATTGTTAGCTTCTTAAGGTTTATTAGTATTATACGCTTTAGTTTTAATTCCGGGGTATAGGTCTAGTCCTATTTGGCTAATAGAGTAGGATATTATAAAGGCCTTCCCAGGCAGTATAGAGTTGTTTTAGTATTTAAGTATAGCGCGTTAACGCGTCGTTGTAGACAAAGTTTCTTTTAGGGTAGGATATTATTAAGGCCTTCCCAGGCAGTATAAGGTGAGCTTAGTATAATATTATAGCTTATATAAATGCCTCTAAACCGAAGCTTGTAAAATGCTATATTATAAAGATACTAAGCTAAAGAGAAGAGGAGAGGTATATATAGGAGGTAGAGACGTAATATATACGCGTTATAACGCCAAGTCCTTAGCCGAACCCCTAACTAGGCTCTCTGTCTAGGTTACGCCATAACATGGGCTAATTTACCCCACAACACTATACTTTAGTAAAAGTAGTAGTAAGTTTATCCTTAAGACAGGACCCTATAATAAATTAGATAAGGAAGTTAAAAACTATAAAGATTAATAAGATATATATACTTAGCGTTAAAAACGGATTAAATATTATAGGATAATTATATATTCGCTTACGTACACTTAGCGTAAAAAGAAGGTTAGTAACTAAATAGAGCCGCAATCGTAACGTATACTAACTTCTTTTTCGCATAATAAAAATAGGACGGTATAACTTTACTAAGTAAAGAATAAATATTATTAGCTAATTATAATGGTTAGACGCAGAAGATCTAATAGGAGGTATTAAAAATAATAAAGGTTATTAAATTAAAAATAGAAATGCTATACCTCTAATAGATAACTTAAAGATAGGAGATATCTTTAAGGACGAAGATAAAGAGAAGGGGAATAGTGTTATGGACCTTATATTAGCAATAATACGACTACTAAAAAAAGATATATATGGGTTAGTTAAGATAGTATAGGAGGCGCTAGAACCGATTAAGCTATAGAATAAGGGGTAACTAAGTTATATAGCTAGTCATATTATAAGTTTAAAACGTAGAAATATAGAAATATGGGAATGTAATATACTAACGTACTAACGTACTTAGTATATTTTTTAGGCGCAGTATTATATATTTAAAGGACTACAGTCCCTACTTAGATAGTTCTCTTCTTTATAGTAAATCTTAGAATATAATTAGAGTTAATCTATTAGGCAACCTACTCCATTAGTTATTATTACATTATTAACTTCTTATTTACCTATATATTTAGCCTATTAATAAGTCTACTATAGTTCCTACTATAAGGCTTCGTTATATATATACTATAATACTAATTATAGGCTAGTAGTCTTCCGGGTGGGTTCTAGTTAGTTCCCTAGTTAGATATAACGTATTAGCCACCCAGTCGAGCCAGCCAAAACTCACCAAAAAGTCGCATTTTCAAAGCTTTGCATCTAAGCAACCATTAGGTTAAATTTTGTAAAATTCTAAATACTACGTATTTAGGGTATAAAAATTAAGAATATAATACTCTCTATATTTTTTCTTAAGTGTGTTTAAAATATAAAGGGAAAACGCATTTTCTCTATATAAATTTCCTGACCGTTCCCTCCCGTTTCTTAAGATTAACATAACGCCCTTATTTAGACACGTTATGGGTAAGTAAATAGCATTAGGCCATCTTAGAATAACTAAATCTAAAATTTTAGCAATTTTAGCTTTGTCGTTGTGGAATTATTAAGCTTTAAAAATGCGACTTTTTGGTGAGTTTTGGGGTGGCTCGGGTGGCTGGCTGGCTCGACTGGGTGGCTAATACGTTATTAGTATATTTCTTTAGTGTTTTTAGCTTAGAGAAAGATCTTAAAATTACTTTTAGCGCTTAATCTTCTAATTAGCCTAAGTGGGGCTAAAGGGCTGCTTTTTAGCAGTATTGCGGCCATTATAGAGAGTATTTATATTTTCCTTAGCGTTGCTAGTAACTATTAGTATATAAGAGTCTTTAAGCTCCTAGCGTATCTAGGTAGTAGGGCTTATTTAGCTATCTTATCTAGACGTTTATATTGTCGCAATTTCTTACTATTAGAGAGACCTTTTTACTATAGCGCGACGGCTTTCTATAAGGTATTTATAGAGTTTCTATTTAGGTTATCTCGAGATTTTTAAGGGAGGATAGTAGATATAAATAAAGATATAAAAAAATAATCTGGTTTTTAAGCTAGCTGCCCTTTTTAATAGAGTAGAAAGGATTTAAATATAAGGGAACTTTATAGATAAGGGGCTATAAGAACACGATTATAAAATAGGATAGATTAGTAAGAGAGACAAATCCTTAAAGAGGTAAGGCCTTTAGGATTGTGGAGACTATATACTACGGGTACGTGCCTCCGGCACGTAACCGATAGACGTTTAGAGGTTATCCTAGGGGCAACCCGAGGTGATATTATGGAGTAAGTATAAGCGACGATAATATATAGCAAGGTAGATATTATTAAGCTATATATATAAACTGTGTAAGGAAGTTAAGACGTTACGTAAGGAAAGAAGGTAAGAAAATGGGAAGAAAGGGTCTATATTGTTAACTTAGTTGCTTAATTAATATATGCACGGGGCAGAATAGGATTTAGGGAGCGGTCCTAGCAGAACTTAGCAGGATTTAGTAGACTTAGCAGAATATAGCAGAATGTAGTAGATTGCCGTAAATTGCCATCAGATTGCCGTTAGATTACTATCTTATAGTTAGTCTCTAATTGCTAAGTTGGTAGAAATAGGTAGATGTGTATAAGGTGTTACGGGGGTGTCCCGTAACAGTACCCCCCCTTTAAACTCGAGCTTTTGCAAGATAGGGTTGTGGTAGTTCTAGGTAAAGTTTATAAAAGTCTTCTGCGGCTTATATAAGTCCTATAAAGTTAATAGGTTCCTATAAGGGCTTAGTATAGCCTTTCTACTTTATAAGATATATGTAGTAGCGTTTCCGTTTATTATACTTAATATTATTAATTCTTTTAATAAAGTACTTATTCTCACCGTCTACCTTAACTAGTAGGGGAGGGTCCTATATCTATCTAGGCAGGGCGTCTAATACGGGGGTAGTAGGGTAGAGGACTGACGTATAAAATATAGGGTGGATTTTAACTGTATCTAGGAGCTTTAGTTAGTAGGTATAA
>Ga0307515_10010357_pt1 | contig 17865 bp, 4 predicted proteins | sample 17_EM_MG_FD_194513 | JGI IMG/M metagenome (GOLD analysis project Ga0307515, IMG submission 194513) | Populus trichocarpa ectomycorrhiza microbial communities from riparian zone in the Pacific Northwest, United States - 17_EM | ecosystem: Host-associated > Plants > Roots > Unclassified | place... | reverse complement strand
TATTCAATTAAGAGGAATGAAATTGGATTTTCTATAAGGATGACATAATTAGTTAGGTATACAAAGAAAATTAATTTTTTAATCATCACAACACTCCCTCGTAACACAAATATATTCATGGCTAGTTTTCATATGGAAAGGTAGGCCATTGTATGGTTTCAGGAGATAGAGGAAATTGGAACTATCACCAGCTAGGAATCATTCGTGAATGCCTTACAGATTGGATTTGGGTCATCTACCTATAATGATTTTATGGAAGCTCTTATTAACTTGAGACAGACTTCATTGGTTAAAAATTACTCACTTTGAAATAATTTCAAACGGAGTTAGAGGTCTTTCAAGTTCTTACCATTTAAGTTGTTTCCTGTGAAGACTAAATGAGGAGATTAAGAATTGGGTTAGGATGCTAAATCCTTAAAATCTAGTGGTTGTTTATGGGCTTTCCTGGATGCAAAAGGAGAACATTTTGGTGGTAAGAAGAAGTTGAAAGCCTGCCTAGAACTGATTTCAAATCCAACTTATCACTTCAGAAATTATCGTCGATCCAGTTGAAGGAAAAGAGGGAGAAGGGTTTGTTTTTTAAATGCAACAAAGAGTGGAACCTAAGCCATAAAAATGGAGGTCCAAAATTGTTCGTAATTGAAGAAGTTGGTGAGGAAGATGAAGGATGATATTCTGCTACCCTCACCTTAAAGACAAGGTTTTTTTAAATGAGAAGGGAGTGTAATGGATCTGGGGTTTGGTTTTGACCATGGATGAAAGAATGACTAAAAAAAAACCAAGTGAATGGTGAGGATGATGTTTAGGATGTTCACTGATCCATGAGACTTCAACATGTAGCATAGCAGCATTTAAAGGTTAAAGCCATTATCAAGTCTTCAGTCAAAATATATAGCTAATATCTTTTCAAATTTAAATTTAAATCTATTTAAAATTCTAATATTTTAAATTCTAATCCTTCAGTTACTATGTTTAGAAATTTTTATTTTATTTAGATCCATTTTTTTTTGTAATTCACTCGTTTTTTTCATTCAATAAAGTTTTCTGATTTCATGCTTTAATTTCCAGATTTGTTGCATTAATAAAAATCTGGATATTTTTCAGTTCCAGATTTTGTTTTGTCAAAGGTTTGGTTTTTTAAAAAGTCGCGAGAATAACAATATTTTAAAGAAATTATAAACCAAGAGGGCATGTTGTCGCATGTGAAAATATCGATATTTTAAAATGCATGCAATCCCACGTAGTGATCATAATGTAAAAAAAAAAGTAAATTATTACATTTCTATATTTGCTTGTGTAATTTTTAAAATTATAATATAAAAGAGAATTGCAATAATAATAACTCACTATATTGCAAGTGTTAGATAAAAATAAATAAAAAAAATACCTACATGATTAAAAGAGGGATAATGATTATCTCAGAAAAAGAAAATTAAGTATACGACAACATGTTTGGTTGGATGCAATGGATCATATAATAATTACAATCATAATAAAAAAATAATTACAATATATTACATTTCTATATGTGGTTGTGTAATTTTTAAAATTATAATATAAAAGAAAATTATTTAAAATTGTAAAATGTTTTTTTTTTTTTTTACCAAGAACAAAGACTAAAAAATTCCAATTAAGGGCTAATTTATAAATAAAATATAGAGACTAAAATAAATTTCTAAGAATTACAAGGACTAAAATAAAACTTTGTTGAAATATATTATTAAAATTTTGCAATCAAAGAAAGTAATGTAATAACCTTACTAATTTTATTAGATTATATCATATCATATTATAACATGATTTTTTTTATATAAAAAATACATTTCCAGGATGATGAAGGCAGAGCTGCTCAACCAAACACAATGCCGCTCCATGGCCTCGTAGGAAGAGAAACACGTGGCAGCTCCATGGCCTCGTAGGAAGAGACTCATGTAAAGACAACTAACTGCATAAAAACTTAAATCTTTCAATGCTTGAATCAGAAGAGGCATGATTGTTAATTAGAAGTCCATTTATGTTTAATCTTTCTTTTTATTCCTTAATAACGTCCTTTTCTCCTGCTCAAATGTTAGGAAACTATTCCAAATTTATTACACAAATCCAAAGATAAAACAACTAAAACACAAGGTTTTTTCACTATACACTCACACATAATCATTATTCCCTGCAATAATATAATTGTGTTTTTATCCTTAAAAAAACCATATAACTTGATATTGGAGATATTTTTATCCTTTTATATCGTTCATTAATTATTTAACATTTATTTGAAGTATTTTTATTTTTTCAATATATTTTATAGTGTAAAATAATCTTATTACCCTCCAAGATAAAAAAAAAAAAAATTAGCTTGCTTCGGGGGTGTTTTTTTCTTTTCAATTCATGAAAAACAAATAAAAAACAAGTTTTTCATTGGCTTCAAAAAAATTGAAACATGTGTCCAAGGTTATTTCGGTCTTTTTATGATAGCTTTTATGTTAATTTCATGACAACCAAGGGCAATTTGATCTTTAAATGTCGGTTAATAAATTTTAAAAAATTCAAAAGTTACTGGCCTCTGCGGCACCTCCACATGGCCGAAATAGAATTTTCATTGTGTCGTTTGATGCGTCGTCACGTCCTCTTTCTTCTGGTAGGGCGCATGTCAACAACAGTGAGATAGTTTGTTGTCGGTGGACTTTTTCTTCCTTCTTTTCTCTCTCACCCCCCTAAAAATGCAGGTTTGTTCTTTTTTTTGGTATTTCAATTTCAGTACTTATTCTTTTAATTTTTAATTTTTAATTTTTCTTTTTGGCCACTTTGTAAAAGTTTGTTTTGTTTTTTTTATTTAGTCTTTCAATTCCAATTAATCATATTTCATTATTTCTAGTTTGGTTCTTATTGCTTTAATTTCTGAATTTTTTCTTTGACCTTTTTATAAAATTTTTATTTATTTTCAATTTAATCCTCAATTCTAATTTGTCATATATAATATTTTTTAATTTGATCCTTCTTCTTTTAATTTATAATTTTTTTTTCTTTGGCCCTTTTATCAAGGTTTTGGTTGTTTTTAATTTCACCCTTTAATCCAAGTTTGTTATTTTTTGTATTTGTTTTCTAATTTAGACGTTATACTTTTGATTTATTTGTCCTTTATCTTTCTTTTTTTTCAGTTAAACCCTCCAATGAAAGGATTGTTCTTGCTCTCTAATTTATTTTTTATCTTGATATTCACCCTTATTTTTTTAATTGCTATTTTTTTTATTTTAGATCATTTCGTGTAATTGATTTTTTTCCTCGATTTTATCTTTTGGCATTTGATTTTTGAGAATTGGATTTCTTAATTTTTTTTCATGTATGGTACTTCTAGTCTAATAATTTGTATCATAGATTTTAAAAGTTATCTATCGTGTAGTTTTCAAACCTGACTTAGAGGTTGACCTGTGGCAAGTTCTAAGTCACAAATCAGGTGTGTTGACCCAATCACCCTAATCTCTCTTTTTTTTATAAACATGTAGAAAGACATCATTTTGAAAAGAAAAAAAGTTATAAAAAAATATCAACAGGTTTTGACTATGTTTTTTTATAGCTAACTGGGTTGCGTGTCATCCTGGTTTTTTAACCATATCATATCGGGTCAGTTATCCCCATATTTATGTTGAAACCTGGCCCAACCTAGACCCTAAATCACCTAGGTCACTAGTCAAACCATTGGGTCGGGCTGGGTTATAGAGCAGTGATCTATTGGGTTATCTCGATCTCATTATTTTGGTCATAGGTTCAGAAAGCTAATACGGGACTGGCACCCTTTTTCTTTCACTTCTTTTATCATATATTATTTTTTTTATTTTTATTTTTCATGTATGGTGCTTCTGGTCTAATGATTTGTATCACATGTTTTAGAAGTTATCTATCATGTAGTTTTCAAACCCAACCAACAAGGTAAAACATAGTTTTTTTTAAAAAAATAGAATTATTAAACTTAGAGGATTCTATGAGTTGGGTCGCGGGTTTGAAGAGTTAAGCCGCGAAACTCAGGTCAATTCAATATGTCACCGTCTCAATATATAAAAAAGAAATATCATCTTGATTTTTATTTAAAAGTCAAATCATTTTTTATCAGTTATTCAGGTTGGTTATGGACCTACCAGGTCACTTCATGACAACTCTTACATGATTTAATTTGAAACTCGGACTAAATAAAAAAATTAAGTTGGGGAGGTTTTAAGATTGACTCGCTGAACAATAATTAATAACAATACCAAAAAATTTCTTGTGGACTAAATATTTTTTTTACATTCAACAAGTTTTGATCTAACCTACGTATCACAACCAATAAACTACTTGTTTTTAAAAAGAAACGACATACGTGCATATTTTAAATATTTTTTATGGTATTTAAAAAAATACAAAAAAAAAAAGGCAACATAAGCAGGCATTTTCTACAAAAAATGGAAAGCATCCTTTTGGCCTTAGAAAATGGCCCAGTCTGTTTCTATTATACATAATAAGGTGAGTTTCTAATATGTCTCTATATCTATATATCTAATTGTGTCAATTAAATCTCAAAATAAAAGATCATTCTTTTATATATCCTCCCATCTATTTTCCTCAAATTAACAAAAAAAAAAAAAACCACATACCTTGCACATGATTTATTTTGATGTAAAACTGACTCTTATTTTGAATAGGGTAAATAACTTGTATGTCCTCGTATCTTAAAGGTGGAGTTTAGTAAATTCTTATTTGTATAATTGTATCAATTATGCTCTTAATTTTAGTTAAGATATCCGAAATATGACAATTTAAATAAAAACTTAGAAATCCATGTGAAATTCACTTCAAGAAATTCAGTATTAGTAAATGATTTATCACAATTTTAGTTAGTTTTTTTATATAAAAAATACTATAATATCTTGAAAATATGAGACAAACATGTATTATTAGGATTTAAGATTTATTTTAAATATATTTGCCATATTTAAGAAAAAATAAATTATGTAATTGATTCTCATTTTTGGGTTATTAAGAGGAGATTTAAAAAATAAATAAACTTAAAGTACACTTAATATGCCTAATTTATTAATTTAAATAGTGTGTTATGGTAAAAAGACATTTGAAGTTTGAATGAAAGGAGTATGTTCAAAAATCACACTACGAACGAAATCATGCCATTAATGAGGCATCAAAGATGTAATTTGTTGATCATGGCAAGCAATTTTTAGTTTGTATGATCTTATAGTCTATAGAATATCAACTTACCTTAAATTTTTACCACATATAAAGTTCCATATCTATTAAATAGTATGATTATCTAATATTTTTCTTTAAGAAAGTATTTGTGACAAGAATATCCCTAAGACATCTAAAATATTTATAACTAAATATTTCATATAAAAATATTTGAAAACAATATTTGAGATTCTTTAAAAAGATCATTTGAGATGCCAAACACTTTTATGTTTGGTAAGTTAAGATATCTCAAATTCTAGAAAATTTCACATATCATAGAACACTAGATTGTTTGCAAATAAGGGAACTCAATTTTCCACTAAAATAAGGGGAATTTAGATGCCGAGGTCTTTGGCATTGTGATTATTTTAATTAGATATATACCCTTATCTTTTAGGTTGTCTAATATACCCTTATTTTTACTAATAATTACACATATTTTAAGTGCAACGGTATATGTTTTTGAACTTGAATCATCAATATCTGTTTTTTGATTGTCATAACCTAATTTTTACTTTTTTTAGAAGAAAAAAATTGCATCAAAAGTTTTTATAAAATAATTAAAATAAAAAAAAAGATGAAAAACACAATTAGGGATAAAATAAATCAAATAATGAATTTTTTAAAAAGCTAGGATTGGGCTAGAACAATTACGAAAGGTTCCAGAATAATTTTGAGGAACAATTAGAGGTTTGGTTGAAAAAAATATATAAAGAAAAGGGTTGAAATTGGGCCAATTTGCATGAATTAAAAGACTTAGGACCAAAATAAAATAAGTGAAAAATTTAGAGGTCTTATCAATTCAATTAAAGGCTTAATTAAAGAAAAAGAATAAGATTTAGAGTTAATTTGACCATGAATAAAAGAATTAAAGGACCAAGGACTAAAACAAAAGGGCGCTGAAATTAAAAGGGTCATATTATTTCTATCAAGGATATAATTAAAAGGAAATTATGGGATGAATTGAAAATTTACATAGACCAAGGACTAAAACCAAAAATCACTAAAAATCCAGGACCAAATCAGATTATCTAAAATGACATCGTTTTGTTCTTAATCCAAAACCCTAAAATTACCCCAAGACACAAATGACGTCATCTTCTTTAAATGAAATAGAAACGACGTTATTTTGGAGACGACAACAATGTCTTTTTTTTCTTCCTCAAACCAGAAAGTACGAAAGTGTGGGTGGGGAACCAACTTTAAAACCTTTATTCACATTGATTTCTTACCTATAGAAGACAAAGAATACACATATTCTCACCCATGACTTGTTACCTACAATTTCGAGCCAAAACCAATATTTTTTTAGCCCTTAAACTGCTAATAATACACACCATAACCTTTGCCTAAACCATTCCAAAATATGCAAAGCATAAGGATATTTAGGTACTCTACTTGGCCAGTTTGCAACATGAGTGAGAATAAACAAAAATTTAAAGGAACAGTTGTGATGGCTTCCTCAAGATCAAGAGTGTTGATCTTATCAGCACAAAGACCCAGGGGCTCCTATTTTCATTTATAAAAAGGCTCCCCGGAACTCCTACTAGACTAGTAATAAGAAGGTAGAAGAGTGGAAAAAATAAGAAGAAAGAAAGGGAAAGAGAGAAAGAGAGAAAAGAAGAAAGAAAAAGAAATACGAAAAGAGAGAAAATAAGAGAGAAAAAGAAGAGAGGATGGAGTAATAATAGAAAAGAAGAGATAAGAAAAAACTCTTGTAAAATAGAAACTTTGGACCTTCATTTTCTGCTACAAGGGAAACCTATCATAGCATCTCTTATAGACCTTATTAAGACAACTATTGACTCTAAAGGCATGCCCAAGAGGCCTTGGTAGTAATTTGCACACCACAACATCATTTCTAGTTGGCAAAACTAGTCCTCGTTTTGAAAAAGCAAAAACCAGGTATAGTGGAAAACTTCTTTCGATTAAGGCTTTTCTGAGCATACTTATCAAGTTGGAGGAGTTCTAGTACAATGGAAAGAATCCTAGGAAATAGTAAAGACTCCAGAAGGCTTTAATAGCATTAAAAAATAGTTGCAACAGTTGGTTTTCTAAGCATACCTAAGGAACACTAGCAGCAACAACCATAACAACATCAGGTGAGTTTTTGAGCTTTTTCTTTGTGCTAAATGTCTATCATTTGGTCCTTTCCTGGTTGTTATGTGTTAGTGTAATTTGATTTAATAATTTTTGAAGATATGAAATACAAAAAAAATAGTTATCAATGGTAAAAAATCAACCAAAATGAACATTTGTTGAAAGGTTGTTCCATGGTTGTGTTTTTATTATTCTTAGTTCATGTTTCTAGTTGGGAACAAACAATCATGAAAAATAAAAGATCCTTACATTTTGTTTTTTTTTTTATGAAAACCATTCAAAAGATGTGTTTTAGGTTTTGTTAGGTGGTTTGAACTAGGTTTTGTCATTAGGGTTAGCAATGACGACCTTTCCATATTTTTTATTGCTATAAAAATTAAGAAACAAGGTGTATTAGGGTTCATACTAAACCAAAGAACTCTTTTGGAAGCAATATATGGTTTTTAAATGGTGAAAGTTGATCCCATTCAAGCATGAAATGTTGTTACATGGCAGGGAAAGTTTCTCTTTTTTTATTCTTTGAATTGGTTTGGACATGAAATGTTAGGTGTGGGGATGTCAATTGAATCCTAAAGATGTTGATTTCCTAGGATTTCAATCTATTGTTGTGGTTAGAAGGCATGTGTGTCCTTTGATTTGGAGAACATGACAATTTAGGGTTCTTCCAATCTAGGGCTTTTATAATCTAATTTAAGTTACTTAACTTGGAAATAATGTTTTAGCAACTTAAAGTTCAATTCTTTAAAGTTTCTTTGTGCTTTAATTTTATTGTTGTTTTCTTTGCTTAGTTTGTTAGAGTTTAGGATAAGTATCCTTTATTATAGTAAATGTGAAAATCATGAGCTAAATGCATGTTTTTTGTTTTCTTAAATAATGCATGAATGAATAACAAGAGGCTTGAAACTTTTTATTTTAGAGTTTAAATTTGTTTATTGAGAATTTGTTGATTAAAAAATTAGCTTAATTAAGATTTGTGTTTTTAGGTTAATCTTAGTCGATATCAAAATTAAATATTTTGTTTAAAAGAAACAAATCAAAGTTTTTTCTTCAAATCGATGAAATCTTGTATTTTTAGAGATTAACATCAAAATTTTTTCATCCAAGTCCAAATAGAAAAAAATCTTTTATTTTTAGTGATTAATGTGAAAAACTTTTTTCCAAGTCAAAAATCGATGAAATCTTCTATTTTTAGGGATTAATATCACAATTGTTTGTCTAAGTCCAAAAATCTATAAAATCTCCTATTTTTATGGATTAATGTCAACATTTTCATTAAATTTTCTAAATCGATGAAATCTCCTATTTTTAGGGATTAATATCATTTTAAATTTTTTTTCTAAAATTGATGAAATCTCATATTTTTAGAGATTAACATTAAGATATTTGTTAAAATTGAAAAAACAAACGATGAAATCTTCTATTTTAGAGATTAACCTCAAAATATTTTGTTAAAATTTCAAAATCGATGAAATCTCCTACTTTTAGAGATTAACTTCAAGATTTTCGTTGAAATTCAAAAAAATTGATGAAATCTCCTATTTTAAGGATCAATGTCAAAGTTTTTATTAAAAGAAAAAATAGATTAAATCTTCTATTTTTAGGGACTAACACCAAATTTCTGGATGAGCTTTCAACATTCCTTTTAAAATATATATCATAAAATAAAAAAGAAATAGGATTAGAAATAAATTTATACAATTAATAGCTTTCATAGAATAAATTTTGAAAAAAACATATAGCGAAAGTAATCTTTCATTTGAAATGATACAATAAGAGTGACATCGATCTTTCTTAGATATAACAAACCCAATATCTGATTCTCTAAAACCAGTATAGAATTTCTAGTTTTCTTTAATTACTAGGTGACGAGTGTATTATTTTTAGTTTTTCTTTAATTTTAGAGAATTTTGTATTCATCACGATGTGACATTGAAGAATTTAATTCAATGCCAAAATAATTATTATATTATGTACGTTATGTAATTTGTTTATAGATATATTATTTTATTCAATAATTATGATTTTATAAAATTAAACTCATTGTCGGATTTATTTCAATATATTAGTTTTAAAAATCAAGTAATATAAGTATTTATATTAAAAAATAAATATCTTATTTTCAAATTAAATATTTTGATTTTTTTATAAAAAAATTTGTTTGCATTTCTCATGAAATTCTCAAGAATAAATAAAAAAAATAAAGACATTTTACTTAGACCTTTTGTTTTCAACTAAACACAAATATCACTTTTTCAGCTATTACATTACTAACAATTAAATTCTCGACAATCACAGTTTAGAAAGATATTTAAGAATCTGCATATTAAACATTTCCTATATAGTATGTTTGGTTTGCTAAAAATTATAGATTTTTCATAAATTTAATATTCTTTGAGACATCCCACAAACCAATAAATGTAATTTCCTTATAAAATGAGAAAAACCAGAATAAAATGATTAAAATATCTTCATTTTTCATATTAAATGAATTAACATGTCCTTACTTTTTTCTAATAATAAAAAAAAGTGTTGTAGACTTAATAAATTTTTTTTATTAATGTAATATGCATCTTCTTATGAGCATAATTACTTGGAAAAAAAACATCATATTGTTAAATTAAATTTTTTAAGTTTTAGGAGTAAAATAATAGTTTGATTAAATTCCTCATGAAGTAGCATATATAAATAAAACATAATAAAAACACATTATCAGAAAATTTTATTTTTAACTACATACAAATATCTTATTCCCAACAATTATATATATTTTAGAAGAATATTTAAGAATATGCATATCATTAATCCCCGAAATACTCTTTAATTTAAATAGGCAGTTAGGCATACCAAACATTCTTATATCAACCTTGAACATAATTACTTATAAGGTTGTCAATCATTTCAAAGAGTTACTCAATACGCTAAATAATACTAACTAGTAGGGTACCCTTGTTTTGCCAGGAGATGTTACACATTGTTATAATATATTTAATTATGTTTCGAAGAACTAGCTTTGCATGCAAAATTATAAAAGCTTCTTTCTTCTCAGAAAATATGTACTCGTAACAATTCATGCTCTCTTTGGTAAGGATGAATCCAAACTTGTCATAATGGGGGAGCAACACCTATAACTTTGATTTTGGGGAGACTATTTTGTAAAAATACCCTACAAATTTTCATAAGTTAAGGGGGATTTTTCTATTTTTTTCAAATTTTATTTACCAGCCTCTAAATTCATTCCGCTACTTTCATAAGTTGCTTCTCTATAGCAAATGGAAGTTGATTTCATTTGTGGTTAGCCTTTTCAATTACTATCCTATCCTATGAATAAAGTCTTAATTATCCAATTCATTCGAATATCATGATTATATGGTCACGTAATCCATAATAAAATTAAAAACCAACTCAAAAACCGAATATAAAGTCTAAAACCGCAACCCAGAGGTAATCATATATTTAAAAATCAAAGGTATTATAAAAAGAACTTGAACCCGTAGATAATTTTATATCTAAAAACATGAAGTATGCAAATAACATCACGAAACAAGTTAATCTTTGATAAATAAGTGTACAATCTTTGTTTATGTAAAGAAAAGTTGTTTGGAACACGCAAAACAAAGGAAAATCATGTTTTTTTTTTTTTTTCCAAATCATAATAGTTGCCAAAACTTGCAGTCATAAAAGCAATCTATAGTTCCCTCTATATAATCCTAATATATCTTTTTTGGGTTGCAAGCTAAAGGGTCTTATCTAGTGATCAACTAACACAAGTTTAGGGTTTGTTTGACAGTGTGGTTGCGGTTGCTTTTCAAATAGCTTTTCGTGCCAAAATGCATGTCAATGATGTTTTTTTATTTTTTAAAAATTATTTTTGACATCAGCACATCAAAATGATTTGAAAACACTAAAAACATATTAATTTGAAGTTAATAAAAAAATAAAAAAAATTTAAATTTTGTCAAAAGCGCTTTTGAAACGCAGAAACAAACAGGCCCTACTGAAACAAACCCTAAAACAATATCTCATGGGCTAAAACAAACTCAATTTTGAATAAAGTCCAAGGTAATAATACACAACACTAGAATAAATAAATAAAACCATCATAAAATAAATTTTTCTTGCTTGAAATCCCCATGCATGACAGAAACTCCCCCTTTACTTTTCTTGAAGGCTTTGCCGAAACTTTATGCTCCAAATTAGCTATGAAACTTTGTTTTAATTGTTGGAATTTTCTCTTTTAAATTGCCTCCTCTTAGTCTCCTTAATGTATTAGGAAATCCTATATATATAAAAAAGAACAATAAAAGAATCTCAAGCCTCTTTGTCACCATATACATTCCATAATAGATATGAAATCCTTGCAAACTATACATAATATTTGTTGCCATAAATGTTTGCTTGTTTGACAAGGAGTCCTTATAGAATAGTTAATCCAATAGTTGTCACACAAGTTTCCAAGAGCATTAAGGAATCCTTGTATTGGCTAGAATCCATAATACACAAGGCAATGTTTCTTCAATTTTCGTATATTATCGGCAGACTTTAGTTCTGACTTCAAATGCATCGTTCTTTTTAGTCCAAATAAATTAGCAGGTCTATCACACATCGCCTAAATAGTATGGATATATACTTTCCAACACAATTGATATATCAACAAAATTCTTTCTGTAACACTAAATATAGTTTAAACAGTAGATAAAGGTCTAGTAGATAGATATATTTGATAATATTCATCCAATAACTTTGATATTATAAAATAATCTCTCACCACACTCCAATTGAATTGAAATTTTAATCCAAATAAAAAAACATGTTCAGAAACGGTTGTAAAGATTTTATATCCCAATCTGATGATCAAATTGAAAGTTATGCCTAATAATATAAAACTAGACAATATAAAAGTTTTTGCCAAAATCCAAATCTTACAATGTTTGGATCATAACAATATGTAAAATAAGAGTAAATAAATCTTCTTCAACTAATCAATATACAATAATTAAATGCAAGCACTTCTCATGTATTCTATGATAAAGATTAACACAAAATTGATATGATCAAAATTGGATCAATCCTCAACTGCACCACCAAGTGGGTATTTAATATTGTAGTGCAAAATACTTTTCACAAGTGCTTTTTGTTTGACATGTATTAAAATAATTATTTTTTATTTTATTTTTATTTTAGACATCAACATATTAAAACCATTAGGAAATACTAAAAAAAAAAAATCAATTTAATATTTTTTTAAGCCAAATACAATTTCAAAACACGCCCAAATACAATTTTAAACGCAATAGCAAATACACACTAATTCAGGCATAGAAATATAGGCACATCATATAATTTAAATTATATAGTGTCGAATTTGGTGTTTAACATGATATCTTGTTAATAAATAACTTTCTTACATTTTATGCTGGTATAGCAATAAAAAATTTTCATTCATGACAAGTGACAAATAATAACATTTTCTTTTGAGAAGGATTAAGAGCAACTCCAACCCAGGTGCTAAATGGAGAGCCAAGAATATAAAAAGTAATATTTTGATTTTTTTATTTGTTTTTTATGCTCCAAAAAGAAAACTAAACAAAATGATATTTTAGCATTTCTCTTACTAAAATGTTATTTCTACATATCTTGCAAATATGCTAAAAGCACATTCATTGCAATAGTGTTTTCTTTTGTAATAGTTTTTTTTTCTCCTTTGATTTTTTTTTAAATTTATATTTTTTCAGTTTGTTTTTAATGAAATTATTCTAGTCTCATGATCAATGTCATTGGTTTGACGAGTTCATCCAGGTTGACTCAGGTTATTTTTTTTAATTGAATTGTTTTTAATTTCATCATTTAATATTAGATTGATTGAAAATCATTGAAGTTGTTTAGACTCTCTAAGTCGACCAAGTTATATTAGGTTGTTAAAATAGTTGTGTATCAAATATATTAAAAAACAATTAACTCTTTTAAATGATTTTTTTACCATTAAAGTGTATGTAAACAAAAAAAAATTATATTTATACTATTCAAAAAATCATATTATAAATTTAACTTTTTTAAATAATATTTTTTATTGGTTCAACATTAGAATAGTTTTAGTCATGGTACTCCATACGGCAGAACATAGCTAGCTACTCCAACAGTCCAACTTATACCTGTTCTATCATTACTTTTGAATTTCCCTCCCAATGTTAGGATAGACAAGTTGGTTCAATAATAATTCTTTCAAATTTCCTATCGAGTTTATTCCATCAACATCACCTGCTACTGATAATAATTGTGCATGATGATGATCTCTTTCGGTTGAAGGTTTCACAGTCAAGGGATCAAAAATCAAGATCTTCATTGAAATTTAAAAATCAAAATTTTTAATTCACTTAATGATGATTTAGGTATTATTTAGTCCTCACTCCTCACTCTCAAACTTTCTACCACAAACAGTCAACTTTCAACACCCCGGTAACTGCTAATATTATGGAAAATAATCTTAATATCCCAAGAATCAGGAAATTATTTAATGGAGGCATTAAACCTTTCTCCTACGGTCCTGCCCTCTTCTTCTCTCTCTTCTTAAGCCCATCAGTGTCCTTATTTGCCAAAAAGGATTCCAAATCTACAATAGTCAAATCCCCATTTGCAGAACGGAACTCCCTTTTGATTTTGAGTAATCAAACTGAAAGACTTGTGCCGTGTCTGGTTTTGTAGTTGGATCATGTTTTTTAAAATTTTTGATTGTTTTTAATTTTAAATTAAACTTTTTTAAGGTTTTTAAAGTTTTGATGTATATTAAAAATAAATTTTAAAAAATAAAAAAATATTATTTTAAAATATTTTTCAACAAAAATAATCTTAAAAACAACTCCTACCATACTACTTTCGAGAATCAATTGCAGAGATACTGAGCCACAAATCATAGAAGAAACATCTTCTCCTAACCCAGCAGAGAAAGAGAAGGTATCAGCTTTTCTTTTTTACTCATTCTTTTGGAATTGAGAGAACCTATTAAAAGCATCCCTTTAATGGGCTTTCTACCTTTTGTGCGTCTTCAATGAACTTTCTTTCTGTAGAGAGGAGAGAGTGAGAGAAAGAGGGTATCTTTCATTTTTGGTTTAGGTGGGGAGTGAGAGAGGGAGGCAAAATATACTCAAAACGGATTTTGAAAAAGAAATGCTTTAAGGTGAATTGATTCACGGGATGGTCAGTGGGCATATTTACTTCACGTTGCTCCAGAAATTTATAGAGAGATGTATACTTTCCTACTGAAAGAAAGTGAGAAGAGAAATTTTTTTTAAAGAGATAGGCTTGTTTTTTTCCTTAAAATAATTATTTTATAGTTTTTTTCTTTTTTATTTGAATTTGAGAAGGTAAGTAGATTTTACCTCATGTCTCCAATCTTTGATGTTTATTTATAATATACTTCTGCCTTTGTAACAAAAATTATTATTGTTGAAGTTTTCACTTGTTATGCTTTTCTGTCTTCTAATCCTTGTTTGTGTATTCCTGATGAGTATTTGAACATTTTTTTAACGTTTGTTTGAATCTGCATCTCTGTTTCTTTCTGTGACCTCCTTTTGTCTTGTAATACAGTTTTTCACGAGGTTGTGTCAGATTTTCTTTTCAAAAAACCTAATCTTTATCTATTTATTTTAAGTTTTTTCTTATACTGCTCCCACACTGTTCTCTTCACTTCTCTGCTTGCAACCTGTAAAGATTCTAAAGATCTTGCAGTTCTTGATATTCTATACTCTATAAACACCCCTCATGGGCTCTTGTTTTCAGTTTTTGAAACACACATTTTGTTCTTCAGGACCCCTCTTATACAAATATTCCTGTCATACCTCTTTTTTTTCTGTCCATTTCTCACACTTCAAAATAGCCACAGGCCCCTAAAGTTCTTTGACACAGGTTTCTTAGTCCTAGTCTTTTCCACTTTAAACTGTTAAAAAAAGCGTAAACACACTCTTACTCCAAAGCGGTGCTGTTATATCAGAGCTTTAATACATTGTTTATCTATATAGGATTCTTGGCTACTTGTATCATTTCTCCATCTGTTTTGTCACTTCAAGTTGGTCCGTGAAAGAAATAGATAAGAGTTGACCATGGGCAGAGCTACAAGGTGGCTAAAGGGCTTATTGGGCATGAAGAAAGACAGAGATAAAGAAAGAGACGATGTTGCCACACCAATTTCAAGTGACAAGAAAGAGAAGAAAAGGTGGAGCTTTTCCAAATCAGGGAAGGATGACGCTCCAGCGACTCTTTCAGGGAACATGAAAGATGCTGCCTGGCTCAGTTCCTACCTTTCTGAGACGGAAAGAGAGCAGAACAAGCATGCAATTGCAGTGGCAGCAGCCACAGCTGCAGCAGCTGATGCTGCAGTGGCTGCAGCTCAGGCAGCGGTTGCCGTCGTGAGGCTCACCAGCCATGGCAGAGGCACAATGTTGGGTGGAGGGAAGGAGAAATGGGCTGCAGTAAAAATTCAAACTGTCTTTAGAGGCTACTTGGTAAGTGAATTCTTGAATTTTGATTTGTTGCATTTCAGGGGCTCAAAAATTCAAGTTTAAAAATTGGTTATCCGATCTGGCTATATCTGGTTTTTGCAGTTGCTGCAGAATTTTTTTCACGGTAATGAGAGATGTTTCTAGACTTTTTCAGTTTCTTACATTATTATGTCAATGGTACAATTTTTTTTCTTGGTTGATGCTTTAATCTCTACTCTTTGCTTCAAAGCCGTGAAACATGAGGGTAATGAAACAGTATATATGCTCTTTGACATGGTTAAGATAAGTTGCTTTGACTGAATCTTGCTTTTCTCGATGCTGTCATAACCTAGAAGCTCCAATTCAAATGCTACGCAAAATGACACTATCAATTTCTTTTGTTAAAAATAAAATAAAATTCATGTTAACATGGCAATGAAGGCAGCTTCAGATTTAATCAACGGTGGTGCTAAACTATACTTTCCTTAATTGTACATTTGTCCTACCATCATATGTTAAGACAGGTAGATACAATAGCTAACAGAACAGTGCATATGTTTTCTGGGGTAAATCAGTATTCGTATGTTTCCAAGTTTTCTTTTGACATGGCCATTGATTTTGCTTTTGTTCCTTTCATTCTTTCTGTTTGACCTATTTGAAATGGTCCACTCTCCAGAATCTGAAATTTGAATTTTAAACTATGCCTTTATGGTTGAACTATTGATTGGAAATTCTTTCCATGCCATTCAATTACCTTTTCTAATTGATGTGAGAGTAATTTTTTTGGAAATTCATCGCAATGTGTTTTTATGGATTAATTGCTTCTAATGAGTTTATTTTTTATTTAATTTCTCAGGCCCGAAAAGCTCTTCGCGCATTGAAAGGGCTGGTTAAGCTACAAGCTGTTGTTAGGGGCTATTTAGTCCGAAAACGGGCTGCTGCAACTCTTCATAGTATGCAAGCTCTCATAAGAGCTCAAAATTCTGTTCTGTCTCAACATGCTCGTCGTTGGTTGAACAAAGAGATTAGATTTTCTGAACACAGGCCACGAAAATCCTTGGTAAGAACCATATTTTCATTCTTGTATAGGCTGTCCCGTTTCTTATTGTGGTGAAATTTTTTTTGACAATTTCTTTTTGGGTTCCAGGAGAGGTTTGATGATATGAGAAGTGAATTTCACAGCAAGAGGCTATCCACATCTTATGACACGACTGTATTTGATGAAAGCCCTAAGATAGTTGAAATTGACACCTACAAGCCAAGATCAAGATCTCGTAGGATTAATATTGCACTATCAGAATGTGGTGAAGAACTTCCCTACCAGGCTATCTCGTCACCTCTTCCTTGTCCTACACCAGCTAGAATCTCCATCCCTGAGTGCAAACATTATCAAGATCTTGAGTGGTACTTCACTGGCGAGGAATGTAGGTTCTCCACTGCACACAGTACTCCAAGATTTGCAAACTCTGCCCGGTGCAATGCCCCTGCCACACCGGCAAGGAGCATTTGCGGAGATGCCTACTTTAAGCCTTATTCGAACTTCCACAATTACATGGCAAACACGCAATCCTTTAAGGCCAAATTGAGGTCTCATAGTGCGCCAAAACAAAGGCCGGATCCAGGATCAAAGAAGAGGCTTCCACTCAATGAAATAATGGCTTCCAGAAATAGCATAAGCGGCGTCAGAATGCAGCGGTCATGCACCAAAGTTGATGAAGATTTGGTCATCGAGGAATTGGTTAGTGAAGAGGGGCGTTCTTATCCGAAGTGATATTTAAAAAGGCTTGACTGTGAGAAGAATGTGGAAGTTGAAGTACCAAGACTTCTTTCTTCTCGAAGCTTTTCGCTTCAGCTAAATGCTGACAAGCAATAGCGAGCATAGAACAAAGAATGCTTTGTGTAAATTCTTTACAACAGTTATGGGTGATCATGTTGCCTAATCAATGAAATGAGAAAGTTTTTTTTTTTTTTTTTGCTTAAGCAATGAAAGTTAGGTTGTCAATAGCTTAACTTTAGTCTTGTTTTACAGAGATAGTGTTTGATTTTTATCTTGCAATTTCTCTGCTCCATCTTCTGAATACAA
>Ga0307515_10010356_pt1 | contig 17869 bp, 16 predicted proteins | sample 17_EM_MG_FD_194513 | JGI IMG/M metagenome (GOLD analysis project Ga0307515, IMG submission 194513) | Populus trichocarpa ectomycorrhiza microbial communities from riparian zone in the Pacific Northwest, United States - 17_EM | ecosystem: Host-associated > Plants > Roots > Unclassified | place... | reverse complement strand
TTTTATTTTAAAGATCTACATTATATTACCCCTGGTTTCTAACTACATGGCGCGGGCGTGGGGAGGAATTGACCTACGGGTCGAGTCGGTGGCTGTGGTGGGGCCTTTGTGCTGTCGCCTACCTTAGGACAATGATGAATCACCGTTTGCAGTTGACATGGGTCTGCAATTAGATCCAGAACTCGCGAAGGGAGTTATTGCAGAAAACTCTAAGCCTTTGTCGAGTGCGGGCTATTGCATCGTCGCCATTGTGGCCAGGTCCAGAAAATGCGCACGTGAGCCGTGGGAGACAGCCAAACCTCGGCTATTAGACCGGGTACCCGAAGTGTATTCAATCTACATCCGGAATCTGGACTGTATGGTGCACTGTGCGAGATGGCATGGCCGGGCGATTTTCCCTCGCTCGGGCTATCGGGACCTAATAGATCGGTGGTTCGGTTTGAATATACCAGCCAGGTGAGTTCACCGCTTTGTTCGCCACAGGTTCCAGGCACGGACGCTCTGCGAATGATCTAAAGAGCGAAAAAGAGCGAAAGCGCAGCTCTGTCGTCAAATTGAGTTCGCGCCCACTCCGAGTGGCTGTTCGGTCGATCCGCGCAGACACCAATTCAAGCGTACCGCTCAATGCATTGGGGCAAGGTAGTACTATAATATGTGCAAGTAGTGGCTTGTCAGGACAGCAGTGTGACGCGGGGAGGGCTCTGAATGCTTAAATACAGGATGCTTTCCATTCGGCGATCTTACCTATCGTTACGGTGGCCCAGTCATTTCCTCCGTCACTTCTTCCCTCGTTCCCTTGCAATGCTGCACACAACCCAGAAGACAATCATAACTCGGTTCGTACAAATACTGCCTGTCATTGATAGATCTTATTGGAAACACAACAGCAATGAACTGGCCGTGATTGATCCTATGTCTATCGTCGCTGGTTTCCACTTTCCGCCACCCACGGCTACTCAGAGGGCCTCGATGCCGGAGGGTGACTCCACCATTGAGTACTATTGCGATATGGGCCCCAGTTCCCTGCATCCCGTGGCTCCGATAGAGGTCACCGCGGACAGGTGGAGCACCACTTCAAGTCGCGTCTTTCCATCAATGGATCCATTGGCCATGCTGGCATGGGGTGAAGAGAGAGAGGTTAGGGTACCTCAACCAGAGGCGAGCAACAACTGACAACGTCTTCCGTTGATCCAGGCCCTCAACACGACCGGTTCGAGTCAGTGTGAGATCACCCCTCGAGTTACACACCACACCCCTCCCTACTTCTCCACAAATATTCCTGTACAGTCCCATTACCCTGAGGCGAACACAAATGGCGACACGGTGGCGACAGGTGGCTTGAACCCGGCCTACGGAGCAAAATCGACGGGCTTAGCCTCCATACTGTAGAGGAAACTCATTCTCATGATAAGGAGAATGATGAGCAGTACACCCAAGAGGTCCACCCGTCAACCAGTCTCATCCACCAGACGAGCACGGCCAGCATTCCCACGGTGCCCTCTCATCAGGGTGCACCTACAGGACCCGTCCGGCAACAAAACCGTCGCCAACCACTCCAGCGCGTCTACGACAAACCCGGGAATAAGCTTGCAGTTCCCTACGAGCCGGACCTCCCGAGACTGCAAGTGCTATCCAGGCAGCGAAGAGGGAAACCCTTCGCGATCGCCTGGCTCCCGAAGGCGTTCACAAAAGGAGTAACAGCCAATGACCTCGGCCGTACCCTATCCGAGGACGAGATCAACGCCGTGGATCACGACCATGGGTTCCGCCTCTCGCAGGCATATGACGGGTTCTTGGAGAAGGTGGAAGATCGGTTCGAGTGCGGGCTCTGCGCCGAGGAGAAAAGAGCCAACTGGAGGAATAAGAAGGATGCTATTCGTCACTTCCACAAGTTCCACATTGGCATCGGGGAAACCTGTGGAACGTGGTGAGTTGCGAGTGCGCCCCTCACCGTCGAAGCTTATTGACCATCGATATGAATAGCAACAAGACTTACTATTCGCGTGCGGAGTCGAATAGGCACGTTTGTCGCGGTACTGGCACGCTTGCGGATATTGCATTGTTATAATGATTGACGGGTGAACGATAGGTGTATGGATATAGCACTGGTACGTCTCTTAAGTGTGTGGCGGATCTATCCTTACTGGTCCAAACATTAAGCTGGGTGACGTATATAGAATTGGACTCCTGGTCGGGCAGGACGCGGCTGCGGAGGACTCGATATTGTGAACTGATGACATAAACTTCTCTGCTTAGTTGTAGTTTTATGATGCATAACCGTGACGTGCCTTTTTAATCTATAGTCATTCTCGTCCTTGATCGTGGTGGTCTCAAGAGAATTCTTGGGACAAATATATGTTCGTGAGGGTGAAGCTTGAAGCGCGGAGAGAACAAGACTGGAAAGAAGTGCGGGCCTCTACGCTCCGGAAAATGATAGGAATATAATTCCCGGTACTTCTGCGCAACCCTCTTATTAGTCGTAGCGAGTCGACGAAATCCGCTCGTGTTTTTGAGACTCCATGGAACCTCTTTTGTGCTTGCGCTCTTCGTCCACTATCTCACGGTGTCTCTGTGCAGTCCCTTTGTCAATTATGAAACCCATTGAGGGCGGGTTGTGAGTGACTGCTACACCAGAATATCACACGTGTTTGGCATGGTAAACCCGTAGAAGACGAAAGATTACATTACTAGTTCACAAATCCATAGCGAGATGGCATGTATTCATGTACCTCTCGACTATTTACTACCATCTCGCCAAGTGTCATTTCTTCCGCGTTCTCGGGGCCGCAGGCGGTGAAGAGATTGTACCCAGTGCTTCTTTACTCTTCCAGGAGGTACCGATATAGTGTGCTAGGGAGCTGGAGCTGGAAGGGAACATAAAGTGGAGTTAGTTGTTTGGCTCGTTTGACTCGCACTCCCGAAAGAGGCACACTAACGATGCCAGTAATAGCGCCATATAAGACTAAAATGATTAACAGCGCTTCGGATATCTCCGTGCTAATAACTTAAGTCAGACGCAAGCGCGTTTGAGAGTGTCTTGGCTGCCCATATCAGGGCCCGACAATCACGGCGTTCGACATAGGCAGTACTCCTGTTCGGGTCCTTCGGGTCCGTTGATTCGACTGGGCGAGTGGGATATCGGTGCTCATTCGGCGAACTCGGGTTTCGAATGGACCAAGATGCGTCAGCTTTGTCATCACCACTTCCTCTTCTCCCCTCCGCCAAACTGGTGACGACGAAAGGGAAAGCGGGGACTCCAAGAAGATGTTGTCACATGACCAACCTTTTGCATACTTGAACGCCACTGGCGTGTCCCCATCGAATAGTTTGACCTGGAACCAAGACATGGCGCGAGTTGGACAGCAGAGGCCCGACGAAGGTGCTCATGTCATCCCCTATACCGCCTTACTTAGACCTGGAGCGAATAAAGGTATGTGGTTGACAGTAGGAGCCAGGGTCGTTTTGGTGTGCGATATGTTCCTGTGGTCAAGAAAGGGCAAGCGGTCTGAGGGTTCCCGGAATCTGATCGAGATATCCGCCACGACACACGGAAAGGGTAGACATAGACGCGACCGTGTGCGTGCACCCTTTCGGCGACATTCCACAATATGTAGGTGCGACCGCCAACACACGAGCGCGGACAGTCAACGTTATTTCAATGGGAACCAGGGAATCACCGCGTTAATCGTCGGGAATCTGCTGGATATCTGGACCACCGCCACTACCACGATCACGCCGTGACCGCAGCAAAGAACGCGAACACCAAAGAAAAGGGATGGAGTAGACTGAGATAGGAGGAAGTCGACTGAATAAATGGGTGGATGGATGGACGATGCCCTCCTGTCTTCTATGCCGCTGTTGCCTCCCTACTTTACCGCTTCACGCATATTGTTTCGTTCAACCATACTCGTATTACCTATATTTACACCAAACCGATAACGAGAGCTTGGACTAGACGTCGTGCCTTGATAATGTTGAGAATGGGGGGTTCCTAATTCCTAAAGCGACAACTCGGACATACCTGATTCTTTCGAATCACCACGCAAGCGTATTTCTGAGTACCACGGAGGATCTGGTGCCCTTTAGTAGAATAGAAGAACTCATGGACATACAACTACCAAATATTTATAACGTCCTTAGGCGTTTGTTCGATTCGCACCTGCCGTAGGAGAGAGGGCGAAGGCCGCGCAAGCAGGACGAGGGCAGACAGAACTCTCAAATGTGTTCCCTATTTATAGCATGGTGCAGCGGTATCTGGGGAATAGGTTTCGCAATTCCTCAGGGATCGAGTTGGTCAGATATCGTGCACCAGCGCAGCACATAAGCAGTAAGCAAGGTGTGCGTGACCAAGGCAATAAATATCTGGGGTATAGAGGTGAGAGATAGGATAGGAGAACAGGGGGACGGGACGTCGACAACGAAATACTCTCACGGGCGAGGATGTAGTCGAGTCACTTGAAATCGAAATCTGTTACTGAAGAGACGTCGGACCGCGGAAGCTGCTACGGGTTTTCATGTTGGAGGCTGGATAGTCTAATCATACTATGCACACGCACGTATAAGCTCCGTGAGTATGGGTAGCGAGAAAATGCAGTAGGTGCGTTTCCAAAAGACCGACAGGCGACCCCGGACGTGTTCTTGCCCTCGAAGAGTGACGATGAGCTCCGTCTCACCCCGACTGATTGAACACGAGCACATGGGTACCTTCGTGATTGTATTTTCGTGAGTTTCCTTTTCTACTCGGCCCGCCGTGTACCAAGGCGACGGCGGCAGCATGGGAATCCATTGCCTAATCTGACTTGACAGACATCAGCTGTCATCAGTCAGCCATTATCAGTCGCATGGTGTTTGGGCATCCAACGCCGGGCCTGTCGATCGATCCTCTCCCGAGCCCGCTTGCACGTACGTCGAAGTCCTGCAGAGCGAACAACCATGGCGACCAAATCACCCCAATGGATGAATCTGTGAGCACCTCAATAGATATATGGCGTCGGATTGTGGCTGATCATGGCCCAAAAGCCTCTACCTGAATGGTGCGGCGCTTCACTTCAATTTAGATCCATACAGCTCATCTCAGACAACAATAAGAAATCATTATGCAAGATATCCCAGATCTGAAGTACAAGCCGGTGCTGTTTGTAGGAAGTGAGGCGATAGAGTTAGAGACGGAAGACAACCGCACCTGGGCACCAGCCCGACGCCCGTATGTCCTCCATCTTCTCACTACGTCCACTCACCGTAGCCTGTGGGTATATAGGGATATTTCTCCGATATCCCACATGCGCGTACAAATTCAAATCAAGAGTGGTCCTCTACCGTGGGCGAAGAAGGTCCAGAACATCAAAGAGATCGACATGAAAAAACCATTCAATGAGTATTGGACCTCCAAAACGCACGAGCTTACGGTACCGGGTTGGTCATCATTCCTAACCGGTCCGCTCATATCTGATAGAGGGGCGCAGAGGTAGTTTTCGTTGGAAAATATCGTTGCTCCTTTGAATTACATTTCTCTGCGAGCCCTACGGTTCGCCTCTTTGCAACCGTGCATCGCATCCAACTAACAATGTCCGCATAGGCGGAATCTCTACACTCGTTGCTCAATGAACTCCAGATATTGTTAAACGAACACTCTCCGATGATGGATGCACCGACAGAGAGGGTTGTGGACAAGACTATTAAGTACGGGGCTGTCTTCGCAGAGGTCAGTTCTCCCAAATGGCAACCAGCCAGGGATTGACATCTTCCAGTTGAATCCTGTCGCAAAGGCTGTCTTTGGTCTTACCCGCGTCACGTTTGAGGTTCGTTCCCGCTGCTGTCGTATCAGGAACGGAGCTAACGCTTGCCTGCTTAGCTCTTGAAGGAACAAAACAAATATGACCAGATGCCGTCGGCCCTCTTGGATCGGTTGCAACGCATTTTGCCTTTGGGGAAGAAGGTCGCAGACGACGTTGTCTGCGAAGAGACAGAAATCTTGGAGAAGACCATCCAGCGAATGTTTGAAGTGATGCGAAAGGTCGCAGAGTTCTCATGCAACTATGTCAAAGGTAATAGGCGGTCATTTTCTGGAGTCCGCAAGTACTGATGATCACAGCGAGAGCGGTTGGTGGGTCAATCTATTCAGAGAAGATCGAAGAAATGGACAGAGAGTTGACCAAGGTGATTGAGGACTTCGGCCGTGCAGTAGATGTTGAAGCTCTCCAGCTGGTCAAAAGGATTGGTAAGCAAATATTGCCCCTGCTTGGTCATAATCGTTCTCAATATCTCAAATAGATCAAGAATTTCTGCTTACGCGGCTTAAACGCGTTGAAACTGGTTACGACTTGACACTCTGCTGTATGGAAGGCACCCGGGAGACTCTCTTGAATCAAGTCATGGCCTGGGCGGTCAATGAATCAGATCCGAGTAATATTTACTGGATCCACGGGCTACCGGGAATCGGCAAAACGTCGTTGGCTCATTCGATCTGTCAAAAGCTTCACAAGGAACATCGGCTGGCTGGAGCATTTTTCTGCCAGAGGGATGACGCAAATTTGAGCGATATCAGAAATATCCTTCCTACTCTCATCTCCAAACTTGCCGAAAAATTTCCCCCCTTTCGAAGCATCGTCGCAGACCGTCTTCGTAGCGACCCAGATCTGACATCAAAGTCGATGAATAACTCTCTCTTCCTTGACTTCGTCCGCGACCTTCCTCGCCACCCAAAACACGCTCTTGTCTTTGTCATCGACGCGCTCGACGAATGTGGCGACGAACGAAATCGTCCAGTCCTCTTGAGGGCGGTGAATGAGGCAGCCTCCCTCGCTCCGTGGCTCAAGATTATTGTGACCAGTAGACCCGAAGACGAAATCCAACGTTTTTTCAACCGCCTCCCTCAATCAACAAATTTGCGATACGACTTAGTCACGGATCAAGAAGCTGGAGCTGATTTGCAAACCTTCGCCCGAAGCCAGTTCGATTTGGTGGCTGAAAAGTGGTACCTCCCCATCCCTTGGCCAGAACAACCGCTCTTTGACGGAGTGATCTCTCGGGCGAACGGTCTGTTCATCTTCATCAAGACTCTTGTTCTTACCCTTAGGCAATGCGGAGACCCCGAGGAGACCTTGAGGGTAGCTTTGCAAGGCTCAGTCGGCACTGGTTTGAAACCTCTATATAACCTTTACTCCAGTGTCTTAAAAGCGCAAGGGGTGCCAATCAATGCCGAGTTTCGCCAGGTGATTGGAGTGCTTCTTGCAGTGGCTCCATATCGCACACTGTGTGATGAATCGATTGCAGAGCTGGCAGGAGTGAGGTCTCATCTAGTCAAGAAGTGGGTGGATGATCTCAGCTCCTTGCTATATCGAGACGAAGCGGCCAATGGAGGGGTTCGTGTCCGACATTTGTCAATTTCGGATTTCTTTGTCAGCGATCACTGCTCCTATCAAGCCAACCTCGAGGACGCGAATGTGCAGCTGGGAATTGCTTGCCTCAAGACGATGGTCGAACAACTCCGTTTCAATATCTGCAAGCTCGAAGATTCCCGACTTGCTAATGCGGATATCCATGATCTCCCATCGCGAATCAGAGATCACATTTCCGACACTTTGCAATATAGTTCCCTCTATTGGTCGAATCATCTTTGCTTTACTCCTGACAATGGAAATCATCGCGTGTGGGGAATGTTGAAGGGGTTGTTTGACGGATTGTATGGGTTATTCTGGGTTGAAGTATTGAGTATTCTGGGAATGGTACCGATTGGTGCTCCAAGCCTGCGACGGGTGATCTCTTGGGCCAAGGTGAGTTCAGTTACGTGTTTCCATCTGCCAGAATGATTCCAACTTGATGTAGAATGGCGATTGCACTGTTGTGGAGAGAATCCAGGATGTTTGTCGTTTCATCATCACCTTCCACACCCCGATCTCTATCAGCACTCCACACACCTATATTTCGACGGGACCCTTCCTACCTTCTCAATCACCCCTCTCAAGCATCTTCAGCAGGTGGTTTACTAAAGCCATCAAGGTGCAACGAGGGAAGTTGTTGTCATGGCCAGCGCCGCCATTGCAATGGATTGGACACTCTGATGTAGTCTTATCCCTCAGCCGTTCCCCAAACGGGCACATTGTCAGTGGATCTGCTGATAAGACGATACGTATTTGGGATGTCGAGACCGGTGCTCCTATCGGCAACCCACTGACCGGCCACACTGGCAAGGTGGAATCCGTTGCTTACTCTCCCAATGGTCAGAACATCGTCTCTGGATCCGATGATACGACCATTCGGATCTGGGATGCTGATACCGGTGCTCCAATTGGCAGGCCTCTAGAGGGGCACACAAAGCCGGTGTGGACTGTTGCTTTCTCTCCCAGTGGGCAGCACATCACCTCCGGATCTGCTGACAAGACGATTCGAATCTGGGATGCTGAAACTGGCGCAGCAACTGGCACACCTCTAGAGGGGCACACCAAATATGTGCGGTCTGTTGCTTACTCTCCTAATGGACGGTATATCACCTCAGGATCTGGTGACAAGACTATTCGAATCTGGGACGCCGACACTGGTGCCATAGTTGGCAGCCCTCTAAAGGGGCACACTGACAGTGTGTGGTCTGTTGCATACTCCCCTGATGGGCAGTACATCGCCTCTGGATCCAGTGACATGACCATTCGGATCTGGGATGCTGAGGCCAGTGCTCCAGTTGGCAGGCATCTAGAGGGGCACACAGATAAGGTGTGGGCTGTCGCTTACTCTCCCAGTGGGAAGCACATCATCTCCGGATCTCGTGACAAAACCATTCGAATCTGGGATGCTGAAACTGGCACAGCAATTGGCACGCCTCTAGAGGGACATCCCAAATATGTCACTGCTGTTGCCTATTCTACCAATGGGCGGTGTATCATCTCTGGGTCCAGTGACCAGACCATTCGAATCTGGGATGCCAAGACTGGTGCTGCATTTGGCAACCCTGTGGCGGGGCACACTAGCGGGGTATTGTCCGTGACTTACTCTCCCGATCGGCGGCGAATCATATCCGGATCCGCTGACACAACTATTTGTATGTGGGGTGCAGAGACTGGTGCTGCAGTTGGCAAGCCTCTACAAGGGCACACTCATAATGTGTTGTCCGTTGCTTGCTCTCCCAATGGACGACACATTATCTCCGGATCTGAAGATGGAACCATTCGAAAATGGGATGCTGAGAGTGGTGCTGCAGTAATGACATTTTCAGAGGGGCATACCAAGCGTATAAATTCCGTCGCGTACTCTCCCAATGGGCAGCGTATCATCTCTGGCTCTTCTGACAGAGCCATTCGAATCTGGGATACCGAGACTGGTACTGCGATTGGCGAGCCCCTCAACGGCCACACTTCCAATGTTCTATCCATTGCTTACTCACCTAACGGGCAGCACATCCTTTCTGGATCTAATGATAAAACCATTCGAATCTGGGATGCTGAGACTGGCGTTGCCATTGGCCGCCCTCTGGAAGGACACGCCGACATTGTGTGGTCTGTGGCTTACTCTCCTGATGGACAGAATATCATCTCTGGATCGAGGGACAGAACCATTCGGATTTGGGATGTTGAGACTGGTGCTTTAGTTGGCATGCCTTTGGAGGGTCACACTGATGGGGTCACCGCTGTGATTTACTCTCCCAACGGGCAGCACATTATATCTGCATCTGATGACAGAACCATTCGAATTTGGGATGCCACTACTGGTGCTGCAATTGGCAAGCCCCTGATGGCACATGCGGACTTTGTGAACTCCATCGCTTGCTCTCCTGACGGGCAGCACATTGTTTCTGGATCCTGGGACACCACAATCCATGTGTGGGAGTTACTTCCACATCCTCCTGTCCAACCGTCTCTCTCTTGTAACCAAACCCATGCCGATTTTTATGCACAACCAGATGCAAATGGTTGGGTCAGAGACTCAAAGAATCGCTTACTATATTGTGTACCTACGGACTGTTGTACGGGCCTGCATTCACCCGCTCTCCTTACAATCCCCTCGACCTCTCATACTAGATCAGTTGCTCTTGATTTTGAGGACTTTGTGTTTGGAACCTCTTGGGCCGAAATTTTCAACAGTGTAAATGCGTAGGCTTTCCTTTCAGTCTCTGTACTTGTACTGGTGCCTCTTCATGCGAATCGCGATATGTTCATACTCGAGCCAAGGTAAATTTGATATATACCAAGAAAGTCTTTGGGTGAACAGACGTTCGTGAGGTCGAGACATGAAAGGTGGGGAGGACGTGTAGGGAGAGAGAAGAAAGGGCGGACCAGACTCCCTAAATCTAACAAGGGTGCATGACTACAACGCCGCCCAGCCCGTAGGTGGAAGAATGATCAAGTCCAACTAACTGGAACTAAGAGCTTATCTCTACGCTCCGCACAATGACGAGAATATTCGAGTCTCATTGGTCGTGGAAAAGTGACGAAATCCACGAGTCTTGAAAGAACTTCCCGGATGGTGCTCTTCGTCCATTATCTCACGGTGTCTCTTCGCAGTCCCTTTATCAGCCATGAAGCGATTGAGGAGTTGTGAGTAGAGGCCAGTCAGGCTTGCCAGTCGGACTGCTACTCGAAATATCACGCGTGTTTGGCATAATAAGCCTCCTGAACCGAAAGATTACATTCCTAGATTATAGCTCTACTCTCCGCCTTGGTGGGATGGAACGTTGCGTGTGTCTCTCGAACACCACTTCGCCGACCTGCGTTCGCCGCGGGTGCTGGCTGTCGATGGACCAGGCGCCGAGGATGGTTAAGATGTTGTGCCTAGAGCCGTCTGTACTCTTCTACGAGGTGTCGACATAGTGTACTGGGGAGCTGGAAGAGAAGGCGGGCCATGGAATGCCCTCGCCAATAAGTGGGGAGGAACGACGGTGTTGGGTCATATAAAATTGAGATGTCAAGCAACACCTTAGGTACTGTTTCCGTGCTAACAACGCGAACGTTCGCGTTCCAGAGTGAAGTTCCAGAGTCCACATCGACCCTGAATTGCGCCTTGTTCCTGGCCGGGCAGCACAGTGACTTTGAACATAGACCATCTGAATCCTTGCTTGATTTCTTGATGTCAAGGGTCGTGGAAGCGTTCGCCCATCCTTCCCTTCTCTGTGGTCGAAGGCTTAGCGTGGCCGCCACCGATTACCCAGGGCTGAAGATCGTATGACACGACTATTTCCTCTCGCCTTCATCTCCGCAACCAATAATGGTAAATTTCAATTGGCGTCAATACCTGGTTTATTCCAGAACGTTCAAACCTACGCTTACCGATATGATGTCATCAGCACCGACCAAACAGACAACCTAGCTTGCAAAAGGCTCCGAATATCGCTTCTCCAAAGCCGTTCCTCGTGCTGAAAACCTCCGCAGAAGCACTTTTACGTCCCACGCACACATGGAAATAGCTTTGACTGCGCGACGTCCTCTCAGGAGCAGACCTTGATTACAATAGACTCGATTACATTCTCGCCTGTGAGGGTATTTCGTTGTCGACGTCCAGTCCTAGCTCATTGCCCCTTACTTCTATCCCATCCCTCATCGACACCATAGGTCTTTACTGCCTGCCTATGCACTGCGCTTGTGTACGAGATCTGACCTGAGAGGCGTTGCGAAACGTTTTCCTCAGATACCGTTGTACCATGGTATAAACAGGCCATAGATTCAAGAGTTCTGTCCGCACTTGTTGTGCTCACAAGGTCTTCGTCTTGGCGTCCACAGCAGTTGCGCTGTTGCGCAAATCCACCTATTGATACTATCAATACCATCCTTCGCTGATACCCAGGGAATCTCGTACCTGCCTGATACGGCCTCCCAAGGGTCCCCGAGTCCTTTGTTGCTGCTTTCAGCCCCGTCCCCACCGAGTCTGCCTGGAAACGGCGCACTTGCCCGACACTCGATTAACGTCCACCGCGCAGCACTCCTCCACCGATCCTGCACACCTATGTTTATCATACACACAAACATGCCCTTCTTCCCTGGGCCCACCGCCCAGTTCCTGATGTCACTCCAGGGCGTCGTGGGAGAAGCATCCGTGCCCACTCATAATCTTCGCGCTTGTGTTCCTCCAATGCCGGGTATTGTGAGGGAGAGGTCCTTACTGAAGATGGAGAAGGCGTGAGATATGCCAAGGGTACAAGGCTGCAGCCGAACAAGACTGCGGTAGCTCCCCAGCCTTACAGCTCCCCTTCATCTCCATAGCCTCCCCTCTAACACTGAATACGTCAAGCGCAGCGTAAATCGTACGGACGTGGTACGAGTATAGGCCATCGCCTGGCGCACGGGCTAGGCGGAGCAGATGACGTCGATGGGAGCTGTGTGACTGTGGGGGGAGGCTGACGTTAGCTTGGAGGGTTGCGTGTGGGTGTTGCGGGGGTGACTAGTGAGAACGAGCGGATGTCGGGCGGTCTGGAGCGGCACTTGGGTATTGTGTTACTGTTGGGGTGTCTACGCTTGAGCTGGGTGGTCCGCTGGGTGAGGTAGACGTGGAATGAACGCTCGATGGAGGGCGGTGGAGCCTGGAGCTGCCTGCGACTGTGATTGCGACTGCGACGAGGTCCTTGGGAGCGGTGTGCCCGCAGACTGGACTTGTGTAGGGTCGTGCGGCGATGGAGCATGTGATGGTGTAGGTTGTACAATCCCTGTGTAGAGGCGCGCACTGTCCCACCATGCTTTGCCTGACCCGCTGCCGACGATCGTGAGCTCGCGAACGTCGTGTAAGATAGAACAATGATGAATCTCCGTATATAGTTGACATGTGTCTGCAATTAGTCCTAGACTCGCGAAGGGAGTTATCTTGGGAGACTGAGAGTTTGTCGAGTGCCAGCTATTGCGGTCGCCGCCGGAGAGACTGAAGATGGTACGCAGTCGCTTTGCATGGCGACCGATGTGTGTGCATTGTTTCAAGCATTGAGGAAGGTGGGTCTGAGTATGAGTGTACCGATGGAGCTCGTGGCGTTGATAGGACGATTAGCAACACCGGCTCAATCAAACAGAGCAAAGCAAAAAAATAATGAAGATGGCTCTGAGAAAAAAAGGAAGATAGGAGTGCGTGCGCGTGCGTGCGTAGGGCGAGCAAAAGTTCGTGGTCGAGGACCGGTCCAGAAAAGTCCAGAAAATGAAAATAATTGGGCGTAAATGCGGATGCTCCGTCGTAAGAAGTCATTACACCCACCCAATACTGCCTCCCAAGGGCTTGGCCCCTCGAGTCTTTGTTGCTGCTTTCTCGGCCAATTTCCCCGCGGTTTCTGCCTGAAACGACGCACACAACAGTCGTCGCGCGTGTGTTCCTTCAGTGTCGGGTACTTGAAGGGTGTGTCGTTACCGGAGATAGAGAAGGCGGGGCGCCTGAGGGTGGGAGGGGGGTCTGTAGGACAGTGCTTGTGTGAGAGATGCCGAGGGCAGATCCCCGGACGTAGGGGAGATAGAGCCGTACCTGTCCACCCCAATTTTATCAGCTATATTTTATATCCGACGCGAATGGGGACTTACCTGTCGACAGGGCTTAATATCTCTTTCTCGGTTAGTTCTTCATCTGGAAGAGAAGCGTAGGGTGAAGACGGCAGCCGGACAAGACTATGGTTGCTCCCTAGCCGTGCGGGAGTGAGCTCCTCGCCGTCTTCATCGTCCTCCTAAGCCGCACAGATGTTAACTCGCGTGGGCGTTGCGGAGGGTGGAGAGCGGCACTTGGGCGTTGCATTATTGTTGGAGCGTCTACGAGACGTTCGACCTGGATAGTCCGCTGGGTTGGTGGGCGGTCGTACCTGGAGCCGTCCTGCGACGATTGGGAGCTGTGTGCTTGCAGACTGGACTTGTGTAGGGTCGTGCGACGATGGTGTACAACAATCTCCCGCCACCCTTGGCCGGCGCTATGCTGTGCTGACGATCTTGAACTCGCCGACCTTCGTCCAAGATAGGAGAATGATGAATCACCGTTCGTAGTTGACATGGGTCTGCAATTAGATCCAGGCTCGCGAAGGGAGTTATTGCAGAAGACTCTAAGCCTTTGTCGAGTGCGAGCTATTGCGTCGTCGCCATAGAGCAAATTGTAGTCAGGTTCAGAAAATGCGCACGTGAGCCGTGGGAGACGACCAAACCTCGGCTAGACCGGGTACTCGAGGAGCATTCAATATACAGTACATCCGTAGCTGAACAGTAAGGTGCACGTCACCGTGTGAGTTGGCGGTGCCGGGCGATTTTGCCTCGCTCGGGCTATATATGGAAACCTAATAGAACGTTGGCGTGGTCCGGTTTGAATATACTACCTGAGTTCACCGCTTTGTTCGCCACAGGCTGAAGTGTCATATTCAATTTGACGGGCGCTCCTGCGAAAGAAACTCCGCAACTACGTCGTCAAGTTGAGCTCGCGCCCGAGTGGCTGCTGGTCGATCTGAGCCGACATTAATTCAAGCGTACCGCTCGATGCATTGATGCAAGGTGGTGCTATTATATGACATGAGTGTGACGCGGGGAGGGCTCTGAATGCATAAATACAAGATGCTTTCCATTCGGCAATCTAACCTATCTTTACGGTGGCCCAGTCATTTTCTTCGTCGCTTCCTCCCTCGTTCCCTTGCAATGCTGGACACAACCCAGAAGACAACCATAACTCGGTTCGTACAAATACTGCCTGCCGTTGATAGGTCTTATTGGGAACACGACAGCAATGAACTGGCCGCGATTGATCCTATGTTTATTCTCGCTGGGTTTCAATTTCCGCCACCCACGGGTACTCAGAGAGCCTCGATGCCAGAGGGCAGCTCCACCATTACGTACTCCTGCGATGTGGGCCCGAGTTTCCTGCATCCCGTGGCTCCGATAGGAGTCACCGCGGACAGGTGGAGCACCCCTTCAAGTCGCGTCTTTCCATCAATGGACCCATTGGCCGTGCTGGCATGGGGTGAAGAGAGAGAGGTTAGGGTACCTCAACCAGAGGCAAGCAACAACTGACAATGTCTTCCGTTGATTCAGGCCCTCAACACGACTGGTTCGAGTCAGTGTGAGATCACCCCTCGAGTTACATACCATACCCCTCCCTACTTCTCCACCAATCTTCCTGTACAGCCCCATTACCCCGAGGCGAACACAAACGGCGACGCGATGGCGATATGGGGTATGAACCCGGCCTGCGGAGCAAAAGCTGGTCAAATCGACGGGCCTAGCCTCCATACTGTAGATGGAACTCATTCTCATGATAAGGAGAATGATGGGCAGTACGTCGGCTGAGATAGTTCTAGGCTCTCTCTAATCCGACGAGGTTAGGTCAGAATTTGTTGTTGTTAACACTCCCACACTCAACCAGCACGCCCAAGAGAACCACCCGTCAACCAGTCTCATCCACCAGACGAGCACAGCCAGCATTCCTACGGTGCTCTCTCGTCAGGGTGCACCCGCAGGACCAGTCCGGCAACAAAACCATCGCCAACCACTCCAGCGCGTCTACGACAAACCCGGGAATAAGCCCGCAGTCCCCTACGAGCCGGACCTCCTGAGACTGCAAGTGCTATCCAGGCAGCGAGGAGGGAAACCCTTCGCGATCGCGTGGCTCCCGAAGGTTTTCACAAAAGGAGTAGCAGCCAATGAACTCGGCCGTACCCTATCCGAGGACGAGATCAACGCCGTGGATCACGACCATGGGTTCCTCCTCTCGCAGGCATATGACGGGTTCTTGGAGAAGGTAGAAGATCGGTTCGAGTGCGGGCTCTGCGCCGAGGAGAAAAGAGCCAACTGGAAGGATAAGAAGGACGCCATTCGTCACTTCCAGAAGTTCCACTTTGGCATCGGGGAAACCTGTGGAACGTGGTGAGTTGCGAATGCGCCCCTCACCGTCGAAGCTTATTGACCATCGATCTGAATAGCAACAAGACCTACTATTCGCGTGCGGAGTCGAATAGGCACGTTTGTCGCAGTACTGGCACACTTGCGGATATTGCATTGTCACAATGATCGACGGGTGAAAGATAGGTGTATGGATATAGCACTGGGACGTCTCTTAGGTGCATGGCGAATCTATCCTTCCTGGTCCAAACATTAAGCTGGGTGACGTATATAGAATTGAACTCCTGGTCGGGCAGGACGCGACTCCGGAGAACTCGATATTTTGAACTGATGACATAGACTTCTCTGCTTAGTTGTAGTTGTATGATGTATAACCGTGACATGCCTTTTTAATCTATAGTCACTCTCGTCCTTGATCGTGGTGCTCTCAAGAAAATTCTTGGGACAAATATATGTTCGTGAGGGCGAAGCTTGCGGGGAAAACAAGACTGGAAAGAAGTGCGGACCTCTACGCTCCGGAAATGATAGGAATATAATTCCCGGTACTTCTGCGCAACCCTCGTAGCGAGTCGACGCAATCCGCCCGTGTTTTTTAGACTCCATGGAGCCTCTTTTGTGCTTGCGCCCTTCGTCCACTATCTCACAGTGTCTCTGTGCAGTCCCTTTGTCAATTATGAAACCCACTGAGGACGGGTTGTGAGTAGAGGCCAGCCGACTGCTACACCAGAATATCACGTGTTTGGCATGGTAAACCCGTAGAAGACGAAAGATTACATTACTAGTTCACAAATCCATGGCGAGATGGCATGTATGAATGTACCTCTCGACTACCACTTCGCCAAGTGTCATTTCTTCTACGTTCTCGGGGACGCAGGCGGTGAAGAGATTGTACCCAGTGCTTCTTTACTCTTCCAGGAGTACCGATATAGTGTGCTAGGGAGCTGGGGCTGGAAGGGAACATAAAGAGTGGAGTTAGTTGTTTGGCTCGTTTGACTCGCACTCCCGAAAGAGGCACACTAATAGGGCCATATAAGACTAAAATGAGTAACAACGCTTCGGATATCTCTGTGCTAATAACTTAAGTCAGACGCAAGCGCGTTCGAGAGTGTCTTGGCTGCCCATATCGGGGCCCGACAATCACGGCGTTCGACATGAGCGGTACTCCTGTTCGGGTCCTTCGGGTCCGTTGATTCGAGTAGGCGAGTGAGATATTAGCATTCATTCGGCGAACTCGGGGTTTCGAATGGACCAAGATGCGTCAGCTTTGTCATCACCACTTCCACTTCAACTGGTGACGACTAAAGGGAAAGCGGGAAGATGTTGTCACATGATCAGCCTTTTGCATACTTGAACGCCACTGGCGTGTCCCCATCGAATACCTTGTCCTGAAACCAAGACCTGGCGGGAGTTGGACGGCAGAGGCCCGACGAAGGTGCTCGTGTCATCCCCATATACCGCCTTACTTAGACCTGGAGCGAATGAAGGTATGTGGTTGACAGTAGGAGCCAGGGTCGTTTTGGTGTGCGGTGGTCAAGAAAGGGCAAGCGGGCTGAGGGGTCCCCGGAATCTGATCGAGATGTCTGCCACGACACATGGAAAGGGTAGAGATAGACGCGACCGTGTGCGTGCACCCTTTTGTCGACATTCCACAATATGTAGGTGCGACCGTCAACACACGAGCGCGGACAGTCAACGTTATTTCAATGGGAACCAGGGAATCACCGCGTTAATCGTCGAGAATCTGATGGATATCTGGACCACCGTCACTACCATGGTGACGCCGTGACCGCAGCAATGAACGCGAACACGAAAGAAAAGGGATGAAGTAGACTGAGATAGGAGGAAGTCGATTGAGTAAATGGATGGATGGATGGACGATGCCCTCCTGTCTGCTATGCTGCTGCTGCTGCCTCCCTACTTTACAGCTTCACGCATATTGTTTCGTTCAACCATACTCGTATTACCTATATTTACACCAAACCGGTAACGAGAGCTTGGACTAGACGTCGTGCCTTGATAATGTCGAGAATGTGGGTTCCTAATTCCTAAAGCGACAACTCGGACATACCTGATTCTTTCGAATCACCACGCAAGCGTATTTCTGAGTACCA
>Ga0307515_10010355_pt1 | contig 17870 bp, 2 predicted proteins | sample 17_EM_MG_FD_194513 | JGI IMG/M metagenome (GOLD analysis project Ga0307515, IMG submission 194513) | Populus trichocarpa ectomycorrhiza microbial communities from riparian zone in the Pacific Northwest, United States - 17_EM | ecosystem: Host-associated > Plants > Roots > Unclassified | place... | reverse complement strand
CCGCAGTAATAAAGCTTTTATAAACTTTATATAAAGTTTTTAAAAGGCCTCCTAAACCTTTCTAGGCTATAACTATAGCTTATACTATTTAGTTAGTCCCTTTTTAGTTTTCTTCCTTACCACCTTTAAGCTTTTTACTCCTTAGGTTAAGTCTTAAAAAGCTTCTGTAATATAGTTAAATAGGTATTAAGTAATATTTAAGTAGTTATAAATAAAGCGCCTATAGAAATTGGTAAAGCCTAGGAACACTTAAACATCCTAATAGCTCTCTGGCTTTAGCCACTCCTAAATTATCTATACCCGTATTAGGTCTATAACTATACATATAGGCGTTATAATATAACCTAGGAACTTAACCTACTTAGTATTAAAGATATACTTTAACGCCTTAGCGTAAAGGCCCTAATTATCTAAACGTTTCAGCACTTCGCGGATGCGTTACTCGTGTTAATCCTTATCCTCTAAGTAGATTAAGATATTATCTAAATAGATAATATATATACGGTTAACTAGTCCCCCTAAGGCTCTATAAATATATAATTAGAATATTATAGGCGTATTAGCTAGCCCAAAAGGTATTACTAAATACTTAAAGTAGCCGTATTAGGTCTTAAAAGCGGTCTTCTACTTATCCCCCCTTTTAATATAGAGCCTATAATAGGCGTCTTATAAATCTAGGTTTATAAAGATCTTCGCCCTAAATAGTTAATCTAGCATTTTACTAACTAGTAGTAGTAGGTAACGGTTCTTAATTATAATCTTATTAAGACCGCGATAGTCTACGTATAGCCTTATAATTCTACCTAGTTTTAAAATAATGAGAATTAGCGCGCCTACTAGTGACTTATTAAGCTGGATTTACCCCTTTTCTAGTAACCCATTAAGGTACTCCCGTAGGATCTTAAGCTCTTTACGCAAAAGGTTATAGATAGGAAGGTTTAGCGGTTATTTACCTTCTTCTAAATTAATTATATAATTATACTCTAAGTTCTGCAATAGGACTTTAGCTCTCCTACCTAAAAATACCCTTAGTAAGTCCCTTAGGCCTACTAGAATATTTAATAAATTAGGGTCGCGTTTATCTTCTAAGTTATTATTAGGTAGGTCCTAAAGCTCCCTTAAAATACTTACGGGCAGCGTCGTGCGCTATAGTAGTTGCTTATATATAGTTACCACTATACGTTATACCATTTTATATAGTAGCTAGTAAAGGGTAAAGAAATCCTTAATATAGCGCTTAAGGTGCCGTAGTATACTCTCCGTATATTACTTAAGCTAGAGTAACCTATAATGGTTAAAGTATCTTATAAGATCCTTAAGATCGCCGCCTCTCTATAATATCTTCGCGACCTATCTAGTAGTTTCCTATAGGGTCTCTATTATAGAGGGGTTATTACCTATACTAGGCTTTATACCCATCTTGCTATTAAATAGGGGTTGGATTTAATACTCCTTTAAGTATAGAGAGTATACTATTTTGCCTAGGGCTATATTCTCTAAGATATCCTTTAGGCTTATTAGTAATATACGCCCTTCTAAATCTTTATTATTCTACTATTTAAAGACTTTAGTCTTAGAGCGTATTTTAGGATCTACTTCTATAAGCTAAGCGTATTTAAGGATAAGGTTATAACTTACGAAGTTAGCCGCCTAAAAGGGTTGCGGGCTAACTACCTTAGTATAGTTATATATATTAGCTACTAACACTGTAAGCTTATAGGTACTATATAGTTTAATCTAATATTTATTTAGGAAGCCTATAATAGGTTTCTGCTACCTTTATAATAGGATAAGTTTATACTCTTTTACTAAATTATATCGTATAAGATTAATTTCGGCGCCGCTATTATATAGTACTTAGAACTAACGCATCTTACCTATAAGGAGTGTTATTTCTAGCTTAATAGCGATATAGAGAGTCTTTCCTTCCGTATCTTGCCTTAGTTATAGCTAGGAGAGGTCCGCGACTAAAGCTTTTCTTTTTTTAGATTATTAGTGCGGTTATCGCCCTACTTATTTTTCTAATAGGATTTGCCTTTAGAGTTTTCTTTTAACTTTTTAAAGTGTTTCTATAAAGGTGCTAAATAGGTATTAGGTTAACCCTAGGGGTCTTTCCCGTTATTTAAGGCTCCTAACTTTAACCCTTTTAAAGTTCTCTTTAAGAACGGCTTCTTTAAAGATTAAGTTTACCCTATATTACTACTAAAGTGCCTATACTTCTAATAACCCCCTAGCTTCCTACTGGAAGAGGTCTAGTTTCTTACTATATCTTTAGCGTTTAGAACTACTTATTTAAAATCTGTATATATAGTAATCCGTAATAGGGCTCCCACGCGCTTTATTTTATTATAAATTACTAGCTTAATTCTAGCCTAGATAAACCCAATTTTTTTCTTTTTATAAATGCTACTGTCCTTATTTTTAAAGGGCTTTAGATCTATCTATTAAGCGTAAGTTTCTATAAAGTTTATAAACTAGCAGAAGTTATAGCGGTTAAGCTATATCCCATTCTAGAATAGCTCTGCATTATTATATAATATAATATATAGATCTTAAGTCTATTTCTTTAGGAAGGTTTATAGCTATAGCTATATAGTAATTTGCTCTTTATTAAGCTAATTAAGTGCGATCTGGTTTAGTAATTAGTCTTTAATCTTACTAATAATCTAGTATATACGCTCTTTGGTATTATTTTATATTATTAGTATCTTAAAGAAGTTGTCTACCTTACGGACCCAATCGTCTAACTATTAGGCGTTAGGTCTATAGCGGAGTTCTAAACTACTAAATGCCTTAGCTAGTTAGTCTATATCCTTTTTCCGTTTATAGTATAAATAACTCTCTAAGTCTTCTATACCTCCTTAGGTAGGTACTAAGTAGCTTCTAAAAAGCCCTTAGCCTTAGCTAGGTTATAAAAGATTTTATCTAGCCTAAATTAAGCTCTACTAGATTTAGACCTACCCCTAAAGGTTTCTAATATATTTATTAGTAGCTCCTTCCTATATAGCTTCCGAGAGCCTTATAGTAGCTTCCTAATATCTATCTTAAAGAATGTTGGTTTAGGGCTCTTAACATTCTAACCTTAGCCTTAGGGAAGCTCTAGCTATAGAGGTAGTATTAGTACTAGTAGCTAGTGTAGATTTCCCTATAAGGCTTAAGTCTTAAGTTAGTAGTTAGTTTAGATTACCTAAGGGGTAGGCCCGCTTAGCTTATAAGCAGTTTATATACCGCTACTATACTAATTATAAGCTGGCAGTCTTCCGGGAGGGTTCCAGTTAGTTCCCTAGTTAGATATATTAGTATATTCCTCTAGCATTTCTAGCTTAGGGGAAGATCTTAGAGTTACCTCTAGCGCTTAATCTTTTAATTAGCCTAGGTAGGGCTAGAGAGGTTCTAGTTACTTTTTAGTAGTGTTATAACTATTATAGAAGGTGTTTATACTTTCCTTAGCAGTAACTATAGATATATAAGAGTCTTTAAGCTCCTAAAGCATCTAGGTATTAGGGCTTATTTAGCTATCTTACCTAAAGGGTTGTATTATCGCAATCTCTTACTATTAGAGGGACCTTTTTGCCTTAGCGCGACGGCTTTCTATAAGGTACCTATAAAGTTTCTATTTAGGTTATTATAAAATTTTAAGGGAGAATAGTGGTTATAAATAAAAGATATAAATAAACAATCCGGTCCTTAAAGCTAACTACCCTTCTAAAAAAGAGTAGGAAGGATTTAAATATAAGGGGACTTTGTAGATAAGGGGCTATAAGGACACGATTGGAATAGGATAGATTAGTAAGAGAGATAAATCCTTAAGGAGGTAAGGCCTCTAAGATTGTAAAGACTATATACTATAGGTATATGCCTTTAGTACGTAACCAGCGACCATCTAAGGGGCGTCTGGGGGTTGTCCTAAGGGCATCCTAAGGTGTCCGCAATAATATCCCTTATATAATAGTTAAATAATAAATAAGATTAGCCTAACCTAGCTAACGGAGGTCTTTAATAAGCATATAAAGGTTTATACAGTTAATACGCATTAGTTACTAGTACTAGATAGCTATAATAGCCATATATTACCTAAATTTAATTAGTTCTGCCTAGATTATTAAATAGTTGTCCTTTATATGCTAGCGCATTTATTATATTTACTACAGCCGCTAGATATAGGCTGTTTCTTAGTCCTTAAGTAATTATACAGATGCCTTATTTAATAGACTATAGGCCGCGATATTAATTATATTAATAAATGCGAATTTTTGCCACTATATAGGCAGGCTAGGTAAATAGTACTATATTAAAACAATATATAGGCAGGATTTGCTACTACTGGCCTAGTTCTACATAGCCCTAATTATATAGTAGTATAGCTGCATACCGAATATCAGATGCCATTACCCTAATATTAGCAATTAAATGCATCCTGGATAGCCGAGACACCCTATAATATTGCTAAACTATAATAGCAGACGGCCCTGCTAAAGCGTTATCTTAAATAGCGTATATATAGCCTACCAAGTCTAATAGAATAAGCCCTTAGCTAGCTTATTAAGGGGTGCGAAATAGTAATATTAAGCGCTGTACTACTTATAAGCGAAAATAAGAAGCTACGTATAGAGAACCGGCGCCAAAAAAAAGAAAAAGGCACAGCGGCGCACGTATATAGCTAGGGGGTGTGTTCTATTAGGAGTAGAAGGGGCTTCTTATACACAAGCTGCCTAGGAGGAAGTAGTAGAGGTAGTGGCTAAGCGACCGCAATGGGTAATGCGTAAGTGTAGTATATATAAATTAATAGAATATAATGCATATACGTACCCTAGACGTCAAATAAATAGCTAGTAGATAGCTATACTAAATATAATTATTTATAGTTGAGTAACGCGTCACGTATTTCGCGATTTTTAGTAGAGTGGTGGCCAGGATACTTACTAATTACGTTACAAATTTGAAAAAAATGAGGGTTTAAAGGGTTATAATAAACTTTCACACTTTTTAAAAAAAAAGTTATAGCAAAAGTAAATATTTATAGGATATTAAATTTTTAAAAATAAATTTAATATTTAGTAGTAGAAAATATAGATTATAGATTATAGATTTTAGTAAAGAATTAATAGGATTTCTAAAAGGGTTAAAGGCTTTAAATTTTCAAAATGGGTATAATAGCTAGATTTTATATATAATATAAACTTAAAATATTTTTTATAGCTTTAGAATTAATAATGTGGTTATTATATAGTAATTTAGCAAGGTAGATTGTTTAAAAAAGGCGCTTATATAAAGACTTTTAATAAGGGACTATAACCCTTATAAGCAACCCTATACCCCTATATATAATATATATAGCGGTATCGTTAACTAAGCTTAAGGGTTATCTTAGGTGCCTTAGCCGCTTCTCTAAGGAATTTATGGCGTTGCATAGCCCCACTCTTTTGCCACGGTCCCACTTTACTAACTCGTGCGAACTCCTAAGCCAATTAGCGGCGCGCACTAACTCCTACGAACTCCTAAGCCAATAAAACATCGCGCTACCCCCTAGACCCCTATACCTCCTTAAATTCCTTTATAAAGCGTCTAAGGGATTATAGGCGCGTATTTACTATAAGCTAGGCTAGATTTTTAATATGTATTAATTTTAAGCAACTATAATAGGGTTAATCTAGTAGCTACGGCTATAGTTTGCGATATAATTAAATTACAACCTCCTCTATTAGTATATTTTAATTAATATAGCTAGCTAACCACTATATTAGGGGTTAAAGTATAGCCTTAAAGTTTAAAAACGTGTTTTTTAAAGCTAGGCCGACCTAACTAACCTTATTAACATAGCAACCGTACTCTACCACTATTCTTTTATTTACCCTAAAACTTCCTAAGGTACCTCTTATACTCTATTATAAACAGCTTATCTAAATTTACTATACCTATATAATATTTATAGCACATTATTAGCTAAGTACGCTCTCTTAAAGACTCCTATAAACTCCTATAAACTCCTAAACTAATTAGATAAGCTCCTATAAACTATAAGGGTTATTTTAGCCCTTACTCGGCTACATCGCCTAGGGGCTCTTAGGGGTCGCCAAGGCTAGCCTTCGGCTAGCCCTTGGCACCTCCTTATAAGCACCTTAGGCTTACAGCCCTTCCCTCCTTATTAGTTCGTCTCCGTACGAGGCTATTGCCTACTCTTTACTATATCGTCCTCTTCCATCGACTCCCTATGTAACTTATGCTCGGCTTGCCTGCTCCCTACCGTATACTCTAGCAATACTGCCTTACACAAACTTCTATAAACTCCTAGGCTAATTAAATAGCGAGATTTAGAAGGAAGAAGAAAAAGATAGGTAGTAGGAATATAGATTGCTAGAGTTAATAGTATAGAGCTTAAGGTAAAGTAGTGGAGCCGCCTATATTACAGATGTTAGCTAATTATAGTTCTATCCTAAAGACTCTCTAGTTAATTTAAAGACTGAGTATAAAAGAATTACTATTAGTTATTTAGTAGGTAGAGTATATAGAGAATATACCGTTCTAGTACAAGGTTATTAACCTCTACCTTTAGCGAATTATGCTTTAGACCTGCCTATAGCTTAATAACTTTAAGCCGCGCGATAAGCAGATACGTACTCTACATCGGCTTATATTTAGAAAAGGTAATACTTTTCTTATTACCTATACGGGCTTTAGTAAAAGCCTAATCTTCTATATATATTCCGTCCTTATAGGGAAAATTACTATTTAAATAATCCTATTAAATAAACTAGGCAATAAGCAGCTAGATAATATTAAAAAAAAATAGCTTTTATCTAGTTCTTATTAACGCTAAGATAAGAAGTTAAGAGAAGTCTCTAATTATAAAGATCTGGGAGGGGGCGTATATATATATACTTCTTAAACCTAAGTAGGCATTAATAAAGTTATTCTAAGATACCTTAAAGGAGCCAGAGTTATAGTCTCGGATTAGGCTAATTATAATTAATAAATATCATTTTATAAAGGAATAGGAAGGCTTTTAACTAGTCTACTTAATACTAAGTAAGCTGCGGATAATTCTCCGCCTAAGTATAGTCTGGTTTGCCTATTTTATAACTCTTAATAAGAAGACAGAGAAATTAGCCCTATTGCGCGCTAGGTTCTAAGCAATTAGCCATTATCTATACCAGACTAAGGTTATAAGAACATCTATTAATTGTCCGGATATGTCTATATATATATATATAACTAACTCCTAAAGAAAAGGTAGACTTATAGGAAAACCTATACTTTTTATTAGATAACTATATAAATAGTAATAAAGTACCTATACCTAAATAGATACCAAAGATAATAGTCTTTATTAATAGTTAAATATCTATTTAGTAGGTAGTAGAGTACCTCTAAAATATACTACTTTAAAAGTCTAAGGCGTATATAAAGGGGACTAATAACAACAATAAGGCCTTTTATATTGGTAGCGTAATTTAGAAGTTTACCGCTACTATATAAGAGTATAATCGCAACTAGCGGTATATAAAGTTTAAGAAGCCCTTCTCTATTATCTAAATTATAATAGCTATAACCTTACTTAGCATAGGTGTAAATATTATAGATATTAAGCGTATAATTATTTAGAGGTTTCTAATTATAAATAGCCTAGGCAATATGTAACCGACTACCGGTATCAGTACCCTGCCAAAACAGTACGCTGTCTCACCAGCGTGCCACCCCGTCTCGACTGCGTATCACCCTGTTTTAGCTACGCATTAGTACCCCCTTTCATCTTACTACCTGCACCTTTTCCATGTATTTATACCACTTGATTTCCATAGATTTACAATAAAGTTGCTCGTTCATTCCCACACACTGCAAAGCTTACAGTTATGAGCCCGGCCTGCCTACCGTACTGCATCTGATCTGTACATTCAGCGCTTACTAAGCAATTAATCTGCTACCTCGTTTAAGAAGTCACTACTTCTTCCACCTTTGCAAGTGTCTCAAGCTTCTTCATTTACCAAACGGACGGACGATCGAACATCGATTAAATCGAACATCGAACACATCGAATATCGATCATATCGAACATCGATTATATCGAACATCGATTATATCGAACATCGAACACATCGAACATCGATTGCATCAAACATCAATCGAACCGAACCCGACCGACCGACGAACGGACGAATCAAATTAAAGCTTCGGAACGTCAAAATAAGGTTCTGCCAAGACGCTGTCTGGACCCTAACCTGGACCCTTCTTGACCTGTCAAATTCCAAAAATAACAACCTCTACCGAATCAAAAGTCAACCTTATCCTCAACTAGCCTTCTAATTGGACCCAATGGTTCTTTATCATACAAGACATTACCAAAACTAACAAGGTATGGGAGTACATCGACCCATCCAAGAAGGAAGACAATCTTCCAAAACTAGAACCACCGAAACGACCTACACCAAAAGACGTACTACCTACGGCTACATCGATAGCTCAACTGGACCAACACCAGCTCACCGCCTACAACCAGCTCTATTCCAAATATAAAGACGATCTCCGCATACACAAGAAGCGAGAACAGGCTATAAACGGTATCAGCAACTACATCGTTCGCTCTACATTAGTAGCCTACCTTCCACTCATCAACGGCCTTAACACGGTACACGAACGGCTCCAAGCACTCAAGAATGCACTAGCCCCTACCACCTCAGGTCAAAAGCACGACGTCCTCATTCAGTACACGGCTCTAAAAGCCTACGATACAACACAGAGCATTAATAAATAGTTAAACAACTGGCGAAATATCTACAAGCTTACTGAGTAATTAAAGCTACCAGACGTACAAGGATACAGGCCATACTACGATTTTATTCAAGCAATCAAACCAATCTCTTCTAGCTTCGTAGGAGCACTAGAAGTAGATTTTATTCGCAAAGAACGGAAGGACGAAGACGCCCTATCTATTATTGATCTAATTGAGGAATTTAAAGAGCACTACCGCATGCAGTAATCGGCATTATCTTCTACTACTACAACTACTAATTACTCCGCATTTGCAACCCTATAAAGCAGCTCAAATTCCAATTTAGATTCCAACCACAATTCCAATTCGTAATAGCATAAGAAATGCATATGCGGCCTCATACATCGATATAACAACTACTACTACATCAACGAGCAGAAGCGCCCTTAAGGATAGGAACTAAACCCAGACATCTAGAAGAAAATAGATGAAATGATCTTATTTAGGCCTTGGGTTAAACGCATAATTAATCGCTATTAAAAAGAAGAACTAGAAGCAAAGAATATAGGAACAATTGATTTTGATTTTAAAACCCCAGCTCTTAACAATATTAACCTATAGTGCTGCCAAGCACCGCATAAAATTAAATGTGAAGTTTGCTTATTAGCAAAGCACACTTAAAGATCTACCTCGACTACTGCTTAAATAACTACCTCGAGTTCCGCCTTAACTACAGCTTAGATGACTACCTTGAACACAGATCAAGATCTACCTCGATTATAGATTAAATGACTACCTTAAGTTCCACCTCGACTATAGATTAAATGACTACCTCGACTATAGATTAAATACCACACCACAAAGACTTTAAGACGATATCTCAGATATAATTGAAGCAATTTCTATTTAACTAGCACCATTTTCCTATAGCTGAATTCTGCCTACTTGCTTCCGTCGCAATATCCGCAATATTTGTGATATCCGCAATATTCGGAATATACTGTTACAATTACCCTACCCTTCACCATTTCTAAAAATTGTATCTAAATTTCCTATTTTTGGTACAGTTTCTACCTTCATTTGTTTTCTACAGCTTTGACTACACCGTTAAATCTGGGGGGGTGTGTAACCGACTACCGGTATCAGTACCCTGCCAAAACAGTACGCTGTCTCACCAGCGTACCACCCCGTCTCGACTGCGTATCACCCTGTTTTAGCTACGTATTAGTACCCCCTTTTATCTTACTACCTGCACCTTTTTCATGTATTTATACCACTTGATTTCCATAGATTTACAATAAAGTTGCTCGTTTATTCCCATACACTGCAAAGCTTACACAATATATAGCAGCGAATTAGTTAAGGCGGATAAGGGAAGAATCGCACTAGTATAGGTTATATCTTTCTACTATACTAGACGTTTAATATAGAGGGGGTAGATAAGCCAGGATAGAAACCACTATCGCTATATATAGAGCCGCTAACCTAGGCGTCTTAAAGAGGATGTAATAGCTTACCTACTAGATATAGACGGAGTAAACTTATCTAGAGTACTATACCTAGCGATATTAGCGATATAGAGAGTATTACCTTAGAGAAATTAGCCGTAAGTTATGATTCTATACTTACGGCTAATAGTAACCTTCCGTTTTAAATAAGGGCTAAAATAGCTAGTTATAAGAAGCTATTAGCCAAATAGAAGAATATAATAAACGGTAAATATTATTAAAAGGCCTTCCTTACCTTTTTAAAAGAGGATAGGTTACTACTAGCAGTCTTAAACTATATTATTTACGTATTAGCTAATTAGTGCTGTAATTAATATAACCCTTTACTATTTCCTAAGTTTATATCAGCCCCTAAAGCATTAGCACTACTTTATTAGCTAAGGGCTAGCACCTAGCCTAATATTATATTAGGGTTTATTAATAATTGGGCTATTAAGTAAGTAGAGTTAATATACGCTAGCAAATATTAACGCTTTCTTATACCATCATCTATATTTATAGAAGAGAAGTATCGCTAGTAGCTTACGTATCTATATAATAGGAAAACGCTTAATACCTTCTAGGAGACACTTATAATAAATTCTCTAAAAAGTATAGCTCTTTTACTTATCTTATAGCGATATCGCGATACCTATAGTAATTAGTTAATTAAACAACTAAAGAGTATAGTAAAGGTAGTTAGGAGTACCTATAAGAATAATCTAGTGCAAAAACGGGTAAAAGATGCTTAGGGTAGGGCCTTAGTGGTACGCGAGTTGCTAAAGCAGCCGTCTACACTAGTAGAGTATACTATATATATTTAGCGATAGGATAATAGCTTTACCGTCTAGGTTACTATATAGGAGGCAGTATAGAGCGTAGTAGACTTGCTAGCTTTACTACTTAGAAGTTAAGTTACTGGTAAAATTAGCGCGCTACTTAGTACTTTACTTTTAGTTATACTGGAGGGTATTAAATACGCGGTATAGGTACTTAATGTTACGGAGTAAGTATAAGCGGCGATAATATATAGCAAGGTAGATATTATTAAGCTATATATATAAACTTTATAAGGAGGTCAAGACGTTGCGTAAGGAAAGAAGGTAGGAAAACGGGAAGAAAGGGTATATATTATGGACTTAGTTGCTTAGTTAATACGTACACAAAGTAGAATAGGATTTAGGTAGTAGTCCTAACAGAACTTAGTAGGATTTGGTAGAACTTAGTAGAACTTAGTAGAACTTAGTAGAATATAGCAGAATGCAGTAGGTTGCCGTTAGATTGCTATAGATTGCTATTTCGTAGTTAGTCTTTAGCTGCTAAGTTAGTAAAAATAGGTAGACGTGTATAAGGTGTTACGGGGGTGTCCTATAACACTTAAGAATATTTAAAGATTAATCTCTACACCTATAACGCATAGTACGTCTACTATAGGCACTTAGAATGTTACTGCTTCTAATGCTTAAGATACTATAGTTCTTAACTCCTAGGATATAGAGAGTCTTAATTCTTAAGTCGTCGCTATTATTAATTCTTAGCTCGCCGTTTTAGCTATATCCTAATTATAGGTAATATTAACGCTTAGCTAGAAAAAACAAGCTAGTAATTAAAGGGACTTATTTATTAAACGTTAGACAGTTATATAAAAGAGGGATATAAATATAGATGTAGTACTTATATTTACTCTAAAAACTAAATCTAGGCGTATTAGGAAAGCAACACTAAGGGGTAAAAAAAAAATCCTTATAAAATCGTAAATAGAGATAGCTTAGGGTTTTATATAATAGCGCGTTCTAATTAGTTTAGGAGTTAGCAGGAGTTAGCAGGAGTTAGTGAGAGTTTATATAGTAGATTTTATATAAAATCTTACCTATTAACCGCAACCTTTACTTAAAATATTATAATGTATTTTAATTAGCCTAGGAGTTTATAAGAGTCTTTTAATTAATCTAGGAGTTTATAAAAAATTTTAAAAGTTTTATATTAGTGACTTAATTAATAATATAAGGTAAATAAGTATTAGATTATAGTAAATATCTATAAAGGTAAAGTAGATAAACTAGTACTTATAGTTATCTACGCCCCCACTTCTCTCTATAACACTAATACTAATATTTTTTTTTAAAAATTGTTTATAATAACTCCCCTTATAGCTTAGGTGCTTTTATACCTAGTAAACTTTCTAATTAGTAAAAAGGCTATTCTTACCGCCGCCTTTACTCTCTATTCTAAAGCCCTACGTTTAGGCCACATCCGGCATCTTCTGTAGGTATTTTCCTATATTAAGTAGTTAACTAAAGCTTTAGCAAATTAACCTAGGCTTCTAACTACTTCCCTATTTAAAGAGGCCGTTTACTAACCAATTCTATAACGCTCCTCGCCCTTACTATACTCGCGCTCCTTCTATCCTAATCCTAGTCCTAGTCCCCTATCCCTCTCCTATACTGCCTTTTAGCAGCGATAATAATAATAATAATAATAATAATAATAATAATAATAATAATAATAGTATTAGCTGGTGGCCTAATTTACCGTATGTTTTGTATTGCTTTATATCTTAAACGTTAGCTAATATAGCATATAGATTACTATTACCATCACTACTACCTCTTCCTCTACTACTACTACCACCACCACCACTACTACCGCCACTGCCGCTCGCGGCCCCACTACTACCCCTCGCTTAGGCTGGCTTTGCGGCCGCAAACTAATAGCAGCTCCTATAGAACTGGGCCCTCTATAGAAAGGCTACTGTTAACTACATACCTATAGTCGTAGGTAAATAGTAGTCGGACTTTCCGGCGTTAGTAGGCCCTAAAAACACCTTTTATATTAGGAGGATTATAGAGATAAAGCTAGGTAAGTAGCTTATAAGAAAAAAATTAGTACTCGGCTTGCTAAGTAAGGGATAAGAAGTACTAGGCCTACTTTAGAAAGGGTTTTTAGTAGGTAAGTAGGCCCGGTAACGCCTATGCTCGCTATTATATGGCGGCCCGCTTTAGCGGGTATAGTCTATTAAAGTGGCATAAGTCCTAAAGAGGCTCACGGTTACCGCCTCCTTCCCCTTAATCTCTTCTTCTAAAGGGGCTACTACTGCCTCCTCCGGGAGCTAGGGGTTTAGGTATAATAGTATAAGAAGGTATAGTATGGGATTAACGGCTATAGTGGAGACTAGTATCTCTTTATAAGTAAGCTTTAACCTTATTTTAGTTGGTTTAGATCCTATATAAGTAAAAAAGCCAGTATTTTGGACGGGCTTAACTATAAGTTATCCTTTATAGGTAACTATAAGGCGTTATAAAAGCCCTTATTCTACTTTCTATCTAAGTTTAAGTTAGAGGGGTAAATATAGCGGCTTTAGTATATCCTTTATAGGGTAAGCTTTAACCTTATTCCAGTTAGTTTAGATCCTATATAGGTAAAAAAGCTAGTATTTTAGGCGGGCCTAACTGTAAGGTATCCTTTATAGGTAAGCTTTAACTTTATTCTAGTAAAAGCTAGTATTTTAAAAGGGCCTAACTATAAGGTATTATAGCTTAGAATAAGTATAGCGGGCCTTTATCCTAGAGTAGGGTAGGTAAAATAAGTAAGTATAGCGGGCCTCTGCTCTAGTATAGATAGATAGAGAAAGTAAGTATAGCAGGCCTCTGCTTTAGAGTAGTAGTATTAAAATAAAGGTTGTCTTTATTCTACCGCTTAAACGTACTATAACTGTTTTTACCCCCCTAAAGTATATAAGCTTGTAGTAGTTTACTAAAACACTAGGGGGATAATAGTAAAAAGCTTAGAGCGCGCTCTAATTGGCCTAGGAGTTTATAGTAGTTTACTAGGAAACCTTAAAAATAATAGTAGTAAGGGGCTTAGCGCGCGCTCTAATTAGCCTAGAAGTTTATAGTAGTTTACTAGGAGACCTTAGGGAACAATAATAATAATAGGAAATTTAGCGCGCATTTTAATTAGCCTAGAAGTTTGTAGTAGTTTGCTAGGAGACCTTAGGAATAATAATAGTAAGGGACTTAGCGCGCGCTCTAATTGGCCTAGGAGTTTATAGTAGTTTACTAGGAAACCTTAGGGAATAATAATAATAGTAGGGAACTTAGCGCGCGTTCTAATTAGCCTAGAAGTTTATAGTAGTTTACTAAAAGACTATAGGGAATAATAATGCCCGCCCCTTACCTTACTACGCGTAAGAACGCCTTACTACCACATTTTAACCCCTATTTAGTACTATTGCATTCCTCCTATTCTTTAAGGCTATAATACCGTTAGCTATGCCTAAACAGAAGGAGTAATAATAATAGTAAGAAACTCGGCGCTTACTCTAATTGGCTTAGGAGTTTATAGTAGTTTACCGCTAATAAACTATATAGTTTAATAACGCTGGCTTTTATTCTACTATGCATAAGAATGTAAGCCTCTGCTATTATAGCATTCCTACCCCTATTAAGTGCTATTATACTCCTACTATCCTTTAAGGCTATAATATTATTAACTACGCTTAGACCGGTATACTCCTACTTATAGTATTTAGAAGGAAATAAAAGGAGCGATAATAATAATAGTAGAAAATTAGTATCCGTTCTAATTGACCTAAGAGTTTATAGTAGTTTAGGTAATATTTAGGTTTAAGTTAATCTCTAGCTTAAGGGTTAAAGGTAAGAGGGCCTTACTCTAATTAGCCTAGGAGTTTATAGTAGTTTAGATAATATCTAGGTAAGGGGCTTAAGAGACGTCTAGTCTATAGCCTATATTTAAGTTAGAGGTAAGATTCACCTTATCTAACCTATTGCCGATAATATTGGTAAACTCTTATATATCCGTAAAGCTAGTTAGGTTATTAGTATCTAGAAGAGGATAGGAAAAAGTGGCTAAATATAGGTCCTATATATGGAGCTAGTTAAACTGCTTAATCCTCTCTACTAAAACGTCTATACTAGTATGGAGAATATTATAAGAGTTAAATAGCTATAAGCCTGCTAGCTGCTTAGGGCCTTATAGCATAGCTAGATTACTTAAATAGATAGTATAAGTAAGTAGGAATATATTAAGTTCTGTAAAAGCCCGCGTATAAATACCTAATATTTCTTTACTAAACGTATACTCTATTTTACTACGCACTGTCCTAACCGTCGCGTTTAATAGACATACTTAATTAAATATAATATTAGTATTATAGGTAGAGTTCTTATAATACTTTATCTCGATTTTATAGCTGCTGTTTAGGTACTCTAATCTAAAATTAACGGCCTTATATATATTAGGAGACCTAAGCTAGTTTATAACCCCTAAAGCTAGTATTATATACTAGAGTTTAGGCGAATTTACTAAAGTAAGATTCTACTAATAGAATAGCACCTTATAGCGGTAATTATACTATAACGCGCTAAAGAAGTAAATAACAAGGGGGTTAATAAGCCGTTATAGTATACCTATATTGACATGTTTAACGGTATACTAAATAGTAAGAAGTAGCTTAGCTTCTTAAAGCAGGCGATATATTATTTAAAACTTAATATCGCTATATATACGCCCACTTAAGTCTACGCCGCTTTATACTTTAATAGTAAAAGTAATAGACTAAATATCTTTAACTATTTCTAAAAACCGCTCTAGTATAAGGCAACTAATCGCCTAAGTAATATTTTTTATACGTTCCGACGATAATAGATTAAATAGGTTAAATAGTTTAGGTATTATAGTAAGGAGACCTCGGCGCTATATAGTTGTACAGAAGAGGGCTGTTATATACGCTATAAAGCCCTACTTAATAACTAGTACCACTTAATAGTACTTAACGTTCTCCTATATAAATAGTGCATAATTTTATAGAGTAACGTTAGATCTTAAATAGTAGTACACCTCCTCTTAATAGCTATTAGGCGCTAAATACGTGCGTATAATAGTGTTATATAGATTTATCTTAATATAGAACTATATAGGTATACTAAAAAGCCAGTTCTAATAGTTAAAAGAATAACCCGCATAGGCCTATTCCTATTTTACTAACTTAATATAATACGTAGTAAGCTAGTTACTATAGGTAAGCTAAAGCTAATTAGTAAAGTTGTTATATATAGAGCTATAGGGGTTATATAAAGCCTAAAGTTTAAGCTAGTTAAAGAAGATATTCTTATAGACGCCGTATATACCCTAGATAGTACCCTTATCTTCTATTATAGCACTAAACTGCTAGAACTTAGTCTTTTTAGTATTAATATAGTATATACTTAGAATTTAAGGAAAAAGATTACTTTTAGTAAAAACGCGCTCTACCCTATATAGATAAACTCCCTTTATTACGCTAGCAATAAGATAATAACTAATCTTTAGTATTAACTTGTTTTTAATAAAGCTAGGTAACCGGAAGATATTATTAAGTTATAGCGGTTTTATTAGATTGTGTATTAATTAGCGTAGCCTAAAGAGAGGTAATTTAGGGCAGAATATAATAGCCACGGTTATTAATAAACGTATAATAGATGTATAGCTAAGCAACTTATCGCGTTTTATATCCTTAAAGTTTACATTATTATATATAACTACTATTTATAGGTTATACGCTAGAGTTTTAAGATACCTCTATAAATATTAGCCCCTAATTAGCCTAGGAGTTCGTAAAAGTTTATAAAAGTTAATTTAATTAGCCTAGGAGTTTGCAGATATTTATAAGAGTTATTATTAAATAGAGATAAGATAGTTAATATACCTCTGCCTCTTCTGTAATACTACCTATAATACAATTTGCTAAATAATAACTATAATATAGTCTAAAGCCCGATAACGTTTTAAATACCCTTCTTTTTATACTAGAGCCTATAAGATAGATATATACGAGTAAAATAAAGAAATTAGACCGCTTCTTTGCTCTAGAAGCACAAATTATATTAGTAATAGTATATACCTACTTAACTAAAATATCCTAAGCCCCTGCCTTTTAACCTTCCGCTAAATAACTTACTTTATATACGCGCTAGTTACTAAGCAGCTATAGTAAAGTTATATACTATATTAGGGTAATATCCCATATAGTATAGAAGGCGACTTTAAAGTCTAGCTCCTTTATATTCGATATTTTGTTAAACGTATTAAAATATAGCTCCTAAATAAGGCGGTCCAACTCTATAGTAAAAGACCCTACTAGTATAACTACTCCTTAAATATAGCTAAGTTATAGATTCTCCGTAACTGCATTTAATAATACTTACTATCGTCTCTTAATATAATTATACTAACGGTGCCTAATTCTAACCCCTCTATTATCCGCATTATCTGCTCTAACCTAGGTAGATAAAAATTAGGTAAAGCTCTAACCCTCTCGTTTTAAAATATTACCTACGGCTTATTGTTACGGACGCTTTAAGTACGATGTTACGACTACTTGGAGAAGAGATGGAAGAAGCTAGTTGGTTAATATAGGCACGGTCTAGGATAGAGCCGATAGAACCATATAACGAGGAATAGTAACCAAGGTCACATAATATAATCTGTGTGATCTGTATAATCTATATAATCCGCGACAGAGTAGACAGAGTATACGTTTATTACGTACAAGAAGGATTTTATAGGAGTACGGTTGTGTATTTAAGGACCCTTAGTCCCTACCTAGATAGTTCCTTCCTTATAGTAATTCTTAGAATATAATTGGAGTTAATCTGTTAGGCAACCACTCCACCAGT
>Ga0307515_10010354_pt1 | contig 17870 bp, 19 predicted proteins | sample 17_EM_MG_FD_194513 | JGI IMG/M metagenome (GOLD analysis project Ga0307515, IMG submission 194513) | Populus trichocarpa ectomycorrhiza microbial communities from riparian zone in the Pacific Northwest, United States - 17_EM | ecosystem: Host-associated > Plants > Roots > Unclassified | place... | reverse complement strand
GACACATGCAAGGCCCCAAAAAGCCCCAAAAACGGCCGTGAGTGGGCGCCTGCATAACAGGCTCGCGCGGGCTCCATCCGACACCGGATAAAATCTTTGCCCAAACCCGTTCTGACGACCTAACTGGCAACGGGTAGTGTGTTTTTTTTTCGCCGTGGTGAATCTCACGCGTGCCTACGAGATCACCTGGAGAGAAATTTATCTGTTCTCTCTTGACGTCGCTGAGCAGAGGTCCCCCCGTGTTAGACGCCGGATCCGGTTTTCCGTCAAGCATAGCGATGCACTACCGATTCAGAGATAGGACTGTAGGGGGAGCCTGAGGAGACGACGCTATTGACGGTATCGCGATGTCAGTGCTCGCCATGGCCAAAGGATGGATGAGTGGTGGGTCATCATGCATCATGTCCGGGGAAACCTCGCAAGTTAGGTAATCTACAGTGTTATGCTACTCGCTGAGCCGAACCACGCCAATACCCCAAACAGCCAGCCCGGTGGTCGGAAGAATGTATTAGGGTTTGTAAAGCAAAGTGACAATAAATATATTATACGTTCGCGGTGGCGCGAGGGCGCACTGTGTGGAGGTTGTGGGAGAAAATGAGAGCTCTGTAGGATATCCCACTACCTATGAGTCGAAGATTGCACCGTAGGCGGGGATGCCACGGCTTTTTAGACCGTAGACCACCTTCTCTGTCACAGCCTGGTTAGAAATAACCGCAACAGCCTCTGCGTCGAAGTCCTTGACCATCTTCAAAGTGAGCTTGAGCAAATCGGGCCTCCCGTACTTGCGAGTATCTATTGTATGTGATTTGTCAGCAGTTGAGCACGTTCTGACACGTATCGTATTCACCGTAGAGAACCGTGTCGGGAGCGTGACGCAGAATCTGATCCACGAACTCGTCACCGAAAGTCTCTCGGACGTTGGGGGAGACCCAGAGCAACCGGACCGGAACACGACCCTCGAAGATAGTGTGGGCACATGGACCGACGCCGGAACCGGTGGCGACGAGGACCATGCGCCGGAACATTGGAGCAATCCTGAGGACACCGCTTGTGGGAATACCACGGACCCAGAGCTTGGTGGGTGGGTTCTCGATGACATTAGAGGTCCAGTCACCAGCGCGGGAAACGATGACTGAGAACCCGTCCCCCTCGGGCTCGGGGATGGCAGCAAACCCGTGCCATTCCTTGAGGGGAGAGTGAGTGATCCGGATGGTCGTGCTGGGAACGTAGCGGGCTTTTGAATGGTGAGTCAATTCGACTAGCCGCTCAATGGAAGGGGAGAGACGCACTATAGTTGAAGTACAACCTGCTAGCGCGTTTGGAGAGGGTAACGGCACGGACTTCGACCTTGCGGAGACGAAGCCAGGGGAGGACGATGGACAAGGTGAGGACGCACTGAAACCAGAAGGCGGCATTGCGCTTGCAAGCGTGGGGAAGCTTCTCTCCGGGCCTGCGGCCATCATTGATGAAGAGGATGAGTTGAGCCCAGATCAGAGCCACAGCAGACCATCCGAGGAAGCGGTGAGTCCACTCGAAGTAATCGTGGAACCTATTGCGCATGCTAGGGTAGGCAAATACAAGCATCACCAAGAGTAACCCCAGGATGACCCATGAGATAGTGACAGTGGCAAGTGAGATCTATGTGTTATCAGCGACCGTCTGCGCATTACTGATAGAGGATACATACGGAAGACAGTCCGTAGATGTATTCACGAGTTCCCATCACCACGAAAAGGATCAGCCAAATTGTACCAGAGATACTGCACCCGGAGTGAACTGAAATATCGCGAGTGAGTTCTGGGTGGCAGGAGCGGAAGATCGGTCAACACTTACGACCACCGATGTGGAAGATATGCGCCGAGATCCTCCTGATCGTCAAAGGGGCTGACCGTGGCCAAGCCGTGAAGATACTGAACAGGATGTTGATGACGTATTCTTGCCGCATGAGGATGGAGGCAAGAAAGTTGGAGATGACGGCGTTGGCGATCTTTCCGGTGTTTGCCTGGTGTGTCGCAACTAAGACGATGAAGACAGACATGTTGGCCACGAAGGTGATGCCGAAGAGTCGTCGGTATACCGAGAAGAATAGGTAGCGCAAGTTACGAATGGGCTTGGAGTGCTTCTTTTCGTTGTACTCCTCTTCCAAGCAACCATCCCAGTAGAGATGGTTCTCCTTGGCCCCGATGCCACTGGATGAACCACTGGGTGTTGTTGGGGGGAGGGGTGCTGTCAACTGATTATTTGTGACTCCCTTCTCGCCAGGAAGTGCCTTGTCACTTCTGACGAGTGGATGAGAAGAGTGTGGGGGGTGGAGTTGGGTGACCTACGATCTGGAACTGCCCTTACTGGTAGACATGTCCACGGGTAAGTCGAGAGGCATGAAATGATGAGAGAGCAGGCAAGGGAGGAGCTCTGGTCTATCCAAGTGAACATCAACAAAACGAGCTCTGTGACACTGGGACGCAGCACCCGACCCCCGCTAGTCCGGATCCGGCTTCGTGGGGTCCATTTCACGCGGCCCTGGAGGTTGCCTCAACGAAGAGAGAGCGACTTGTAATCCAGTAGGTTTCATTTCGATAGGGTCGTCAGCGACCCATTGTTCGTGTCGGGGATATTCCGTCGATTTTTGCCGGTGGCACGGTAGTGCGGATAAGCTGTGTACAGGAGACCTGGCTCCGGATGCCGGGCCCCAATTCCCTCAAGAGGTAAGGGCTGAATCGCCTAGAAAACCGTCTATCGAAATGGAACCTACCGGGTTTGGTGCGAACCTAGCATACAGTAAGTTCCCCACTCGTCCACAGTGCCATCACGGCAATTCCGGCACCTCGTTCACAGCGCCAGAAACTTGATCGAGTATTACTTGTCCGTCACGCTGTGGTGCCTGAGCGATTGGTCGGGGTCCAATTAAGAGACAGGTGTATTGCTTGTGAAGTGTGGTGATAATGTGGGCACTAGAGGTGGCGAACACGAAGTCCAAGAACGGGGCGCGGGAGTGAGGGGTAACTGGGATCTGGCTGGTGGAGAAGGACTTGGAGTATGACGAATCACCAGAGACAGCTCAGCGAGGTGGCTCAGATACCGAGTCGGTCATCCCACATCTTGAGGTCCGTCATTTCACCGGAGTGGTCGTTGTTTGAGAATGGGAAGGATCTGACGGGGTCGAGGAGTGGGGCGAGGGAGCCGGGAACAATGAGGAGGCGCGCACGAACAGCCCGAGAGAAGTTACCAATCGCATGGGCGAGCACGCGTCGCCGGGCAAGGGAACAGCGTCAGGCTATCTATAGAACCTGGAGAATAAGGAATTGGTCTGAGGGGAATCAATGCAATACCGTGAAGCAAGAAGCCGAGACGCACACATTGGTCGTTCGAAGAAACCTTCAAGCTTCAACATTGTCAACTCTCGAGATTATGATGGCTCCGGCGGAGGCAAAACCGCAATAAGGTGCAAAAGAACAAGGTATTTTGGGACTGCCAGGAAGTTATGGCGATTGAGTACGATTGTGGAGCGTTGAGAGGTGAACAACGTTGAAGGCTACATCTGGAGCTTATCAGCGCAGATGAAGACCCATGTTCCACGTTCGCGGAGGTCAAACTGCCAGTGCAGCGGGCTTGAGCAAACCTCAGCGGTTCCCTAGGCGGAGAGTTCACGAACGTTGCTTCGTTGCGAACAACGACGCTGTGGCACAGTTGTTCACGATCCGCTCGATGCTTGTGGAGAATTTCCAATCCTCTTCCCCTCACACCATCACACACGAACACTGTATCTGGTTTGTTCGGTCCTTTCCCCATTCCCCGTCGTTCTGTTTTGAGTGCGGAGTTTGTGGAGTCGTGCTGAATTTCCAGACACCTGGATTCCTATCCCCGCATTTCAAACCATCCTAGAGCATTTCGACTCTCCCATCCACCCGGCGGCAGGATACTACGATGGGCGGCGAGGAGAGTGCAAAACCGGTCAACGTCGACCCTCGATGGTGCGTTTTGAAGATGTAGAATTGAATGCAACGACCAACAAGCTAACTCCAGCCCATACATGATAGCATCCAAGAGGCCCTACGGATGTACCTCCAACCCATCAAGAACGATGACCCACAACTCGATTTCTACACCATGTACAAACGGGAGACGATGGAATACGACACCGAATACATGCAGAAATACAACGAAGATCTCAACACCACCTTGATTTTCGTGCGTTGCCGCGTTCTTCGGTTCACCAGTATGCGGCATTGACCACATTCTCAGGCTGGTCTGTTCTCAGCGGTCAGCTCCGCCTTCGTCATCGACGTCCAGTCCAAACTCCAGCCAGACCCCGCCGAACGGTCAGAAGCCTACCTCCGCGCAATTCTCCTCAGCCTCAACCGATCCATCATTCCAGGCGAAGATCCCGCCGCTCCTCCAACATGGAACGGTCCCCCCACAGAGATCATCACAACGTCGGACCTCCTGTATGCAAGTCTTCTGATGTCGCTGCTTGCCGCATTCGTCGCGATGTTGGGCAAGCAGTGGCTGAACCGTTATCTCCGACACACCGGCGGATCGATGGTCGAACGCTGTGGCGACCGCCAGCGCAAATTCGACGGCCTGGAGAAATGGCCGTTCCGGTTATTCGTCGAAAGTCTTCCCATCATGCTCCAGATCGCCCTCCTTCTCCTCACCTGCGGCCTGTCACGGTACATGTGGTCTGTCAACACCTCCGTCGCAGGCGTAGTCATCTCATTCACCGTTCTCGGCATCGTGTTCTACATCGGGATCGTGGTTGCCGGGACATCCTCGTACGAGTGTCCGTTCCAGACACCGGCATCGATAGGTCTCCGACATCTCAGAGACAGTGAAACAACTCGGAAATTGTTGGCAAGCCTGTCCCTGTCCAACGCCATCTCGTTCGTCTACGCCACTCGGAGGAAGACCCGGAGATTGATGGCGAGGCTGTCTCTGCCCAATGCCTTCTCGCTCGTGTACGCCGCCTGGATGGACGCGCAACAGGAGATCGTTTCGGCATCCCACATTGTTTACGATACCATGCGACACCCATTGTCTTGGGAGGTTTCGCTGTCCCGCGTCGTATCCGGCATTCACAGTATGTCTACGAGGGTCGGACACCAAACCATCATTCTACTTCTTCGGGTCGACCGAGCTTTCGGGAATGCGAAGCAGAGACTGGCCCAAGAGATTCGAATGCTCGGGCGTGCAGTTCTGCTCCCGCTCACCACTAAGGACGCGAACCATCAGCCACGTCTGCATCGAGACGGTCCAGGATTGCGAGTGCTTGTGCGGAACCTGGAAGCCCTCCGGAGACGGAACATGGATAATGCACGTTGTGTGAGCTGGGTTCTCCGGAGCATCACGGATCCCGAGGCCATCGACTCCGACATCCATCTTGCGGGGACCATCCGATGGTTCAACGGCGACTCCAATCACGACCCACCGTACGATTTGATCGCTTCCACCTTCGAGGCTTGTTTCGATTCGACCAAACAGCTGTATCCTGGGATGAGGGACCGGGCATACCTCTCGGCGCGGGCTATCCTCCAAATCAGCATGAGGGCAAGGGCCCAATCCAATGAACGCGGTTCCAAGTATTCCATTCCGACCATTTCTTCGAGTGCATTCAAACACACCGATCCTGATCTCCACCACGTTATTTGCATGCTCGAACGTAACTCTGGTGCCCATGGACCAATCCTCGACTTCCCGAGCGGGGACAAAAATACTCATGCTCACTCGCTGTGGGTGTCAAATCTGTTTGTGGATTTGACCCGAGCCGGCCCAAACCCAACCCTGAAGTCCTACGAGTCCTACCTTAGTGCAGCTGTCACTGATCACCGACCGGTGATTGCCAACATCCTTCTCATCTGGGATATGTTCCTGGGTGGGCACGTTGAGGAGGAGACCTTCTGGGCTGTTGACAAATCGTATGCAGTGGTCTCATTGTCCTTCCTTTCAGTCTGGTTAACGTTATGTGCGCCAGTGATTCATTGGAGATGATCCTCTCTCACTTGTCAGTAACAGTGATGAACAGTATTGCCGACAGAAGCTGTCTCCATTATCTCAATTACCTCCTGGAATTTTTGTCAGCGTGGGAGAAACGACCTGCGTATTTGACTCCGATGGCTTACCAGTGGTGTTCCGCCATCTCCAAAGCGGCTGGAAGATTTGATCTGAGCGAAACAACCATCGACCCGCCATACACACAATATGTTATTCTAGACTACCAATTACGGTTCCGACCACAGGATTTGCCAAGTTACTGGGCCGAGGAGGGACTCTCCGAAGTTGGACCTGGCTGTGATCCAGCCCATTTGGATGCCACCTCCCACCAATCTCACAGACGCCCACAACGCTTGACCCCCCCTATGTATGCGCATCTTCTCTTCATAACCCTCAATGTTGGATTCCGCCATGTCATGCCCAGCCGTGACCAGCCAGTGCTACATTTGGATCACACCTCTCATCACAAGTGGGTGTTTGAGACTGCATTCACGAGTGGTGATGATGATGCTATTGCGGACGCTTTGTGCATATGGATCGTCGGTGATGTCAGTACATTTCCTGACTCATGGTCATGCTATCTTGCCAAGCGCACGGAGATGTATACACCTTTCTCACCAAGGTTGCGGCTGGTGAGTATCCATACCATTGAGCGCATCTGGCCCAATGGACTCAAAGTGTCCGGGTTGGATAGGATACTGTTCGCTGGTTAAACCACCTCAACGTGAATGCGGATGATGTGGTGGACGGGGAAAGTTGGGCACGGGTGTTGGTGGAGGCGATGCGTTCTCCAACTGGACTCGAGAGTTTGTCCTCTCATTACTGGCACTTGCTGGACAAGTTGGTGGCTTCAAAGCATTTCTTGAATCTTTTATCACGTGACGCAGAGGTGATGAGATCGCTCGAGAAAGCCGAGGACTGGGAGAAGTTGGAGGTCTGGATGGTTGCCATGTGGTCCGGCCTGCCAGGATCCGAGTCAATGGAGGGCATTGAAGAGGTGACTCTCAAGTTACTCTCACGACGGCCATCAGCTTTTTCGAGGTTTGAAGACCTGTGTAACACACTCACCTGCTCAATCTGCCGGGCGCACAAGGACAAGCTCCAACAGATATGTGATCAGGTGCGGGCGGGACAATTGCCACCGTAAGTTTCTGTTCATCCCGCCCACCACCTTTCCATTCTGACGCCACCATTTTTCACTTCAGGCAATTGGTTCACATCCAGGAAATTCTTCTCCTGCCTTTTGTGGGAGACCACGGCTTCTGAAAGCGTTTATTGTATGTACCTGGGCTGATATACAGGGTTCGAACATGTTTTTAGTATACACGGGGAAAATTGTAATCTCACAAACTCAACTCGTCACTCGAGGCCAAGGCTAACTGTGCCCTCCCCCTTCGTGTCGATATCCTCAAGGCTGGTACGCCCGGTCTCGGGGTTGCAGAACACGATTCGGATTCAATCAAGGCTGTGAACGATCCAATCTGGCCCGACGACCCTCACCATAGTGTTGTTCACATATATGCACCGGGACCGACTGCCTTCTCCAATCCGACCCACCCCGCTTCTTCGAGTTCCTCCAACTCAGGGAGGATTTGGTCATAACGACCGGGTGGGATCCGTTGGCCGGTACGCCGTCGCCCGTGTTCGAGTACGTTAGGACGCTATTGGGTGAGGACACACGCGGGGTCGACAACCCGCAATGTGCGTTCGAGGTCGAACTCCCTTTTCCACCTCAACGGGTGGAACGTAGATACTAACGCGATTATCGCAGATGCGCCCCGTTCCGTGCTCCAGGTCGCGGGTAACTACAAACCGAAGGGGATAGAGTTTTACGATTATCTGACTGCCCTACTCTTGAACTATCATCGGCACGTTCGACCGCAGTGCAATTGGGCATTTGAGGTTCAAGCATCGTAGGCTGAGGGTTTCGAAGCATCGAGGGATATCGTAACTCGTCAAAGTTACCGTCCTGCTCGAGGAAGAACGACGGGGGTCCTTCTCGTCACGATAGAAAATGGAGGGGAGACTCAGAGAACCGGCACAGTAATTACTTGAGTTGAGGTTGATTCCGGGGCCTGGGGCGAGAACAACTATTGTGGATGTCGTCGAGATGATGTACCCAACCGGGCCTTATGCCCTTTTCTGTCCTTTGAGCTGCTATGTTTATATCATCCGGAAAATTTAGTGTAGATTTACGGTGCGGAAGTCAGATAAACTCGGACGAAGCTCAGACTCGAGGGATCAGGTAGAATGTGCAGCCTTCCACTTCTCCCATCCATCGGGACCGAATCCCCTCTCACCCAATGCGGCATCCACAACCTTCATCACCTCAACGACCTTCTCATCTTCCCACCTCTTACCGACCAACTGTATCCCCACAGGCAATCCTTCCATCGCGTGAGCATCGTATCCCCACTTCCCCCTGTAAAGTGACCTATCGATCTCCTTAGATGAAGGGGTACTGGTAGTGGCCATCGTGAGCCAGTCCTTTGGTATCGCGTCAAGCCTAGGATCGACGCGAGTCACGGGTATATTCCCAACAGGGCAGTCCAGAAGGTTGTAGAAGAGGGTTCCCGAGCCGAGGGCTAACAAGTATTTGGTGGCGCTGATTCACGTGAGATCAGTACAACCCAAGGAATTGGGGTTTGCTTAATGGGCGTACTTGTGAATCAAGGCAGGAGAAGCCAGTCCTGGACCGATGATGGCGTCGAAACCGTGAGTATCCCAGACCTGTCCAAAATTCTTATTAACCATTGGGTGTATCACAGAAGACGCCTCGGAAAGCGTGCCCTTTCGTGGAATTCGCGAATCCAAGCGTCTTTCTCGACCTCCCAATTTGTGAGCTCGTGTGTGTTCTTTTCAGTCGAAACCTTCCATACGCGGGCTAAGACAGGATCCACTCTCTTCAGGTACCACCCAATCATGACATGCACGAACCCTGCGGGCGCAGACGGGGGATGTCAGTTCCTCGACCTAAAAGGTGCCGCACGAGGGGCTCTCACCCGGAATGTAGGTGAAAGCCAGTTCCAGACTTGGCTCCTAAGGAGAAGGTCAGCAAAGTCCAAATAACGCAAGTATACCGCTCTTCACCGTCGGGTCTGGACCTTTGTTTTTGAGGAAATCTTTGTTTCCCGATGCCGATGAGAGAGCTATGAATACCTCGGACGCTTTCTCCGCTGTGGCGCAGAGTGAGTCGTCCAAAACGCACGATGGGCAAGTGGGTAACGCACGGAAAGGGAGTTCGAACTCTACGCACTCGTGTCCATGCTTCCTCAGTGCTTCGACCGTTTCAGACACAGCACGGCAACAAGCAGGGGTAGTTCGAGCCATTCCATCATTGAAGTAAAAGCCAAACTTCAGCTTCTGTCCGAGCTCCACCTCGCGATATGGGACGGGTGCTGATGAATAGTTCGCAGATCTCCCGAACACCACACGGCAAGCGATCTCGATGTCTTCGACGGTCCTTGCCATGGGCCCCAGTACAGCCGGGATATTCTTGAACCCTGAGTTCGGATCTACACGTGGAATTAAAAGGCACGTAGGTTGTGTTGACGCGCCAGAGTTGTTTACCCACTGTTCCCGATGAGCTGATCCTGCCAGAGCCAGGTTTGAGACCGTAGAGCCCGCAGAAATGCGATGGGATCCTGATGCTCCCTCCAACATCAGATCCCCACCCAATGGCAGAACCACCCATCGCCAGAAGCGCGGCTTCTCCTCCGCTGGACCCACCAGGGATGTACTTCTCGTTGTAAGGGTTTTTGGTCACACCCCACAGGGGATTCGAACATTCGAAATTTGCCAGATTTTGGGAGACGTTGGTTTTGACCAGAGGGATGCCCCCGGCTTCGCGTACTTGGCGGACGAGCTAAGAAAGGAATCAAAACAACGAAAGTACCGCATTCCTGTCAGACGCACATCTGCATCTGCCTGAGATGGTTTGTTCGCCCATTGTGTGAACCCCATCGACGAGTCGTAGCCTTTGATATTGACTGCGATGGGGATCAATACAGTACACAGGGCTCCAGATTCGTGCGCGAACTCACCGAGATCCTTGAAACTGGTTGGGACACCGTGCAGTGGACCCTTGAGCTCCTTCGTCGTGGTAAAATGAGCATCGAGTTCTCCAGCCGTCTTCAGCGCGTCTGAGAACAATACTGAGATACAATCGCGTCAGAATGGCGTAGGAATAAAGGTGGAAAGGCCACGCACCTTCCGTAACGCAGTTCGTCTCATCCTGGGCTCGTATGGCCGACTTGATGAACGCTGTCACGACCTGAGTAGACGTCCATCGGCCCTCCTTGATCGCTTGAACGATCTGCCCCGCTAAAATAATATTAGAATAAACCTGCGAGGACTACTGAGATAGAACGTGCCGCTGGAAGTAGTGATGTGCTGTTCCTCTTGGGACTGTTCTCTCGTGGTGAGAATGGCAGTCTCTCGTATTACCTCCTCCCTCTTGGCACGCTTAGCGTTGACAATGACCTTGTAGGACATTTCGGCGCGGAAAACACGCAAAAGACGGACGACAGGGAGGTAAAGAGTCCGACGGTGCTTTCGACATGTCGACTTGAAATTGCGGATGAAACGAAGCGAGGGGCCGAGCTCTCGGTCGCCCCAGCGGCCCGATGTGACAAATTACCGGACCGGGCTCATTTCCTTTTATGTATATCGGCATTGTACATCCCTCAAAAGGAAATTCCGGCCACTCACGCCTGCTACGTTTACCAAAGGTTCTTCACTCCCCTGCAGCTAAAGAGTGTTCCCACTGGATCCGCCCTCGAGGTCTGTTGGACACCTACTTCGGAGCTGTTGTTGTTCGGACCGCAGCAAAACCGGGTCCTATCTTTGCCCCTCTTAGAACAAGTCGTAACCGATAGTCCTGCGAGAAACCGTTCCCAAAGACCAAACACTGAGCGCACTCCTGGAGAGTCGCTTACTCGACGGGCAAATATCTCATTCCTGCGGTAGGTTGTCGTTGGCGTTCACACCTGTGCTGAACGCCCGATAAACAACCTCCCCATCCTGGCCATGACACGAGAATGGTAGCATAATTTGGGGGCTCTGTATAATGCTGCTACTCTCGCGTTGCTGACAACGATGATCATTTGCTCGTGCTTCTTGTTATCTACTGTTGCTGCGAGTTCCTGAGCTGTGTGCACCCTGCTTGCCGTTTCCTCTTTACCCGGACATCCGAAAAGCTCAAACGTTCACAATTGAGAACTGTGACGGCTAACGGTGCCATTTTACCTGCTGAACTGTTCTACGGCTGAAGCTTGTTGCTGGGTTTATTATTCGTGACGTCGTTTATCCTACCACTACTAGCAAAACGACCTGGGCATACGCAGCGGCGTCGCACACTTTCGGCTCGAGCACAAGTTCCCCCTGTTCAACTTCTCTGAGCACTACGTCGAAATCGCCCCTGTGTTAGACGGGTATATAAACCTGCCCACCCTGCCTTTTTCAATTCCCGCATCTTCTTCCTCTACCACCGCGTTCTACGATATCCTACAGTGGGCAGCCCCCAATTCGCCCACCATGAATATCTATAACATCTTCACAACCTTCGTCGTCATCCTCATCCACCTTCTTCACGTCAACGACCACCACGCCCTCGCTCCTCTCCTTGACGCCCCCGACATCGCACACTCGATTTGTTACATCATCACTCCCCCCGCCCCTTTGACCATCGACCCATCTCCTCCTGTTCTTGCCCCTCTGTTTGACCCCGACTATGCACCTACCCCTCCCCACACTTTCGTGGGTGCAACCTCGGCTGGTCACGATACGAACAGCTTTTCGGCGAATTGGGTAGCCCTCTTGTTGGAGGTTTTTATCTCTGGGCTTTTGGTCCATGTGAGTACTTCATACATTCTTAACGCATCCTTTCGCTCACTGACTACACTCTGCTCACCAGGAGGCGGTTGCCTGGTTCGTCTTGTTCGCCGGTGAGTCAACCAACGACACCCCATACATGATGTTGTGTCGCTAACTTTTCTCCAGGTAACGGGCTTTCCAACGAAGCTTCGCCTCTCGTTCGAGATCATCCTACATCGTCCTCCACTCCTCCCGCTCCTCCCGCTCCTCCCACTCCTCCCACTCCTCCCACTCCTCCCACTCCTCCCACTCCTCCCACTCCCCCCTTTCCCCCATCCCGGTTCCCAGCAAATGGTCCGTGATCCTTTTCGCGACATTTTCTCCATCCTAACATCCAACTAAACCTTTCTTCAGTGGGACGGCTCCGCAGGCCTGCCCTTGCATCCCCCCTCTTCTCCATCCCCACCACTTCCCCCAACGAAGACTCGGACCAAGGTATTATTATTCCCTACTTTCCACTTTCCACTTTCCAACACCGGTTAACCTCTTACTACCTTACAGTTACCCCGTCTTCTCGCAGCATCCACGCCGCTGCGCCTTCATCTTCAGATTCCTCCATTCGATCGTCCGTCTCTGCTCCAGTCGACTCAGCGACTGGAGACATCCCCGGTATGTCCTCGTTGTCCTCTCTGCCGAGCTTGCACTCCTCGTCCTCGATTTCGGATGAGGAGGGCGACGACTCCGAGGTTGCTACCCCTTTCAATGGTGAGTCTTTTTTCATTCCTTGCCTTACATCTGAACCAACGAGTTGCTAACCGACCTTGTCAGGTGACCGGTCCGTCTCCGCAGGATCAATCGCCAGCACTGCTGCACGATCTGTTCAGAATGTGTGTCATCGACTGCTTTCCCTTCGTAACCAGTACTGATCGCGCGCTCAATAGTTCTTGGATGAAATCTCCCTCGCCCTCTCTCCCTCCCCTTCGTTTGTCACCAGGACTCCGCCTGTGGTTCCTAGGATCTCAAGGAGCCTGTGGGAGGATCTGGTTGACGCTTGCTTCAACGACGAGCCTTCGGTCTGGGATTGTTATCCTCGGGCCACTCCTCGTACTCCGGTCGACCTCGACGACGAGGAAATCGAGGATAGCGATGAAGGTGTCGAAGCAACTGGTTCGTACCACATCTCACGCCCCATCTTTACGCCTATTGACTCGATGGTATACAGACGTCGTCGAGCCTCTCGTCCACGCATGGACCGTGGAGGTCGAGGAATCTTCTTCCGCTTCGACTTCCGCCGCTCAGGACGTCGAGAGAGTCGGATCCGCGGAGGGATCGGCTGAGCCTTCCCGGGAAGCTTCTTCAAGGATCCCCAGATTTGCACCAACCCCCGCCTGGAAGAGGTCCATCAGTGCTCTCATCACCGGAGACCGGAAAAAGGCTACTCGTTCTGTCCCCGCTCGGACCTCTGCCACCGCCGCCGATGCCATTGCTCCTGCTTCCTCCTCCTCCTCAACCTCTTCAGAGCTTGGTGTCTCCAAGAAGCTCGACTGGTCTGAGGATGTCGAAGAGACTCTGTTCAGTCCTTCCGGGGACATCGTCGCTGAGAAGGTGGAGGGTGATTCTGCCGGCGTGAGAGGTAATCGACGGGTTTCCAAGGCTCATGACCGCGTTCTCGAGAAGTGCAACTGCGCTCTCGAAGGTGCGCTCTTCGAGCCTGAGAGCTGGAACAAGTTCAAGATTCCGGCTTCTTGTCATCCTCGTCCTCCCATCCACTTCTTTGCTCCTCGCGACGTCGACAAGTGCAACCCTTCCACCAGGATCGTGGTTGACAACGTCAACGCTTTTCGTCACCACTCCACGGAGCCGAACGTGCAATACGTGAATAAGGACATCGAAGGCTTGTTCTATCCTGTCGGCGCCAAGAACGTTCGCTGTTTCGATGGTCGGATCGTCGGAGGTGTTCTTCGGTACAACACTTCCTATGCCGTTGTGGACTTTGAGACCGTCGAGGACGCAAAGGCTGCCTTCAAGATGTTCCAGGGTCGGAAGGCGTATCCGGGCAGTTTTCATCTTCGCTTGAAGTTTGTCGACGTTGAGGATCGGTCCTTCGGCAGGAGGATGGCGGTGTCTATGGGACCTATGGAGAGGAGCGAGGAGGAGAGGAGAGGGATTACCGAGTTCGTTGAGGACTTGGGTAGAGTGGATGTTGATCTGACCAAGGTCATTATGCCTAGTCGACCTGGATTCACTCTTCCTCCTCGCCCTACCGCCCCTTCCGAGTCGTAGTACATTTTTTCTCACTATTTTGCTTCATTATCATATTCGGACTTCATGCCACAAGTATTGTACGATACCCCCTGTAATGCTGCATTTCTACCTTTCTCTCAGCAACCTCCTGTATCTACTCATATCTTTATCAATATTTACCCATTCCGAATATTCCGTACCTTCAATCAAGAATTCGTCACCCTCAGCGAAGGCACCAGGTTCAAAAACAGTTCAAGGCATGTATATTCTGCGGAGAGTTTTTCTTGTCGAGCGCACGCACCATTATAGATCACGAGAGAGAAGAGTTAATCCTAAGCAAAGGTAAGCATGGCACGTTATCTACCCGTTCTGCGTCTCATTCTTCTGGCAGGGGAGCAGGGGGAGGTGGAGCGCTAGGTTCACTGGGCTGAGGGGCGAAGATCAAGTTCAACGGAGGGGTCGTCTGACTGTCATCCGTCAACAACGTCGCGACGATACTCCTACCCGAGAAGCTCCTTCCAGCCAATGCCTTGAGCGCCCCCTGAGCCGCCTGCGGGTCTACATACTTCACGTACACCCTTCCGACTCCATTCGCCTCGTCGATCATTTGCGCCTCCCTGATCGAACCAGAATCGCCCCACTTCCGGTCCTTCTTCGTCGGTCTCGGAATACGCAAGTCGAGGACCTCTCCGTAGGTCCCGCACTCCTCCTTGATGTCTTCGTAGATATCCTGGTATTCTTGGTCGTCGCCGAGCTCTTCGGTAACGACCATGTTGAGCATGAGAAGGATTCTAGCTTCGTCTTGGTTTTCTCCGGCCGGTAGGATCGGTTTTGGGATTTCGGCGATAGCTGCTGCTGCTGCGTAGGCTTCCGGTGGGAGGGCGAGACCGGATTTGGCTCCGACGGAAGCTCGCTGGACGATCAGTTTTTTATCACCCAACTCCATACCGTGAAGGGCTTGAATGGCGACATCGGTGACATCTGGGTCGACGTATTCGAGGAAGGCGAACCCCTACAAGAGAGACCGTCAGTCGATCGAACAACTCGGCAATGGCTCATGATCCGACCCTACCTTGCTCGGTCCGCTCCCACCTTCCCTGACAAGGTTGAAAGCTTTAAGCTCTCCGAAACTCTTCAAAAGTTCCATTACCTGCTCCTCATTCAGGTACGCAGGCAAGGCTCCAACGAAAATCTTGTTGATCGAATCAGGGACATTGGTGCTGACAACGCCTGGAACGTGAGTGCTGGGTCCAATAGATTCAGAGCCACCATAATCCTTGGGTCGACGAATCTTGAGGGGGCCGTTGATAAAAATGATACCATCGAATGCCATAGCCGCCGTGGCGTCCTCTGCAGATCGGAACTATAGGGCCGTTAGAATAGGAACAAATGGTGGCACTCCTCCCACACCCACCTCGACGAAAGCATAGCTTTTCTCATAGTTGCACTGCACGGCCAGAACAGGGTTTCCTGGACCTCCGGTCCCGATGTTCATCTCCGTCATCTTTTCGTTGAAGAAATCGGCGAGATTTTGTTCGTTGACATCTGTGGTAATGCTGCCGATGTACAGTCTGCGTGACTGCCGCGAGAGGTTAGGGTTGCTTCCAATACCCATACCGAATGTTTGAACAGGCATGGGCGGTGGCAGCCCAGGAATGGAGAGGATGGGAGGGATCTGGGTCCTGTTAGCACCGGGGAGGTTGAACAAACCTATCAAGAACGATCAGTGGTGGTTGATACGGTGGACACAGTACAGGGCATACCAGTTTGTTTCGCCTGCATGGCAGAATAGGCCTCGTATCCCGGAGCATGGACGTCCCAACCGCTGGCCTTTCGTTTTCTCATAGACAGCGGGACCGCGTCTGTCGGGGTAGGGCTCCTTCGTTCCGGAGTGCCCATACCGTCTCTGCCACGTTTCTGGCCTCGTCCTCTATCACGGTCGGGGCGGTCACCCTTTGGAGGGCCATCGACCTGCATGTCGTCGTCGCGCCTTACGCGAGGTCTCTCCTCGCGTTCCCGTCGGTATCCCCTTCCTCCTTCGTGTCTTCCGGACCGCCTGTCATCGTCCCGTCGATAACGATCCCGGTCGTATCCTCTGTCTCTGTCGCGTCTGTCGTAACGGTCCCTGTCTCTGTCTCGATCACCGCGGTCGCGGTCCCTTCGGTCATCATGCCTAGAAGGGCGGTGTCGGTCTTCGTGGTACCGGTCGTGCTCTGCAAGAAAAAAGAACGGAGAAAAGGATACGCTGGTAAGCAAAATCGCACTCGAAGAACTCATTCTGTGAGGTTAGGGTCCATGAGTCTCTTGGGTATTGAGAGACGCGAACGGAGGGAACAGGTATTCAAAGGAAGATAATCACCTCGGTCGTCTTTCGTGAACGAACCTATAGTGACGAAAATGGATGAGAAAATGAGCAGAAAATGAGGCGAGAAACGATACGTGCCAGCTTCGTCGGCCATGGCGGAGGGAGTGAGTGATCGGCACTTTCCGTGTTTGAGCGTTCAACTGAGTGTCGGACGTTGGCGGCCGACTCTGAACCGGGCTGTTCTCTCTCAGGTGCGTGGACACCCTCGCCGTCGCTACTTATTCAGAAGGCGGATCGGTCAATGCGATTGTGAGCAGATATTACCCCCGGCCACCCCACACCGACTTGAACACTGACGCCTCATCATAATAGGTCCGAGTCTTCAAGGCTCTGATCACCCCCCACACTATCATCCGCAACGGTTGAACAGACAACCTCATCGCGTACCTCTCCAACGGCGATGCTCTAAAGCTTAAGAATGTTGTGGCTCCCAATTGGGAAGGTGCGCCATTCATAACTATCCCAATCCCCGGCGCTGGGATGATAAAGGCTGACCCTTTGTGCGCAGGATACCATACACCAGAGAACCTGCCCGATTATGCTACACGCATTGACACTCGGATTCGAGCCTTCCGCGATTACAAGCACGACAAATCCGTGTCCAGTCGGAGAGTGGTCGCATATGAGGAATTCGGCCGCAATCGAGGACGATTCAGTGAAACGGAAAGGCGCATCTCCCCCAGACCGTTAGAAAATGATGGCGGGCTGGAATCTGAGGGTCATGGCTGTCGAGAAGGGTTTGTTGAGGGAAACTAAAGTAGCACAGAAGAGGATCGATGCTCTCTGCGAATCTCGAGTGGGTTTCTCCCTTTCTTATCCCGAAACCTGTTTTCTTATACCGTTGTAGTCCTATCTTGATAATATGGATTGAATGCCATGGCGTTCGGATGCTAGTCAAGGATCTACTCATCCCTTCCAAAGCGTGTAACGAGGGTGTCATCGACGTGCGAGTCATCCTCCGCCTCCAAGACAGGCGAGGTTCTCACCCCCTTGTGTCGCGACCTCGAAGTACATATAAAGGATAAACAGCCTTGATAATCAAGAACATCGATTTGCTGGGGGGCTTGAGAAGTTGGTGATCAACTCCGTGATCCTGAAATTTCCCCCGCGTGGTTCATCGGAGGAGAGGCCAGAAACGCTACTGCGGTAATCGCGCACAATGTGTTAAGATTCCCAAACGTTCGTAGATATGTACCAGTAAAGATCGCGAAGAGAATACACGTCCATTGTGATGCTAACGTCCAGAGCTTGAATGAAACACAGTGGAAATGAAACACAGTGGATGGTGGAGGACAGAAAGGAGAGGCACGAGGGGGGAAAGTAAATTTTGGTAGGTATGTCACTCCGAGAACTCCAAAACCACAACCTCTGGTAGTTCTTTGTGCAACAACGCAAGAAACCGCCCGCCCCACCTCATTTGCAACCTGTGCGCCCTCCACTGGGGAGGCAACCAAAAGAG
>Ga0307515_10010353_pt1 | contig 17871 bp, 14 predicted proteins | sample 17_EM_MG_FD_194513 | JGI IMG/M metagenome (GOLD analysis project Ga0307515, IMG submission 194513) | Populus trichocarpa ectomycorrhiza microbial communities from riparian zone in the Pacific Northwest, United States - 17_EM | ecosystem: Host-associated > Plants > Roots > Unclassified | place... | reverse complement strand
GGAGTATGTTAGAGCCATATACATCTGGAAGCATAGGAGCTGCTAAAAATGACAACTCTGGGTTGGCTGGGCTGGAGATCTATCTGGGCGCCTCCAAAGGGCGGCGAAGCCGCCACCGTACCTTGTAACGCCTAGTGAAGGGACGTGCGGCTGAACATGGTGTGGGGATTTCATGCACCTCCACAACTACGAATGTGGACGCCGAGGCTGCAGATGGCAAAAGGAATTTCATATTGGAAGCCTTATTTCGGGCCACTTGTGGGGCTGTGGGGTAAAGCTGACCACTCGAAACATGTTGTCAAGATAACAAGGTCGCTCTTTTCGACACATCTTCTGCTTATTTAGGCGTATAACAAATCGTACAATTGGCCACTCAATTTGCCAACTGAAGTAGACTAAGAGAGAGAGAGTAAGCGCTAATATACATAGGCGAAGGTAGAGTTCCGAATCTAGACATCAGCCTCAGAATCAAGTCACTCGAGTACTTTCTAAACCTGCTCATTTCTCGTTCCCAGACACAACAAGCTGCTGTACGAGACTAAAGAGAAGCCAATAAGAACAGGAACGTCCGCCTTAAGAATCTCACCGACTAGTTTGAACGTAAGTTCAATGTTCGTAAGTCGCCCAAGTCCTAAGCAATGGTCGTGGTGATCTGGTGACTGGAGACATTCTTTCTGGGGTATGCTGTCAAATTGCAACTTCGGTGATAGAGTCTTTCCTCAACGTAACAGGACATCACATCAACGCGGTGCCCGCGAGCCTCTTCCCAAGCATCTCAAACTCCCTTCCCAATTCACCGTTCTCGCAGCATCTGAGCCCCAGAAAGGGTTTAACCTGTGAAGCAACTGTTACTGAACCATAATATATCATGAAAACCTATCACTTAATGTCCAGAAAGAACAAGAAAGTAACGTGGGACAACTTGTGTTCCCACGTATCAAGTCTCAGCACATCCAATGTACTTGCGTCAGGCCATTTCTTTTCGCCCCCACGAACTCAAGTGCATCGTCAGGCGTTGAAACAGTTTCTTCCGAGCTGAATATCATTCTACAGGCTTTTGGGAGCGCCTAACGCTAGTATTCCACGATATCCATTTAGAATACGTAAGGTCAACGGCCGCCCCACATTTTCCCGGAGGTACTAGCACGTTTTTGTTTCGTCTACAACGATGAACAGGTTGGTAGGAGGCTGGCTGCAGTAGAGAGATAATACATTACAAAAACAACGTAGGGAACCGTTGCCGTCGGCGGAAAGATGCCCCTCAATATGGCACTAGAGACGGCAAATGCTCCCCAGGGTGAAATTTTTGTGCCAGGCGGAAAACATCATAGGATCGCTGGCTGCCAGTATCCTCATAAAAGGGTGCAACGTAACAGCGAATGTGTTGGTATCGATGATTTCTTGGTGGTAATCTATGGCTCTGTTTACTCCGCAGAAGTAAGTAATGCCTGCCGGAGTCGTCCTGCTCACGTGACGCAGTTCCCGCAATTGCTCTGCAATTTCTTTAAGATCCCACAGTATATAAAGGTTACTCTAATGGATAATGCTTGAAGAGCAGCAAGGTCCAATCCAGTGGTAACAAAATGGAGCCTCTGGCCGGGAATCTCTACTTCTAATACGAATATTCCGCGATTCTGCGTGGAAGTTCTCTCGACTTTTGCGAGATGTGACGATGATGTATGCGGAGGTAGTTTCTTTGCGGTTCCATTCGTTATTTACCTTAGAGATATTCGGGAACTGTGGCGACGAAGTCTCTGACCTTACTTCACCTCATGCTCACTGTAGAGTTAATCGGCTAACATCACCGACCGAAAGAACTAAGGCGGGTTCTTCCAGGACCCTCGGACGCTACACTTCAACCTATGCCCATGCACCCATGAAATTCTATTTTCAGGTAATTTATGGTTGAAAAATGGATTTTGAAAAGTCGAATGAGTATCATTGTTGAAACGGAGGTTTTGTGTTGTATGACCGGGAATACCGGGGTAGGGTGTGATGAGTTGATAAGTTTGTGTTTAAACCGGGGTTTAGCCCTTGCGAACACGAGAACCTACTTCAGTAGGTACCTGGTAGTTATGTATGCATCAGTTTGGAACCGTACATCACACCAAAGTTGCACTCACATGAGAGTTTTCTATTGAAGTGGTCTTCTAGGTTGCTCAATTTGGCCAACGTTTCATGGCAACGCGACGTTGCATAACACAAAGTCACTGCACTGGTACCTATGGTTGAAGGGATGTCCCGTTAGCACCCATTGATTAGGCTTATCAACTTTTCTCACTGGGAGATTCCAGGATTTTGACATTTGAATGTACGGGATCGACTTAGTATCTAGGCCGCTACGCTAGTCTAGTTTGTGTTGACTTGTAGATGTTGTAATGTGCGCGGAGAACTCGTCAACCGTCTAAATTCTAAAGAGCGAGAAGAGAAAAGGAGAAAGCTTAAGTACACGATGACAAGACAACTATACTGGAAGTGGCAGCCCACGTAAGAGCCAAGAAATCGCACAATACCCGTCGATGATCTCGGGCGAAAGCCCAGTATTCCGTCAACAGTTTGTATCTGCTTTCTTCTTCCACTACCTCACGCAGCTTTAAATGAGGGCAGGGCCGGCCTGCAGGCTTTTCAGGCCTGCGAGCTTTTCCGGCCGGCTAGCGTAGCCTGGCCGCTAAAAGCTTGCTGGCCGGCTGGGCCGCTTGGGAACACTGATCAAAGATGTAAATGATTAAGTCTGCTACACACAGTACTGGCATCCGGTCTAACAATGGTAGAGCAGTGATAGTTTTACTAGTTGTGGTCTTAAGACGATGCCAGACAGTAGTAGAACTTGATTACTCGTGTTACATGTATATAGAGCTGACACGAGCTGACCGCTAGCGGGGCACACTTCTCTCTCATATATAACTCACGTCTTTCTCCTTCTCTCTTCTCTCTGTATCTAAGTCTATACACGCACGCGGTTCTCCCCATATTTTAACAACTCAGATGTTCAAAGTAAAGATGATAGAGAAGCTTAATTGTATCCTATCTAAGAGGGCCACAAGGCCACATATATATGAAAGTACAAGTACGATTGCGTGCGTACGCATCTATGTATAGACCCTTCAGGCGGATAGTAATCTCAGGTCATACCAGACTCATCTCCGGCCATAAGAAGGCAGAGACCTATCATGCAATATCAGATGTTAAAATGTACTGCCCTATAATGCATTAACTTGAAATAGCAGATTCCAAAAGCACAATAAATGGATATAAATAACCCAGCAATAGCCGCAGAGTACCTCCACAGCATTCTTTCAACTTGAGTTGGCAGGTGGGTATTCCAGGCTCCACAATGAGCCCCGCCATATAGGATAGATAGGAAACACAATGATGAATGTTTCGAAGCTCGCATTCCCATTATATCTTCCAATCCTCCTTGAAAGTTGCCTTTTGGTTGAACCATCCGCGCGCGAACCCATAAAGGCTGTCGATCGCCAGTGCCTCCTCCAAGATCATTGGGCGAATGCTTGAAAGATGGTGCTGCTTCGGCTCTTCCTCGCGATCGAGCCAAGCAAAAAAGTTTAATTTCAAGGTCTATGATATCTTCCCTTGCCGGAGGCCAAAGTTCAATCGTTTTATGCCAACCGGTGCATAACATAGCTAATAAGATGGGAATAGGAGGATTATTTTCCATGCTGCCTCTCCTTCGGTACTGTCTTACCAAACCCTACGGAAACGGGAACTAACTCCGTTATTCTCAAGCCTGTAGATGTGCAAACACGTAGGGCGAATTGTGGCCTTCCTAATAGCGCTGCCGTCATTTTCAGTATGGGTCAGTGGCGCCTGCCGGCTGGTCTTGTCGCGCCCACTGTCCTGAGGGTGTTCAACGGTGATCTCTGAAAATACGGTCTGCATACCGCGAGGTTCAGGCGGTGATTCAGGGGGTAACGGTCTGTCATCGTCGCGAACTTTAAGCGAACTGTAAATTTCTTCCGCCAGTTGTTGCAGGTCCAGGATTATAGGATACCGGACATCTAATGGCTTATCCCACCAGAACCAGTACATAGATACAGCACAAAGTACATGCATAATGGTATGCAGCTCTAATAGGGGGAGAGGTAGTCCGCAGTCTAAGCGTCCGATTCCCTGGATCACAAGCCACTAATATATATTAAGTCAGTTACTTTTAACTCGTGTCCAGCAGCAGATAGACTGGTGAAAATCCGATATGACTCACAAATGCTTGGACACATACGACCAGTTTAGCGAATCCGTCCGCTTTGGTTTTGTCGGTAATGCAAGAGGGGTCCAATTCTTCGTCTTTGATAAATTCCTTTTCGTATAGTATCACGAAACCACGCGGAGTCAGAGTTACAGGATGCCCATAGAACCCATTGGGGCGCACAGCATAGCTTCCCATGACCACAAAGAACACTATCTCCATACTAACTTCGTTGCCCGAATAATCTCCGGAACTGCTGACCCGAAACGCCGCTTCAAATTCTCCCAACAGCGGTTCCAGAAACCAACACGCGGTGGCATGGGGAGACCCCAACGTTTTCTCCGGACCGCCGTAATCTTATCTCTGACCACCTTGGCTTCCGAAAGCTGAGAAATTGAACACCACAGAACTATTTCCGGAGCGAACATCCCCATAAGCACCCACACCAATTTGTATGCGAATATTCGTCCCTTGGTTGGTTCCGGGATGACATTGAGGTGAATTGCCGTCCAAACACAAAGGGCCAGAGTGATCACGCAGGAAAATAGCAGGCCTAGGGTCTCGCGGCCCTTGGGTTCCAAGGTCCATGGTGGCTCAACTTCCACAGGGAGCACCAACGAACAGTGTGCGAATATAGCCATCGCGATTATAATGATAGCCAACTGCATTACCGGTAGGCTCAGAACTCTGTACGCACATATGTCAGCAGAGATGCTATTATAGACTAGGAGAGATTGCTGGACCTTTATCTCCGACGATGAGCAGTTACTCCGAATGAATTTAGACTCTGTTTTCAGAGAGCAGAATACGCGTAAAGCCTTTCCAAGATAAGACTACCTCAAGGTTTCTTCCTTCCAAAAATCAGTTATAGTGCGGCAATAGTAAAAGAAACTAGTTAGCGCTGAGCCCTTCCGCGAAATTGTGCGTCCGTCGCCTCGCGTAGATTGATACCCACTCTCGAGAGCGACTGTCGTGGTTCGTATCCGGATTTAGATTCTAGTTTAAATTTAAAGTCGGGGTAGGACGTACGGGTGTCCGACATATGGCCTGTTGGGAGGGAGGGAGGAAGGGTTCTTAAGGGGCCCAGCGGCATACGTTTCCTCGCTACTTTGCTGTCATGCGGTTTCCAGATCCAGAGATCTGCTCGACGCTGGGGTGTGCATAGCCACCTCAGCGCTTGCATCTCATAGAATGTGTCTTAAAACCCCGCCTCATCTGGCGCAGGAAAATCTTGGCTCACATAAAACTATCTGCAGATTTACAAGACACAAGACGTGACTGGGCACTCCTTAAAATGGGATGATGCAGTTTCAACTACCCCGACAATATCTTCTTTTGCTGAGTTGTCTGATATATTAAGGTTTGAGATATGCAAAACCTAGCCCGGTTGTAGGGCCACGTGCTCAAAGTCAATTTACTCGCCTCTGTCGAGTAATTATGTCTCCGCACGAGTCAGCTTCTAGGTGCGGCATGAGGCCTTCGACATCAGCTTGCAATTGTGAGTAACTACTTAAGTACTTTCCGTCCACATACCATTAATTAATGTTGAACTGAAACAGTAAGCTCGAAACTCCAGATCTCTTGTGTCGTGACTAGCGGGGACAGTTTTCTAGTTGCACTGTAAATGCTAAAGGTGTTGCGGTTCCAGCTATCCATCTCTAGCTTCACCTTTTGTGTCTTTACTTTCATTTACAATATCATTGTGTAACCGTAAAAGCCTAAAACAGTTGTGGACCCTGTTGTAGATCGCTTACTCGCTTGACATAGATAAGGCTGAGACACATCACGCTAACATACGGAACCAGGAAGCGAGACATCCACTAGAAGCGAGGCGGTCTTCTATGAAGTAAGCCACAGGTTGATATAACGTAGTGATAGAAATAGAGATGAAAGAGATGAAAAAGATGGAAGAGATGGAAGAGATGAAGGAGATAAAAGTTGCGCAGATAGCAGAAGTAACGTATCCAATTCAGCGTAACTCTATAGCCATCACGGCAACGACTTTATAATACTTTAAACTACCCATGGCTACAAATATGCAGCTCCACTCCGGACCTATTGTGGCTTGGCTCAAGAGCCGTAGGCTAGGCTGCAAACGTCCACTCACATCACACGTGCGTTAATCTACTAAGACCACTGCTGTTTCTGTAGTCGTTAGTATAGTTCAGAGGTCATGAGATATAAGAATGTTATATGTTAGGTGGCATAGTTTTCCAATAGCTCAATTAATGATTAAGTCCGGTGGTTTCTCGTGGTGGTGGTTACGTTGGCCTCGGAGATTGAGCTCTGGGCATCAGCAAATTATGGCGGGACGTCCTTAATTGCCCTCGTAGTGGAGCTAGTCAACCGTTTTGCGCTGAGATCTAAGCGTAAGCGCCTTCAGACTTCAGTGAAGAGGTCTAGTCGATGCCTATAACCGGTTATTGGTCTACAATCTAGATTTGGACTCGTGGACAAACCAGATCCAGCCGTCGCGCAAGATCTACAGTGTGTATGTTTTGGCGCATTTGAAAACTAAACATGATCACATACTCGTAACCATCCCCAGTTCAGAGGTAAGTCTTTCCGTAAACAGAGCTGCAAATCTTGAGCTGGACCCTGACCTCACAGGGTAGTCTAGGTGAATTCAATATCTACAACACCAGTGCCCCCGAGTAGTACTCGTATAAGATGCCTAATGGCGCACTCCGCCCAGATTCACGTGAATTAATGTGTTAGGTAGTATCCAGTGCAAGATGGAAGCAGTCATCAAACCATCATCTACAGTGGCATACAACATTCGGATCTGGCTAGTCGGTTAGCGCGGTCTAGTCATTTTCCATACCCCCTTTCGACTGGATGCTTCTCGATTCAGGAAGCCCAACAAGGCCGCCTGCCCGACCATTCCTAGGCTAGAAAAGAGATGCTGTTTGTACACTTATCGGGAATATGTATACGCTTGCCTGGGGAGGTACGCCCCCGCGTGATGCCAACGGCTCCCGAGAAACACCCTTTCCATGACTAGGGATAGTAGTAATGTTTCTTTCAACATCAGCGGGGGCCGATGGGCAAGCCAATTCATGCTAGGGCAGGAATGTCTAGTCCCAGATAACGTGGTGAAGGTCATTAGTAGCAGGTGAATGGAATTAATTCTCTTTCTCGACGGCAAAAGCCTAACAATTGTTGACACATTGGAAAAGGCGGTGCAACGAAGCTTACACCTGATAACGGATTCTTCGATACAAAACTCCGGAAGCTGATGGTACTTTAGTGAGGCAAACTCTATTGAGTACTATACTATAAAATATACCTAGGCCGAAGCGGAACACAGCGACCATTGCGAGTGGAACTGTTGGCGGGTCACATTAGCCGCCTTCCTCTTTTCTCGCAGAATGAAAACGCATCAAGCTCTAGTCACCGGAACTATATAGTCAGAGGTTACCATCCACCAAAACTCCATATCTAGAGTAAATAATTCATAAGGTGAGCGGAATAGTCGAAGTCTCCAGGAAGGTGTGTTTCACGAGGTTATGTAAGACCATGCCCATAGGTGGTATGTGTCATGGGGAGGATAGCAAGAGAAATTAGCAGATCGTCAAATATATTAAAAGTTGAGATTTCGAGAGGTTGTGAAGCCTTTGTGTGTTGATAGGGTGTGTCATTAGAATGATCTGTTGCTGTCTGGCCTCTTGGTAATCCCAAAATCTTCATCACTTATTCGTAGGACAGAGCGCAGAAAACCACACGAGGCCCCCGATACCCTTGCAGTCATCGACAGGGATATCCCTTCGAAAGCCTCTGCAGTCCGCCAGCAACCGGAACGCATGCGAGAAGTTTTAATAAGGGAGCGAACCATCACGGCTTGTCACTCGAGCTCGCTAGTTACTATGATGTTACATATCCTGTGGCGAGCGACTCAGAGTGGCGAAGCATCAAAGTTTTCTCCAATGATCCTCTGTATATAAATCGAGTCTTTCTCCTTCTCTGCTTCTCTTCACTATATCATAGAATCAACACACGGTTCTCCCCTAAGTACCATATCGTAACATATGAGGCATTGTGCTAGGGTACGGGATCTCTGTATATATCGTTGTTAGAATCACCAATCACTACTTTCAACACCATCGACGACTGGAGGGAACATGAACTTATGCATAAACGAACCAACGAAGCCATGTTACAAATGAAGAACGACAAAGGATCCAAGCAACGGAATTATTCCACGCTTCAAATCCCACCCACCAAGCTATGGACCAGGTTCAACATCTCGACTGCGCTAGCATCCAAGATCCCAGCTGCTACAAGCGCCGCCACAAAGTTGCGCAGCCAGGTTTGGCAATCGGGGCTCTACGCACAACAGACATTAGTTATGCATTTCGATACACCTCATAGGGTTTCGAAATCCACAACCCACCGGCTGAAGATCTGCAGGGCTTATTCCCGGCGGCGTGGTGCGATTCGCCAAGCCTTCCAAAACACTGTCATTGACCGAGACGTAGCCTAACAAATTCTTCGTGAATTGCCGATTTGTTCGAGAGAGGTCCTTATCTGCTTCGATCTCGACTGCAAAGCCAGTGGACGGGGTATTGACGGCGTTGAAATATTTCCCCTGGTCATCTCCCGTATGCGGAACAAAAAAGGCCCATTGGGAATATTCACCGCGTACAGCAGGGAATGAGATGAGATATACAGGCCGGGCCGACGTTTCTGGGGGGGGCATCTCGAAGGGAGGCTTTGTAGTAATGTTCGTTGTGAATAAAACAGCCCAGATGGACGAGATGTGAGATTTTGAGAGAGCTAAGGATGCTATACGGTGCATGGAGTTCTGATTTGGTCTGGCTAGTTGGCCAGTGAGGTGATGCGATACTTATATATATGTTCGGTGATCACGGAGTTAGGTATATGTGATAGTGTACGCGGGCGCCTATTCAGAAAATTGCGCATCCCTGCCTGGCTAGCGCTTACGGCGGCGCCAATTCAGATAATGCCAGTAGTAAACTGCCAGGCCTAGGGTATCCGAAGGTTTCAGTAACCTGGTATCTTGTGGCAGGAATAGAGCTCCTGGTACAAGTGGAGAAACCATTGCACTAGAGAAGGCGATATCCGAATCAGCTGGAGAGCCGGCACACGACTGGTCGATCGTATGAAAGGGAAAAACCGTAAGGGGTAATAGAGATCCACTAAAGCAAGAAATTGGCACCAGCAAAAGGTACTCATACAATGTGTCACTCGGCCGGGCTTCCAACTATATCACGCAAAATCAGATGAGCGTAAAGTTTCAGGCTTTCTTTCTAATAACCCTACGTATTTTCGAGCAAGCAGTAAGTTCATAATCATGCGAAGCCACCAATTACCTAAGCGTCCTTTCAGACATCGTAATCTGTTTTGTACAAATCATCCCAAAACAAGACACTGTCCCACAGCAAAAGTCTTCGTGATGACCCTTCCGGGGATCCTTTTTTTATCCCTACAAGTTTTGTAGCTATAAACAGCCAGTAAAAAATGGCTTTATCCCTCAATATACATAAGGAATGTTTTTTCTCTGCTAGAAGCTGTAGGAGGCGAATTCAAGACAACAGAAACACCACTGTCTGTGGTTGGGTGACATGTTATTCGCTACCCACTAAAACTTTGAATAGACAAAAAACTAGGATTACTACAGCTTTAGAATGGCTATTAGATGCAATTCTCAAAGTTTCGGAATTTTCGCGTTAAAATTGGTGAAGTTCTGGTAGAGTTTGTATTCAAAAGCTGCAGGCGATACAAAAAGGGCTAACTCACATACAAATTAAGCGAGTCTGAGTAATGATGCATGACCATAAATTTCCGCCATTTTTACTACAGCCGGCTCGTGGAATTAGCTAAAATTTGGTATTCTTATTGTTCAACTTACCAATTAGCCCAAATAGGATTTTTATCTGAGCTGGTATACCAGTTATGGTTAAGCATTTGTTGCAAAATATGGGTTTTCCCTCGTTTTTAGTGGACAATGCCAAGGTCACGAAGACTTTTGCTACGGGACTGTACTCGGGTCAGGCAGTAGAAGATCGGACGCCCCATTTCTGGCAATGGATTTTGCTGTGGGAGCAGGGTGTTGAGTCACTATTGATCAGGGGGTGAAGCTAAGAACAAAGTCAAAGCACATTGGCTTTGCCCTTTCTGTTAATATTCAGATCGTGTTATACCCATCGCTATACCATATCTAATCAGTTTTTTGTGGTAACCTGCTAGACAAGGAGCGTCCGATCTTCTACTGCATGACCCGAGTATCATCCAAGAAGATTTTCGGGTCAAGGCTACTGTTGGCATAGCCCTCCCTCCTCGATGAGCGAATTTGAACATGAACTTCTGCCGCACGTTTCCAGCCGAAGCAACCGGCCATCTCCCAATTTATCACTCCGACAATCCTATCCTTATTCGCAATAATGTTGGACTCCTGCATATCGTTGTGCATCAATCCAAAATCAATCACATCCATCCATCGACGAGGATATTGTGCTCGAGCTATTGGATCCCGCGATAGCCAATCGAATCCAAAACGGAGTTAACAGAAGAAGGTTCTGACAAAGGCGAGCGGAGTTCTCACGCGGCAAATAATTTCCGAGCTTGTTCTTTGAATGAATCCTTTGTTCTTAAGAAAGATACTTCCAAGCGACGCAAAGGCCTTCTCCAAGGATGCGAGATTGCACCAGCACCGCTCTACCGTCAATCTATATTGCAATCCATCGTTAGACCTGCCATTTCTCTAAACACTGGTAAATATGGCAGCATAAGCTTACTTCGCAAAATATATCTACGGAACCTGGACACCCCCGAGATCCAGCTCATTCACACGCGTGATAGCCGCTACATCGTTCTTATCCGTAAACGAGTAATCCTAATCCATGGTACTTCCTTCATTAGCCAAATTGACAATGAGTGTGCCAAGGCAAGTAAACCTCTTCCGCCGCTCTAGTGTTCGTACAACCAAACACTTTCGCACATATTTTTCCAATGTGTGATTGCTTCGGAGGTGGTTGTATTGATGTATTTTAGATCGGGCTTAGTGGGATAGATATCGGCTATAAAATAGGAGTTCTACATAGAGATTGTCTGCAGGTATTTTCGCTGGTTCTCTTTCGTAGGGATTTATGACTTTAGAGTAAAGTTTAAACACAGAACGGAATGCGCAGGAAGATGCGACAAGCAGCCTCTTATAATAAGTATTATGTATGCATCACACTAAGCCCTTAATTCTTCTATTTTTACAGTCTACCTAGTAACTCCACCAGCACTACTAACTGGCCCTGAGGGGTTTGGCGATTAGTAGCGTACAGCTTCTGCAAGAAAATAGTTCAAGAATATCTTTCATTACCCGTGAAGCTATTTACATTACTGGAGTGGACAGAAATCAGAAATCTACAAGAGACCCCCGAGACTCACGCAATCATTGACAGATGTTCCTCCCAGGTTCCCTTCAGCCTAGTCACCATCGGAACGCACACTGGAATCCGCATCACCATGAAAGGAATGGGTCGTTCGAAGACTCTTGGCAATGATTCTGTTGTTCTAAGATCGATCAAGAAAGTTGATTGCATTCAGAGAGAGACATCGTCTTGGCCAACTGTAAATATACTTGTGTGAAAAGCTCTGATCATTTCCCCCGACAAATTCTGTCCCCGGACCGTCCTTTGGACATCAAAAATGATGATACAAACTTCAAAAGTTAGAAAAAAAGTGGGCCACAGCGGCCTCGTTGGATATAAAAAGCATAATTCTGAGGCTATACAAATTAACCACAGTTTAACCACCGCAGCTATCAAGCATAGCGGGGTTCCGGCCTATGGCTACGGAAGGAAAGCGGTTCGGAAAGCAACCGCCAATCGTGATGAACTTGGCGAGTAGCAATTCTAGTGGTTATCAGGGGTTTGTAAGTAGTTGGCTCACGTAAAATCGCACCTGGACTGGGTGGGACCAACTCGCGCTGCGATGTTGCAAGGCGGAGGTGTGTGGGCAAAGGTTCGGACTGAAACGCAGGACGAATTGCCGCAGGTCGGTGAGTGTTCCCTCTGACTCTTGCTCTTTTATGGCTACCTATCGTAGAAGGTACAGGTGACGGAATCCGTGTCTGTGTCCGACGAACGTGAATTTCGGGGACACCTCCGACAACACACCACACCACCTTTTAGTTTTGCCAAGACCGATTTTATCCAATCAAGTTTGACATCGCGAGAAAATTTTTGCTTTGGTTTTCAACTGAACGATCTTCAGTCATCCAGAAGCTAAGCACGATGAGTCTCTACGGAGCACAGCTCACTTTCAAGAAAGCAGTAGCGAGAATGAAAGCGATGGAGAAAAATGAGGGAGAAGAGGCCAGTTCTGCGACCTCGGACACCCCCAGCAGCCACATCGGTGGCCTACTTGATAAGATTACCGGACCGATTATGGTGTCTGATGAAGATGGAGCTACCGTTTCAGAGGTAGCCCGTGAGGAGAAGGAATTCTTTGGAACAGCAGAGTACGAGAGACTTAGGGCTGAAGAAAAGAGGGATGAGTTCGAATACGGCTTGCATAAGGCACGAATCGAAGATGATTTGAGGAGAGCCGAAGACAGTCGAGCGACCTCCAGAGTTGAGTCCGGACAGCTACCTAGCGAGTTGGACGAAATGAGAGCATACTCCGACCTGACGGGAAAAACTGGAGTTACGGGAGTTACGAGACAACGAAGCAGAAGCGTGGACAGCCAAGAATCGTCGAGGTTGTCTTCACCACCACGAACTACGAATTACGGGGGAAGCGAAATTTCCTTCCCGTCGCAAACACCGAGGGAGAGGGTCGAGACCCCTCTGCCATCTACAAGTTATGGGGGAAGCCTTATGGGCCTACCTCTCAGCGCTTTGAACGCCCTTTTGGAGGATCCTTTTTCGACTCCCAGGGCGAGCGCCGGAATTATCGCGCGCAGGTATATTCAGTCGGAGGAAAATGCCACACAATACGCCGAAGAAGAGGGGGGAATGGAAGAGACCCGGAAAGTCCACACACCCATTCCGAGAAAATTCAAAGTCAGCGATAGCAGCGACAACGAAGATGATATGATGACGGAGGTGGAGTGGAGGGATGAGTCGCCCTACATGACGCCAACAAAGAAGGGAAAAAAGCGCAATAAGGGGAAGGGAGGTAGGAGGCCGGTAACGCCCGATCAACCAATCCCGAATATGCCGCAGACGCCAAGCAGGAAAAAGTTGGAGGCTGATTGGGCCAAGCCTGCAGAGATGTTGACGAATGAGGGGGGGCCAATTAATTTGGAAGCTTTCGTTGGTGAGTATCTTCGGAACACTAATGGGCTGAGGGATTTTATGGCCACAAATCAGTTGCATGATGAGCGATATGATGAGTGGTGCCTAAAACAGGCGGAGTTTATGGCGGCAAGACAGAATCATACTGATGCGGGGGTTACTTCCACCCGTAAGACGGTGGAAAAAGTTTTGACCAAGGTTGAGTTGAGTAGGGAGTATGATGAGGAGAGGGCAGAAAAACTCGATCAGAGGTTGGAGAAGATTGAAAAGAAGGTAGCCAAGATCGCACCGGTGAATATGGCTAAGACGATTGAAAATGCGATGAGAAATTGCATGGAAAAAATGGTGGATCAATTAACCGATAGGGTGGTTGAGAGATTTGAGGATGCGGCGGAAGAGAGCCGAAAGAAGGACGAAATCCGAAGGGGGAAACAGGTAGAAGCCACCCCTGAGGAGAAAGAGATGAGCGATATTGAATTTGAGCCGGGGGCGACTTTTTCCATGGAGGAGAATGAGAAGGTGGAAAGAGCCATCAGGGCTGAGATGGAGGTGGATGAGCAGCTATTGGAGCAATGCAAATACGCACCGGTCATACCACCCGGAGGAGTTAGACAGGAGTTCCCGCGTCTGGAGGTGGGGCAGGTTACTATCCTGAAGAAGAAACCGGTGGTGCCAGCGGTGCCACAACAGAAAAAGAAAGAGGTGAAAAAACCGGAGGTAGAGGCGGTACCAAAGGGACCAAGGGCTGGGACTAAGAAGCCGGAGGTCAAGAAACCAGAGGTTAAGAAACCGGAAGTTAAGAAACCGGAAGAAAAGAAGAAGGAAACGTGGGCGCAGAGGGCGGCAGCACCTCCACCACCGAAGAAGCAACCCGAACAGCGACAACAACAACAACAATCGGGACAGCAGCAGAAGAAGTAGGGGGATGGCTTTGTTGAAGTGAAGAGACAACAAAGAAAAGAGGAGATGAAGCCGGTCCCCCCAGGACAAAATTCGATGGAGAAGAGGAGGGTCACCTTCAAGAGGGATAATGGCCTCCCCCTTTCTCAGAAGAAAGATTTGGACATTTCGTCGGAAGTGAATAGAGCACTTTTTGAGGCGAAGGTCCCACATTTTGTTCGCATCCAGGGAGTTACGAAGAACACCCGAGGATGCTTGTCAACAATTACGACCCCTGCAGCAACGGCCGAAATGTTGATTCAGTATAGGGAGATTGTAATCAAAGCAGCAAGGAAGGTGGACGCAGGAATTGTGGACATCGAGACGAATGAACTCTGGGAGAGAGTAAAAATGGACGGCGTCAATTTTGATAGGTATTTGGGGAAGAAGACAGGAGGAGGACTTGAAAAATTGAGGCAGGAATTGCAGGCTGAGAATGAGGGGGTGGTGTTGCCCCTCGCTATCAACTGGATTGGAGGACCGAAAGATGTGCAGAAGAAGAAGGCGGAAGGTAAGAAGGCATCTTCGGTTGTGTTCGCGGTCAAGGGAAGTAAAATGGCCGAAAAAGTTTTGAAGGGGGGTTTGAGAGCGGCAGGAGTGAAGTATGATGTGGAGAAGTTCGTGAATGCCGGTCCGGACTCCTTTTGTGGAGTGTGCAGCAGATGGGGACATGTTGATGCGAAGTGTGGATCTTTAAAGATGCCGGCGTGCATGTTGTGCGCTGGGAGACATTTAACGAAAGATCATAAGTGCAACGTGGTAGGTTGCAAAGCTAATGCAGGACAGAACTGCGCCCATAACGTTGACAAGTGCGTCAACTGCAAGGGAAACCATATCGCGAAGGCCAATTGCTGTGTTAAGAAGCAGGAGGCTATCAAAGTTGCGAGAGAGGAAAGAGGTACCTGGAAGGAGAGAGAGGGGGAACGTCGAAATGTTACAACGGACCAACAGAAAGAACCGGATTGTACAGAGGATGGGGGACCATCGACTGCAGATGCGGAAAAGAAGGCTCAGAATGATGAGCAAATCGAAAAGGAGCCGGAAGTCCAAGTCGAAGCGACACAAGCGACTGAAGGACAATCTTCTAACGCAGGGACCCAAGAAACCCCCATGAAGTTATGGTGAAATGCGTAATGCATAATTGTGGACGGGGGTATGAGGCGACTATGGGAGCATTGGAAACAGGAATTGTTTGGGGGGCTGATGTTGTAATGTTGCAAGAACCGTATGTGGAGAGAGAAGGATACAACATTAGTCACCCAGGATATAGGCTGATCAGAGGAGGAAGAACGATGACAGCAATAAGAAGAGATACACACCTGGAGTTTTCGGAAGTGGATAAAGGGGGAGATGGAGATGTACAGGTGTTTGATATAAGATACCCGTCGGGTAGAAAGATGAGATTGGTGAATGTGTACGATCAGCTGAGACAAGAAGGGGGAGTGAGAAGTCAAGGCAGACCGGCGCAGACAGCAAGATGGAGCGAAATTATGGAGCAGGAAAAGATTCTCTTGGGAGGAGATTGGAATGCTCACAGTGATAGATGGGACCCGCAGTGCCCACCAAAACGAGATGCAAACTTTTTGGAAAATCTCATGGATGAGTACGAATTGATCGACGTTACGGATGGGGAAGAAACCCATTCGAATACGAGAAATGGCGAAACTTCGGGATCGCTTATTGATTTTTTCATCACTAAAGTCTCGCTGGCTGATAGATTGGAAGTATCAACAGATTTGGCAACTACTTCGGATCACGCGGTTGTGTGTGCCCAGTTAAGATGGGACGAAGGGGAAGGAGCCAAAGTGTCGCGAAAGGTTACAGGATGGGATATTGATGGGCTCAAGTCGAAGGAGGAGGAAGAAAATTATAAAAAAGCACAAAAAGAATGGAAGGATAAGAGCCTAAAGAGACCCGTGCTGGATCAGAATAGCAGCGAAGAGGATTTACAGAAGGAAGCTGAGTGGATGCAGCGGAATTTCGTTAATCATCTTAATAGGTGCTGCAAGAAGATAAAGGTTTGCGCAAGATCCAAAAGGTGGTGGACGGTGGAGATTGCGGAAAACTGGAAGATTTTGGGATCGATAAAAAGAGCTCGAAAGAGAGGGGAAGCATCGCAGCAACAAGTTAGGAAGCAGCGAAGCAACCTGAGAAGAATGATCCGACAGTCGAAAACGGAGATGTGGAGGAAGTTTCTAACTTCAGCCACGAGAGACCAAGTCTGGCAGGCGTTGAGATACACGAAACCAGGCAGACAACAAACAACAAAGACTTTGAGATCTAGGACTGGAGAGGTGGCGGAGTCCTGGGAGGAAAAGGCGGAGTTGATAAAGGAAGAAGCGTTTCCGAAACCTTTGAAAGGTGTGGAGAGAAAGGCCCAAGAAGAGGGAGGAGAAATGTGGAAAAACATTACTGACGAGGATATCCGAATGGCTCTATTCGATCAGTCAGTTAAGAAGGCACCCGGACCGGACAGGCTGGGTTTTAAGGCAATACGATTGTTGTGGGAATGGGATTCCCAAAGAATAATTAATGTTGTTAGAACGTCATTTAGGTTAGGGATACACCCGCGAGTTTGGAAGGAAGCGAAGGGGGTGGTTATACCGAAACCTAATAAACCAGATTACGGAGTCGCCAAAGCATATAGGGTGATTACGTTGTTGAATTGTTTGGGAAAAGTGGTCGAGAAGGTGGCCGCCAACGCAATAGCAGAGGAGTGTGAGCGAAGGAGGTTACTTCACGACGGTCAGTTTGGATGCAGAAAGAGAAGGTCAGCAATAGACGCGGTTGGAAGGTTAATGAAGAGAGTTGAAGAAGCGTGGGGGAGGGGGAATACCACGGCAGTGCTGTTGATGGATGTTAAGGGAGCCTTTCCACATGTGGCAAAGGGGAACTTGATAAAGAGAATGGAAGAAACGGGGTTTGAAGCCGACCTGGTGAGGTGGGTGGAAAGTTTCATGGAAGATAGAAAAGTGATAATGTCGATGGACGGAAAGGAGGGAGATAGTATGGATGTGGAGACGGGAGTTCCACAGGGGTCGCCAGTATCGCCAGTACTTTTCATTATATACCTTTCGGGGTTGTTCGGCCAAGTAGAGAAAAAAGAAAAAGAGTGTGGAAGCGAGGGTATATCTGTCACGGCGCAAGAAGGTACAAAGGTACTCGGGAATAATAGGAGAAAGATACGGAAGGTATGGAAGGAATTGTGTTACAGAAAGGCGGAGACGTTGGAAGACGTGAAGGAAGCGGCGAGATGGTGGTAGTATAATTTAGTATAAGATAAAGAAGTAAGTTGAGGTGTTGTGATGTCAGGAGAGGTGGCGTGGTTGTTACGATAAGGAATAACAGAGTGGTGTGTAAGATCATGGGATGAGATTCGGATGGTACATCGGAACATGAAGGATGGTTCGAGGGTGGCAGACGAATTGTATATAAAGAGAGTGTTGATAGCGTTGGAGGGTTTCCTTTTCTTCT
>Ga0307515_10010352_pt1 | contig 17872 bp, 12 predicted proteins | sample 17_EM_MG_FD_194513 | JGI IMG/M metagenome (GOLD analysis project Ga0307515, IMG submission 194513) | Populus trichocarpa ectomycorrhiza microbial communities from riparian zone in the Pacific Northwest, United States - 17_EM | ecosystem: Host-associated > Plants > Roots > Unclassified | place... | reverse complement strand
CGTCCGGCTTGCGCGCCGGGACGTCTACGTCCGCACCGACGGCGAGCTTTGGGAGGTCGAAGCCCAGATGGGTGGACCTTCCGGCAAGTCCAAGGTGCAGCAGTGTCCAGGAAAGGCCTCTGCGCTGATTCTGGCCGACGCGTGGCGCGGACCACGCTGGCAGTGGCGCAAGTTGTAAGCGCCAGGAGCCGGGCTGTGCCGCACGTTTGATGTTCTCGGCCAGCCACCTTTCTCGATCGGGCCGGACCCTCCTTGAGGGCCCGGCCCGACCTATTTCCGGAATATCGGGCGCTGTCGGACCGCTTGTCCGGCACGGGATGCCGAGTCCGATCTAGCGTGAACTGCCATTGATTTCGGGCAGGAAGCGATCTCATGCAGGCCACCGTGACCGACCATCGTTGCGATGTCGCTGTGCTCCGGCTGAGCGGCGAGCTTGACGCCGACACGGCCGCCACGCTGCATGCCGCGCTGGCCAAGCTGCTAGAACGTCCGATTCCGCGGATAGTCGTCGACCTCGCGGACCTCAAGTTCTGCGACTCTGTCGGGCTTAGCGCGTTCATCACCAGCAAACAGGTCCTCGCCGCGCGCGGCGGCTGGCTGAGCTTTGCGGGGGTGAACCCGTTCCTGGCCCAGCTGATGCAGACGGTCGGCCTTAGCCGGCACTTCGCAATCTTCCCGGCGGTCGAGGACGCGATCGCGGCGGCTCAGCTTTAGACCATTTTTCCGTACGCGTCAGCCGGGTCCCGTTTCGCCGGAACAAGCCTCTTTGCCTCTTGTGACCGCCGGCAGCGCTGGTGGAAGGCGGTGGCCCGCGGCTTCTCCTTCGAGCCAGGCACCGGCGAGGAGTCTCGGCTGCTGGGCCACCAGATGGCCGCCCTCGCGCAAGAACAGGTCAGCGAGTGAATCGACCAGGTCGAGCCGACCTTGGAGCCCGAGCGAGGTCGGCTTCCTGACCGCGGCCGCCTGGGCGCCGAATCTGTTGTCCCTGCTAGTTGGATCCTGGGTGGACCGCCGACCAAATCGCCAACGCCTACTGATCGCCGCCGACCTCCTCCGCATGATCGTGCTGCTCAGCCTGCCGGTCGCGCACTGGCTTGGAATGGTTACTCTGGGTCATCTATTCGTGGTGGCGATGCTCACCGGCGTGGGACAAGTGCTGTTCTCCTCCGCGTACGCCCAGTTCTTCGTCGGCCTGGTCGACCGCAGCCAATACGTCGACGCGAACAGCAAACTGAGCACCAGCCGTTCGGCCTCGTTCGTGGCCGGCCCGGCGATCGGCGGCGTCCTGATTCAGGCCCTGACCGCCCCGGTCGCGGTGCTGATTGACGCCGTGTCGTTCCTGTGCTCGGCCCTGCTGATCGGCCGGATCGAGGCGGCGCCGGTGCCGGTGTCCGAGGGCTCGCACCTCTGGGCCGACGCGCGCGAGGGCCTCGGCTATGTCCGGCGGCATCCGTACCTGCGGGCGGGCCTCGGCTGCGTCACGACGCTGAATTTCTTCGGCTTCGTGGCGCAGGCCCTGATCGTGCTGTACGCGAGCCGTACGCTCGGCCTGGCGGTGGGTTGGATCGGCCTGGCACTGGGCCTGGGCGCGGTCGGTGGCCTGGCCGGAGCGGTGCTCGCGCCGCGGTTGTCACGGCGCTTCGGCGTCGGCCGGATGCTGGTGCTGGGCGCGGTTCTGTTCCCGGCGCCGACGGCGGTAATCGCGCTAGCCGGCGGCTCGCCGGTGCTGGCAGCGACGGTGTTGGCGGGGGCCGAGGCGGTCGCGGGCGCCGGCGTGATGCTGATGGACATCAACCTGAACTCGGTGATGTTCACGGTAACGGAGGATCGCGTCCGTAGCCGGGTGACCGGGGTGTTCGGGATGATCAATTACGGGGTTCGGCCGCTGGGTGCGGTGGCGGGTGGGCTACTGGCCAGCGGGATCGGCCTGCGCCCGACGCTCCTGATCGCTGCCGTGGGCGGGTTGTTGGGGTGCCTGTGGCTGCTGCCGTCGCCGATTCCCCGGATCCGCTCACTCGACGAGGTGTCACCCGATGGGGTGGAGCTGGCAGCCTGAGGCCGCCGTTTTTTGTGGTGTTTTCCCGAGTTAATCCAAATGTTCCGAGGCGCTCGAGGGGTGACTGAAGATTGGCAACGGGAGGCGGCACGAATGCGCACAGTAATTGCCGTCCACTAGTGAGTGAGAAGAGCTGGTCTTCTCGGACTGCCGACAGACCTTGCGGCCTAGGTCGCGACCCACTTTGTTGCACGAGATCGCGGTTTGCCGGCCATGCGTACGAGGCCCTTGTCGCGAAGTCTCTGAAGTGCCCGAATCACCTGGTGGTAGGCCAGCCCGGTGGCCTCCCCCACGTCGGCTCTCGAAGCCTCGCCCTGTCTCACGAAGGATAGGACCGCTCGTTCGATCTCTGTCAGGTCAGTGATCGATGGCTGATCTCCCCCGAGGCCTGATCGATCGAAAAGATCGACCTCCTCCGTACGGGTGGTAACTACTAACCGGTAGACGGCCGCTCCTCGTGTGCCGATCTGCTCGATCAGCCCCCGATCAACCAGCTCCCGGAGATCACGGCTCGCCACCCTGCTGTCGTGGACACCGGTCGAGGCCCGGTAGCTGCTGTTGTTGAGCACGACACCATTGCGCATCATCACCAAGGCCGTCATCTGCGACCGGGTCAGTGGGGCGTCGTCGAGGGAACCGAGCCACTGAAGCGCCTCTTCGTCTAAAAGTGTGTGGTTGGGGAATTCGGCAGAGAATGAAGCGATCTCGTCGATGAAGCTTGGTGGCTCCATGCCGGCCTCAGTCAGCGCTACGAGAATTCTGGCGATTCCGGTACCCCGGTTCTCGCACACCATGTGTCCGTCTCCGAAGGGTGTGTCCTCCAGAATTTTCAGCAGAACCTTGTTGCGAGAGGACGTTACGGTGGTGACGCCAAGAGATCGCACATCTACCGGTCCATAGAGGCCGCCAGGATTCCGGATGAGTAGGCGGTCGGGATAAAGCTCTACCTGAACCTGTGTTCCTTTAGCGAATTCCGAGTAGTCCCGATGTACAAGTGCATTGACTAGTGCCTCCCGCAGAACCTCCTCCGGATACTCCCATTCCTCGACGCGGAAGATCCCCGACACTATACTGCGCCGCCGCATGTTGCGCTTTAGCAATCGGATGCACTCCGCGACGATGAATGGAATTGATCCATCAATCGATCTGTTCTCCGTGAAGCGCTCCCCTGCTCTTCCTAATAGGCCGGGTTCGGAAGCGGGATACGCCACGAACGTGAGGTCCAGTTGAGGCTCGAAGGTCTGTGGATACAGGCCAAAAACGAGGAGGCCTGCGAGGGTGGGTACAACCTTCGCCTCGTAGGTCGTCAGCACGTTCAGCATTTGCAGGGCGCGCTCGTCATCGACCCGGCGGAAGATATCGCTTCTGGTTTCGCGAATCCGGCGCAGAAAAGCACTGATGAGATCTTGATCCAGGTCGCTGATGTCTGCACCCACAATAGGCGCTAGATCGTGCTTCTGCTCGCGCCGATTGGACAGCAGGACACTGACCTCGTAGTCGGTCAACTTGCGGTCGCCGTCGCTGACCCGGATACGGGATCCCGCCCAGGGGCCGAGAGATTTCTTGTGGCAAGGCCGTTGGCCCCTAGGTAACTGGGGCACATGGCAGACGACCACCATCTTGTCTTCCACCGCGACCGAATATATCTCTGCGCGCACGGGAGGATCCATTTCGGAGCAGACAGAGGCCAACTGGGACTCTTGAGCGCCTGCGTCTTGCACCCCGGTGACGCGAAAGTCGTTCTTTTCGTCAACGCCCAGCAAGAGGCACCCACCGACAGCGTTTGAGAAAGCGCTGATTGTTTCCCAGATGCTTGCGGGAAGCCCGCCATGTGCTTTCTTTACCTCGCACGTCAATGTATCGTTGCCGATGTTGCGGAGGTTGTCGATCAGGTCAGTGATGTCGTCGGCGTTCACGGAACTCCTCGTGTGCTGTGCTGCGCCACCCGGGGCTGCCGGGGCGGCCGTCGGGCAGGAGTCGGCGATGCGGTAACCCTGTACAGCAGGGCTTCCCGACTGTATCGCACTACGGCTGCGCTGTATAACATTCATGTACCACATGACGTCCTACAGCGTGCTACAGACGCGTCGAGTGGTCTCGCGAGCCGACGACGATGTAGCCACTTCGGGACCGCGGGGAGCTGGCGCGTGCTGCAAGCGCCGACATCGCGGTACACACCGGGAGCTGTGCAAGACGAAGGGCCGGACCCCCAAACAGGGATCCGGCCCGCGACGGTGCCGATGGCGGAGGATACGAGATTCGAACTCGTGAGGGTTTTATCCCAACACGCTTTCCAAGCGTGCGCCCTAGGCCTCTAGGCGAATCCTCCGTCCGACAGGATACAGAACTCGTCGGCGGGCTTTGCGCCACCACCCTCCGGCTCGGCGGCGGGGGTTCGGTAGGCTAGCGGGCAGCCCCTCGTGCGGCGTGCATCTCGTGAACCTCCCCAGGGCCGGAAGGCAGCAAGGATAAGCGGGCTCTGGCGGGTGCACGAGGGGTCCTTCCATGTTCGGGGTCACCCGTTTGTTCTTGTCATACCCCCGACGGAGAATGGGCGCCGTCGAGAGGAGGCGGCAAGAGTGGCACTCGCGCTCTACCGCAAGTACAGGCCCCGCACCTTCGCCGAGATCATCGGGCAGGAGCACGTCACCGAGCCGCTGTCGCAGGCTCTGCGCAGCGGGCGGCTGCACCATGCCTACTTGTTCTCCGGGCCGCGTGGCTGCGGCAAGACTTCCAGCGCGCGCATCCTGGCTCGCTCGCTCAACTGTGAGCGGGGCCCGACTCCGGAGCCGTGTGGGGTCTGCGCGTCCTGCAAGTCCCTCGCCAACGACGGCGCCGGCTCGATCGACGTCATCGAGATCGACGCGGCCAGCCACGGCGGCGTCGACGACGCGCGTGACCTGCGGGAAAAGGCCTTTTTCGCGCCCGCCAGCAGTCGCTACAAGATCTATGTCATCGACGAGGCGCACATGGTCTCGTCGGCGGGCTTCAACGCGCTGCTCAAGCTGGTCGAGGAGCCGCCCGACTACGTCAAGTTCATCTTCGCCACGACGGAGCCGGAAAAGGTCCTCGGCACGATCCGCTCGCGCACCCATCACTATCCGTTCAGGCTGATTCCGCCGGCGGTGCTGCGCCCCTATCTGCAGCAGCTCACCGAGGCCGAGGGCGTGCACGTCGAGCCGGCGGTGCTGCCGCTGGTGGTGCGCGCGGGCGGTGGCAGCGCCCGCGACTCGCTGTCGGTCCTCGACCAGCTGATCGCGGGGGCCGGGCCGGAGGGCGTCAGCTATTCCCGTGCGGTGGCGTTGCTGGGCGTCACGGATGTCGCGCTGATCGACGAGATGTGCGACGCGCTCGCGGCCGGCGACGGCGCGGCGGCCTACGGCACGATCGACCGCGTTGCGGAGGCCGGCCATGACCCGCGCCGTTTCGCCTCCGACCTGCTCGAACGTTTCCGCGACCTGATCGTCCTGCAGCAGGTGCCAGACGCGGTCAGCAAGGGCCTGATCGACGGCCCGGTCGACCAGCTCGACGCGATGAGCGCCCAGGCCACCCGCTTGGGCCCGGCAACGCTCTCGCGCTGCGCCGACATCGTGCACAACGGCCTGGTCGAGATGCGCGGCACGACCGCGCCGCGGCTGCTGCTCGAGCTGATCACGGCCCGCATGCTGCTGCCCGGCGCGGAGGATTCCACGGGCGCCCTGCTCCAGCGCCTGGAGCGGATGGAGCGCCGGCTCACCCTGAGCGCAGATCAAGATCCCACCGATTTCGTACGTCCCCAGCCGGCATCCCCGTCGGCCGCGCAGGCGAGCGGGGAGTCCGGCGCGTCGTCGGGTGGCGGGCTCTCGGCGGCCCGCGCTGCGGCAGCGGCCGCTGGTCGCCGTGCCCCGGCCGGACAGCAGCCGGTGGCCTCGGGTGACGTCGAAGCCCAAGCGCCACCCGCGCAGTCCAGTCCGGATGCCTCAGCGGGGTCGGATGCCGGGGCTGTGACTTCCGCAGCGCCGGAGGCTGAGGCCCGCACACGGCCGGATGCCGTCGACCCCGCGCGAACAGCTGCTGAGGGTCCCGGGCGGCCTGATGCTGGGAGTTCCGGGCGGCCGGAAGCGCGGCCCGGTCGGGGCGCTGCCGATTCGGTGACCGACGACGATTTGTCCGGGTCTGGCGGCCGTGATCCGGGCGCGTCGGATCGGGTCGGCGCGGTGGCGCGCGATCGAGCGAGCACGGCTGCGCCCGACTACGACGATTCAGCGGCCCGCGGGTGGGCGGAGGAGCCGGAGCCGGTCGGGATCATGCCCGACGCCCCCGAGGAGAGTGGCGTGCAAGCCGCGCCGACCGGGCAGCTGTCGGCTGCGGCGATCCGCGAGGTGTGGCCCGAGATCATGATCGCGGTGGGCCGAAAGAGCAAAAAGATCGCCGCGCTCGCGCAGGGCGCGACGGTTCGCGAGCTCGAGGGCCAGACGGTTGTGCTGACCTTCCGCTTCCCGGCTCACGCCAAGATGGTCGCCGCCGAGCCGGCTCTTCTCTCCGACGCCTTGTATGAGGCGCTCGGCGGGCGCTGGCAGATCCGCTGCGACGTCGCCGGTGAGGCCGGGCCTTCGCCGGGCTCGTCCGGATCCGGCCGGGGCGGGGCGAGTCAGGGCGGCTCCGGTCCACGGGGCGGCGGAGCCGGGAGCGCGCAGGCGGCCGATCCTCGGCGCGCCCAGCCAGCCGGCGGTGCTGCTCGGGTCGCCGACCCTCAGGACGTTGACGGGGATGTCGAGCCTGGTGACGACCCTTGGGGTAGCGCTGGGAACGCCGGTGGCGCCCAGAGCCGCGACGGCGCGGCTGGCGGTTCCGTGGGCGGTGGTGGCCAGAGCAGTGGTGGCCCGAGCGCTGGTGGCCAGGGCAGTGGTGGCCCAAGCGGTGGTGGCCAGGGCGGCACGGCCAGGAGCGCGCCCAGCCAGGCTGGCCCGGGCCGGTCGGAGCCGCATCGGCCCGGTCAGGACGGTTCGGGGCAGGCCGGGCGCGGCCAGAACGTCGCACCGGCCCAGGCGAGGTCGGGTCAGAGCCCCGCTTCGGCTCGGCGTGAGCCTTCCCCGCAGGCGCCTCCGGCAGACGGCGGCGACGACTGGCCCGAGCCGGCCCGTCTCGGCGGCAGCGGTTCGGACTCGACCGGCTCAGACGGGGATGACCGGCCCGAACCCGCCAGTCCCCCAGAGGACGACTGGCCCGAGCCGGCCCGAGCCGGCGGCGCAGCGACGAGCAACGGCGTGGACATCAGCGTGTCGAACGCCGGGCAAGGCGCGGCAGCCAGCGCCCGCCCGGGCGGAGGAGCGCATCCTGTCGACAGCCCGCCCGCCGCCCGAGATGGCGCCAGCGCCACCGCGGACGGCCGGAGTAGGAACGGCGACGCAGCACCAGGCGCAGGCCGGACACCACCAAGCCCGGCGCCCAGCAACGGACCCGCCGCAGGGCGCCCCGCAGCCAGCAGCGGACTCGCCGCGGCACGCGCCGCGGCCGCCAACGCGGGCAAGGCCGGAACGGCTCCCGCGCCAGCCGCCCCAGCCAACACTCCATTTTCGGACGGTTCCGCCGCGGCGGAGGAGCCGCCCTACGACCCGGACTACGACGGCCCGGTGCGCGGCTCCCCCGGATATGAGGGCTTCGACCCGGGCGATGAGCCGCTCGACGACGTCATCGACGAGCGGACAGCCCGGCAGAGCAGCGAGCAGCAAGCCATGCAACTGCTCCAGGACGCCTTCGGAGCGGAGAAGATCAGCGAGATCTGACCCGCGGGCCGGCCGACCGGAGGTGGGACGGGACTCGCACGCCGACCCCGCGCGCTCCGGCTCGGTGGGGCGTGGTGGGCGGCACTACGCTTGGGCCCGACACCCCTGACGAGCTTAGGAGCCCGCCGTGCGTCCTGGTGGACAGCCGAACATGCAGCAGATCATGAAGCAGGCGCAGAAGATGCAGCAGCAGGTCGCCCAGGCGCAGGCCGAGCTGGCCGAGGCCGAGGTGACCGGCACCGCCGGCGGTGGCCTGGTCACCGTGGTCGTGACCGGGCTGGGCGAGTTCAAGTCCATCAAGATCGATCCCTCGGCGGTCGACCCCGAGGACGTCGAGACGCTTGAGGATCTGCTGCTCGCCGCCATCCACAACGGCTCCGAGGCCGTGCGCGAGCTCACCGAGAAGAAGATGGGACCGGCGACGGGCGGCCTGGGCGGCCTCACCCTGCCGGGGTTCTAGTTCCGTGTACGAAGGCGCCATCCAGGATCTGATCGACGAGTTGGGCCGGCTCCCCGGGGTCGGCCCGAAGAGCGCCCAGCGGATCGCGTTCCACATCCTCTCCGCAGATCCCGTGGACGTTAACCGGCTGGCTACCGCCCTGCGCAAGGTCAAGGAGCTGGTCCGGTTCTGCACTACCTGCTTCAACGTCGCCGAGTCCGAGCAGTGCCGGATCTGCCGGGACACCCGCCGGTCCAATGAGGTGCTCTGCGTCGTCGAGGAGCCCAAGGACATCGTCGCGATCGAGCGCACGGGCGAGTTCCGCGGGCGCTATCACGTGCTCGGCGGGGCGATCAATCCGCTCGAGGGGATCGGGCCCGACAATCTGCGCATCCGGGAGCTGATGCTGCGGCTCGGGCTCGGCGAGACCAAGGAGCTGATCCTCGCCACCGATCCGAACACGGAGGGTGAGGCCACGGCCACCTACTTGGCGCTGCTGGTCAAGCCGATGGGCATCAACGTGACCCGGCTGGCGAGCGGGCTGCCCGTGGGTGGCGACCTCGAGTACGCCGACGAGATCACCCTGGGCAGGGCCTTTGAGGGCCGCCGGGCTGTTTGAGGCCTAAGCCCACTACTGGGCGCTGTGACTGGGTTACGGTGCGATGGTCGGTGGAACCCTGCCGAGTCAGATCACGCTGCCATCACGGAGCGGCCTGAACTTGGTTACGAGAGCCTGTGGGTATTGACCACTGGGCGGGAGTACGTGAGCGTTCCTCTCACACGCGGCGGCCCAACCCGTCGCGGGTCCGACGTGCCCGTCACGGCGTCACCATCGCCGGGGCGGGCCGCAGCAGTCCACGTACGCGACAACCGATCGGTTGCCCGCGCTGCGGGGCCGGCCCGACCCGGTGGCGACAAACGCTCCGGCTCGGTGTGGGCGTCGTGGGGCGGTCGCCGGGGAGAGGACCGGGCGCTCCATGGTCGTTGGACCAGGTACAGCGGTTCCTGACCAGGCTCCGGTATCGCCGGACCCCGCCGAGGGCAGTGTTCCCGGCAAAGTGATCGAGGGCCGCTCGCTCGGCCGCATCGCCTGGACCCGGCTGAAGCGTGACAAGGTCGCGATGGCCGGTGGCTACGTCGTCATCTTCCTGATCCTGGTCGCGATCTTCGCGCCGGTGATCGTGAAGTTCCTGGGTGACCCGCCCAACGAGTTCCATCAGAAGCTGATCGACGTCAACACGCTCGCCCCCAAGGGCGGCACCGGGATCAGCTGGGACCACCTGTTCGGTGTCGAGCCGCAGAACGGCCGGGACATCTTCAGCCGGGTCGTCTACGGCGCCCGGATCTCCCTGCTGATCGCGTTCCTGGCGACCGGCCTCTCGGTGGTCATCGGCGCGACCCTGGGCGTGGTGGCCGGCTTCTTCGGCGGCTGGGTGGACGCGCTGATCAGCCGCGCGATGGACGTCTTCCTGGCGTTCCCGCTGCTGGTCTTCTCGATCGCGCTGGCCGGCGTCATCCCCGATTCGGCGTTCGGGCTCTCCGGCGACGCGCTGCGGATCGCCCTGCTGATCTTCATCATCGGCTTCTTCAGCTGGCCGTACATCGGGCGCATCGTGCGCGGGCAGACGCTGTCGCTGCGCGAGCGCGAGTTCGTGGACGCCGCCCGCAGCCTGGGCGCCCGCGGGCCGTACATCATCTTCAAGGAACTGCTGCCCAACCTGGTGGCGCCGATCCTGATCTACGCGACGCTGCTGATCCCCACGAACATCCTGTTCGAGGCGGCGCTGTCGTTCCTCGGCGTGGGTATCCGGCCGCCGACGGCCAGCTGGGGCGGGATGCTCTCGGACGCCGCCCGCTTCTACACGATCTGGCACTTCATGTTCTTCCCGGGCATGGCCATCTTCGTGACGGTGCTCGCCTTCAACCTGTTCGGCGACGGTTTGCGCGACGCGCTCGACCCCAAGGGCCGGCGCTGAGATGCAGCGAATGACTTCCACTCCAGCCAGGCGGTCCGGACCCGGACCGTTCCACCAGGGAGGTTGCTCTAAGTGATCCGCAAAACAAGGGTGCTGGTGGCCGCTACGGCCGTCCTGGCACTCGGATTGACCGCCGCTTGCGGCGGCGGTGACGACGATTCCACTACCAACACCAGCGCAGCGAAACCCGAGTTCAACGCTGCAATGACCAAGGTCTACAACCCTTCGGACAAAAAGGGCGGCACCATTCGCCTGGCGAACTCCGGCGACTGGGACACCCTCGACCCGGGCGAGACCTACTACGGCTACTCGTGGAACTTCCTCCGCCTGTACGGCCGCAGCCTGCTCACCTACAAGGTCGAGCCGGGTGCCGCCGGCAACGAGCTCACCCCCGACCTGGCCGAGGGCCTGGGCGTGCCGAGCGACGCGGGTAAGACCTGGACCTACAAGATCCGGTCGGGCATCAAGTACGAGGACGGCACGGTCATCAAGTCGGCCGACGTCAAGTACGCCGTGCTGCGCTCGATCGACAAGGAGACCTTCCCGAACGGGCCGGCCTACTTCGAGCAGTTCCTGAACTTGCCGGCCGGCTACAAGGGCCCGTACAAGTCGAAGGGTGTGAACACCGACTCGGCGATCACCACCCCCGACGACACGACGATCGTGTTCCACCTGAAGGTGCCGTTCGGTGGCTTCGACTACCTGGCCGCGTTGTCCCAGACGGTTCCGGTGCCGGAGGCCAAGGACACCGGCGCGAACTACAAGCAGCACGTGGTTTCGTCCGGGCCGTACATGTTCGACCAGAACAACCTGGGCAAGGACTTCTCGCTCAAGCGCAACCCGAACTGGGACGCGGCGACGGACCCGATCCGCAAGGCGCTGCCGGACCGCTACGAGGTCTCGCTGAACGTCAACGCGGATGACATCGACAACCGGCTGCTCTCGGGCGACCTGGACATCGACGTCGTGGGCACCGGCGTGCAGCCGGCCGCCCTGGGCCGCGTGGTCGGCGACCCGGCGCTGAAGGCCGAGTCGGACAACCCGGTCCTCGCCCGGCTCTGGTACACCTCGATCAACGGCACCGTGGCGCCGCTCGACAACATCAACTGCCGCAAGGCCATCGAGTACGCCGCGGACCGCACCGGCTACCAGACCGCGTACGGCGGCCCGCTCGCCGGCGGTGACATCGCGACGACGCTGATGCCGCCGCTTATCCCGGGTTACCAGAAGTTCGATCTGTACCCGGCCGGCGCCGACAACACCGGTGACACCGCGAAGGCCAAGGAAGCCCTGACCGCTTGTGGCCATCCGGACGGCTTCGAGACCAACATCGCGTACCGGGCCGAGCGCCCGAAGGAGAAGGCGACCGCCGAGTCGCTGCAGCAGTCGCTGGCCAGGGTCGGCATCAAGCTCACGCTGAAGCCGTACCCGCAGGGCGACTACTTCTCCGCGTACGCCGGTAACCCGCCGTTCGTGAAGGCCAACAAGATCGGCCTGAACACCAACGGCTGGGGCGCCGACTGGAACGACGGCTTCGGCTTCCTGTCGCAGATCGTGGACAGCCGGGTCATCCGGGAGACCGGTGGCTCGTCCAACACCAGCGTCCGGGACCCCGATGTCGACAAGATGCTGGACGCGGCGATCGCCGAGACCGACACCGCCAAGCGCGAGGCGATGTGGGGCCCGATCGACAAGAAGGTCATGGAGGACGCGTACATCCTGCCGGGTGTCTACGCGAAGTCCCTGCTCATCCGGCCGAAGAAGCTGACGAACGTGTTCATCAGCCAGGCCTACAACATGTACGACTACGCCGCACTGGGCGTCGCGTAACCTTTTCCGCTCTCCTTCCGATTGGGTAGGTGAAGGCAGCAGGCGGCCGGTCCGGGGCAACTCGGGCCGGCCGCCGTAGCCGGGCTCTGTGATCACGTACATCATCAGGCGTCTGTTTGCGGCCATCGTGCTGCTCTTCATCGTCAGCGCCGCCACCTTCGCGATCTTCTATCTGGTGCCGCGCCTCGTCGGCGCGACGCCCGAGACGCTTGCGACCCGCTACGTCGGCCGTGCGGCCACCCCCGAGACCGTCGGCCTGATCGCCCATAAGCTCGGCTTCTACGACCCGATCTGGGTGCAGTACGGCCGCTGGGTCAAGGCGATCTTCGTGGGCGCCGACTACAACATCGGCACCAGCGTCGAGCACTGCCCTGCGCCGTGCTTCGGCTACTCGTTCATCACCCACCAGCCGGTCTGGCCCGACCTGCTCAACCGGATCCCGGTCACGCTGTCGCTGGCCGTCGGCGCCGCCGTGCTCTGGGTGTTCTTCGGCGTCTCGACCGGCGTGCTGTCCGCGCTGCGCCGCGGCTCGCTGCTGGACCGCACCGCGATGAGCTTCTCGCTCGCCGGCGTCTCCCTCCCGATCTTCTTCACCGGCATGGTCGGCCTGCTGGTGTTCAGCTACAAGCTGCAATGGACCGCCCCGGGCGGCACCTATACCCCGTTCACCGAGAATCCGGGGAAATGGTTCTACGCCCTGCTGCTGCCGTGGTGCGTCCTGGCCGTGCAGTTCTCCGCCCAGTACGCGCGATTGACGCGGGCCGGAATGTTGGAGACGCTCGGCGAGGACTACATCCGCACGGCGCGGGCGAAGGGCCTACGAGAACGGGACGTCAATGTGCGGCACGGCCTGCGCGCCGCGCTCACCCCGTTGCTGACCATCTTCGGTCTGGACTTCGGCCTGCTGATCGGCGGCGCCGTGCTGACCGAGGCGGTGTTCTCGCTGCCCGGCCTCGGCAAGTACGCATACGACGCGATCACCAACAACGACCTCCCGAAGGTGCTCGGCGTGACCATGATGGCGGCGTTCTTCGTCGTCGTCGCCAATCTCATCGTCGACCTGCTCTACGCGGTCGTCGACCCGCGGGTGAGGCTCGGCTGATGAGTGGACCGTTCCTTGAGCTGAAGAATCTCAAGATCTCATTCCCGACCGACGACGGCGTGGTGCACAGCGTCGACGGCCTGTCGTTCTCGCTCGAGCGCGGCAAGACGCTCGGTATCGTCGGCGAGTCGGGCTCCGGCAAGTCGGTCACCAGCCTCGGCATCCTGGGGCTGCACAACAAGCGCAATGCCGACGTGTCGGGCGAGATCTGGCTGGACGGCGACGAGTTGATCCGCGCCGAGCCGGAACGGGTCCGCAAGCTGCGCGGCAACAAGATGGCGATGATCTTCCAGGACCCGCTCTCCTCGATGCACCCGTACTACTCGGTCGGGCACCAGATCGTGGAGGCGTACCGGGTCCACCACAACGTCTCCAAGAAGGTCGCCCGCAAGCACGCCATCGACATGCTGGGCAAGGTCGGCATCCCGCAGCCGGACCGACGCGTCGACGACTATCCGCACCAGTTCTCCGGCGGTATGCGGCAGCGCGCGATGATCGCCATGGCGCTGGTCAACGACCCGCAACTGCTGATCGCGGACGAGCCGACCACCGCGCTCGACGTGACCGTGCAGGCGCAGATCCTCGACCTCATGCACAAGCTGCAGGAGGAGTTCAACTCCGCGCTGATCATCATCACCCACGACCTGGGCGTGGTCGCCGAGTTGGCCGACGACGTGCTGGTCATGTACGGCGGCAAGTGCATCGAGTACGGCACCGCGTCGACGATCTTCGAGCGGCCGGAACACCCGTACACCTGGGGCCTGCTCGGCTCGATGCCGCGCATCGACCGCCCCAACCTGGACCGGCTCGTGCCCATCCCGGGCCTGCCCCCGTCGCTGATCAACCTGCCGTCGGGTTGTGCCTTCCACCCGCGTTGCGCTTACGAGCCGCGCACCGCTGGCCTGGGCAAGACGGTCGCGCCCGAACTGGTCCCGGCCGGCGGCAGCAAGCATCTCGTGCGCTGCCACCTGCCCACCGAGGAACGCCAGCGGATCTGGCTCGAAGAGGTAAAGCCCAAGCTGGAGGCGCAATGAGCAGCGAGCACAATGTCGTGACGAAGAGCGACAAGGGCGCGCCGCTGCTTTCGGTGCAGGGGCTGGAGAAGCACTTCCCGATCACCAAGGGCCTGCTGCGCCGGCAGGTCGGTGCGGTGCGCGCGGTCGACGGCATCTCGTTCGACGTCTTCAAGGGCGAGACGCTGGGCCTGGTCGGCGAGTCGGGCTGCGGCAAGACCACCACCGGCCGGCTGATCACCCGGCTGATCGAGCCCTCCGGCGGCGAGATCAACTTCGACGGGCGAAACATCGCGCATCTGCGGCAGGGCCAGCTCCGGCCGCTGCGCAAGGACATGCAGATGATCTTCCAGGATCCGTTCTCGTCGCTGAACCCGCGGCATACGGTCGGCACGATCGTCGGAGCGCCGTTCCGGATCCAGAACGTCAAGACCGAGAACGGCACTAAGCGCGCGGTCCAGGACCTGCTCAAGCTCGTCGGCCTCAGCCCCGAGCACTACAACCGCTACCCGCACGAGTTCTCCGGCGGCCAGCGGCAGCGCATCGGCATCGCCCGCACGCTCGCGCTGCGCCCCAAGCTGATCGTCGCCGACGAGCCGGTCTCCGCGCTCGACGTGTCGATCCAGGCGCAGGTGGTCAACCTCCTCGACGATCTACAGAACGAGTTCGATCTCACGTACGTGTTCATCGCGCACGACCTGTCGGTGGTGCGGCACATCTCCGACCGGGTCGCGGTCATGTACCTGGGCAAGGTCGTGGAGATCGCGGATCGGGACACGCTCTACGCCAGCCCGCGGCACCCGTACACGGTGGCCTTGATGTCGGCCGTGCCGGTCCCCGACCCGAGCCGTCGCGACAAGGCCCAGCGCAGCCGGGTCCTGCTGCAGGGCGACGTGCCGAGCCCGATCAACCCGCCGTCGGGCTGCCGCTTCCGCACCCGCTGCTGGAAGGCGCAGGACATCTGCGCGACGCAGGAGCCGCCGCTCATCGCGCGTGACGGCGATCCCGCCTCGCACCAGACCGCCTGCCACTTCCCGGTCGTCGAGGGTGAGGACGTGGCCGGCCGCAGCCCGGCCGGCGCGACCGCCTGATCACGACCAGGTGATCTGCGGCGAACGGTAGAAGTCGACTCCCTGCAGCTCCCAGCGGGGGCCGTAGCCGCCGAGCCGCGCGCTGAACGACGCCCAGTCGTGCGTGGCGGCCGGTGACCAGCCCAGCTCGGCGATCGCCGGCAGCCGCGGGAACGCCATGAACTCGATGTCGTCGAGGTCGCGCAAGGTCTCCGACCAGAGCGGGGCCTCGACCCCGAGGACCGCGGGCTCGGTCACGCCGGTCACCCGGGTGGCCGGATCCCATCCGTACGCGGTGTCGACCTCGATGTAGCCGGCCCAGTCGAGCCCGAGCGGGGTGTTCTGGTCGTACTTCATGTCGAGGTAGGACTTGTTCGCCGGCGACATGACCACCTTGGTCCCGTTCGCGACGGCGGCCGCGACGACCGGGTTGCTGGTGGCGGTGTCCCAGTACTGCGCGACGGCGGTGCTCGCGGCGCCGGACTTGGCGATCTCGTTCCAGCCGTACGCGGTCTTGCCGTACTTGGCGACCAGTGGCAGCACCCGCTGCTCGAAGGCCAGATAGTCGGCGTTGCTGGTGGCGTGCGCCTCATCCCCGCCGATGTGGAGGTACGGCCCGGGTGTCATCGCGGCGAGCTCCCGGATGACGTCCTCGACGAAGCGGTAGGTCGTCTCCGACGAGATGCACAGCGAGCTGTAGCCGACCTCAGTGTCGGTGCGCGGCGCCGGCGCGACCCCGTCGCAGGTCAGCTCGGGGTAGGCGACCTGGGCCGCGTTCACGTGTCCCGGCATGTCGATCTCGGGCACGATCGTCACGTATCGAGCGGCCGCGTAGCGGACCAGGTCGGCATAATCGGCCTTGGTCAGATACCCGCCGCCCACGCCGTCGACGCCGGTGCCGGGCGCGCCGCCGACGGTGGTCAGCCGGGGCCAGCTGTCGATCTGGATCCGCCAGCCCTGGTCATCTGCGAGATGCAGATGCAGGTAGTTGACCTTGAAGCGGCTGATCTCGTCGACGTACCGCTTGATCTCGTCGGGGGTGTGGAAATGCCGCGCCTCGTCGAGCATGGCTCCCCGATAGGCGAATCGGGGATAGTCCACGATGCTGCCACCGGCGACGGTCCAGCCACGATGCCGTACGGATGGCGCGTCGATCTCGCTCGGCAGGAGCTGCAGCAAGGTCTGCGTGCCATGGAAGAGGCCGGCCGCGGTGTTGGCCCGGATCGTCACGCCGGCCGAAGTGACAGTGAACCGGTAGCCCTCGGTGCCGAGCCGGTCGTCGTGCGCACCGAGCAGCAGCGAGATGCCGGGTTGCGGGCTCTGTACCACGGGCAGCGGGAAGCCGGTGGCGGGGCGCATCGCTTGGGCGAGTTGCTCGCCGACGGCCCGCGAGCCGGGTTGAACGCGGATCGCCGTCTGCCGGGTGAGCCGGTATCGCTCGTGGGTCGGCCGGACCTCGACCGGCGCCGGGAGGACGTCGGCGAGCGTCGGGGTGTCGGTGGGCGCTGACGCTGATGCCGCGGCGGGCGTGCCGAGCGGGAGCATCAGGGCGGCGAGCATGAGCAGTCGGAGCGTCGGCTTTGTCTGCACAACCAGTGACGCTACATATGCGTACGTCGATCTGTAAAGAAGGTTGAATGCCGCTCATGTCCAGCTCGACTGGCACACCGGCTCAGCGTCGACGGTCGGTGCGTCGCCTGCGCCGAGGAAGATGCCCGCCCACTCGTGTTCGGGTTCTGAAGGCGACCGCCGAGCTGGGTTACGTCCGAGGCGGGCGGCACACCGCGCGATCTCATCTGTGCTCGCCGCACTCGCTGAGTTCGATCGGCTCGGTCGAGACAATTTCCTCCGGAAACGACGGAATAGGGATGATCGTGGTCCAGTAACATCTGGCGATGGACTTCGACAGTCTGGTGCCGGCGCCGAATACGACCAAGACCGAGCCTCGTCATTTCCAGTGGCTTCGGTCTGTTGAGCGCGATATCCAGCTCCGCTACGCGGAGCTTCACAGCCTCGCGACGACTGACCCTCAGCGAGCCGGCCACGGCGGTGAACAGACGTGGGTAAAGCTACTCACCGAATGGCTGCCGCCGGCTTACCAAGTACGAACCCGCAAGTACATACTCCCCGAAGGCCCAGGCGAACCCTTCGAAACGGACATCGTTGTCTTTCGCCCGTCGTACCCAGTGCCTTTACGAGAGCGTGAAGAGGTCATCGCCGGAGGTGTGGCGGCTGCCTTCTCCGTCAAATTGACTCTTGACGCGGCCGCAGTACGTGACGGCTTTGATCGAGCAGCCAAGCTCCGACGATCACTTATGCAGCGCCACGGTTCGCCTCGGGAGCAGATGCTAGGAGCATTCACCGTTGGCCTACTCGCGCATTCTCATGCATGGAAGAAGCCAAGTTCATCACCTATCAGGAACATCAGCGACCATTGCCGGAGACTTGATCAAGAATTCTGCAAACACCCTCGGGAGACGCTCGACTTTGCTTGTGTCGCCGACCTTTCCACTTGGACGACCATTCGTTACCTTAGCACGCGTCCAGGAGAAGTTTCTGGCTGGCCTCATGCATCAGAAGATCAACAGCGTGACGGATGCGCAATAAGTTCTATCGTGGTC
>Ga0307515_10010351_pt1 | contig 17873 bp, 15 predicted proteins | sample 17_EM_MG_FD_194513 | JGI IMG/M metagenome (GOLD analysis project Ga0307515, IMG submission 194513) | Populus trichocarpa ectomycorrhiza microbial communities from riparian zone in the Pacific Northwest, United States - 17_EM | ecosystem: Host-associated > Plants > Roots > Unclassified | place... | reverse complement strand
GTAGAGCTCCGTGCGCGGCTCCCCTAAAGCCTTGTTCCGCAGAGCTCTTGTAAGCTTTATATCTATATAATATTACTTACCCTTAGGATATTTAGATAAAAGTGGTACCATTTTAAAGCGCTTTATAAGCTCTATAAATCTATATTAATAGAAAAATTATTTATTTAATATTGGGAGGTACATTACAAGTGTAAGCATATTAAGGGGATTTTGCCAAGACTATCCGGAGACTATCCGGATAGTCTCCGGATACTATCAGCTGATAGGCCTATTATCCGAGAGGCCTATCCGGCCTATCCTCCGCAGGTCTGATATTTCTGAGTACGGGCACCAAAATCAGCAAATCTAATTGGTTGGTTCTTATCGATAACCTAAGGACCCGAATTGACGTTGCAAGGGATAGCGCTCGCTTGCATAATTATCCCTTGCACAGATAGATAGAATGTGCACCGTGCGCACCAATCAATAAGCTGCACGCGCAGGCGGTAAGTCGTTCTGCCATGTAACCAAAGATTTCGAATGAAGCCACGAATATTGTATTTCTGGTGGAGATTATATATAGAGCCTCGATCAAGGGTGCTAAGTCGATTGACGTGTTCCTGCCAACAAGGGCTGTCCTTGTACAGTGGTATTCGACGGTCCTTGTTGTCGATATGGGGTGGAAGATTTGGCTGCCCATACTCGTTTAATGTTCTTGTTGTCGTGCACGGGCCACAAAATATAGTACCTTATTTGTGCAAGGGATACATGGTTGCTTAAGAATTGTCGGGGATGCATGTGCTGTGGGGTTGTCGGCAGGCCAAACGAAAGAGTTGCCGACTAGTTCTCGATGAAAATCATCAGCAATAAATTCGAATTTTAGAAGCGATTTATAAATGTAGGACAATTGCCGGATTGTGGAGATGAGGCTGATGATGCGCACTTTGAAGGCGCTCGGTTGTGGTTGCTCGTCGCGACGCCTTGGTATTTAGTTATTGACACGAAGCTGCGACTGGGCTAAGCATCTTTACCTTTCTCTCATCTCAGAATTCCTCCGAAACAGAATTGTAATTGGCATCATCGATACGAATCCTCAACTCGACAGTGTCATCAAGCGCCAAAGCCGTTTGGTAATAGGGATTGGGTGGTTGGGTTCTGCTGGAAAGAGTGGCTAGTACTCCCAGCCTCCTACACATTTTGCATATCCTTCCCTCTATCAATTGCCTCCTACCTACATTCCTCGTGCATATCTCCTACTCTATTTCGCTCGTTCAGAACTGACTTTGCTCTCAACCCTTGAATTGCTTGTAAAGCTGTCGAGGCAGGAAGCTGCAGAACCGAACCGAATCCACCCCGCATCAACAACCACGATATATCTCCCGAACACCGATAAGAATATCCTCCTACGAGTCTCTTCGCACACTATTTACCCCTCTCTTGGGCCAATTGACGACCTCCAACGGCCAGCATGAGGTTCCTCGAAGCTCCTTCCACTCTTTTAACGTCCGCTGCGCTTCTCCTTTCGTTTGCATCACTCTCCGTCGCAAAGCCGTACCCAATCGAAGCGTTCAGCGACCTACAGAACAGCACAGAGTCGGAGCACCTCGAAGCGCGGTGCGCAAACCCCTGTGGTTACTACGGTCAGCTTTGCTGTGCCGTAGGTCAATCGTGCTACACAGACTCGAACAACCAAGCCCAGTGCGGCGGACCAGTGACTGCTGCAGCAACTGCAAACGCTGGCGGCTGGGTATACTACACCTCCACATGGGTTGAAACCAATTACGTTACTCGGACAGCTGTCTATAGCTCGTATGTCGGAGTATCAGTCGCAGCCACTCCAACTGCGGCAAGCTGCTCTCAGTACAACCAGTCACCTTGCGGCAGCATCTGCTGTGACAGCGGATACTACTGCTTGACGTCCGGGACATGCGCGTATGCAGGAGGAGGGAGTTCAGGAGGAGTATATTACAGTACACTCGCCCCATCCGCACCCTTACGTCCCACGAGCTCTACGCTGATAGTGGTCACAGCCACTGGCACCCCAACGACGACCGTTCCCTTCCAGACTCCCATCGCGACCGGCGCCAATGCTACGATCACATCTTCTCAACAAACTGGCGGTAACGGCCTCAGTGGCGGAGCAATTGCCGGAATTGTCATCGGAGTGTTAGTCGGAATCCTTCTGCTCACTCTCCTTTGTCTCTTCTGCTGTGCTAGAGCTATATTCGATACTGTCTTGGCCATCTTTGGCCTCGGCAGGAACAGAAGACGCGTGCACGAGGAGACATATATCGAAGAGCACCACCACAGCAGCGGAACTGGTGGACGTCGCTGGTACGGAAACCGCCCGTCACGGCCAGCTTCACCTGCAAGAACAGGCGGCAGATTCGGCAACGCGTTGGGAATTGGAGCATTGTTAGGCGGACTGGCTATTGCTCTTGGCTTGAAGAGGCGGCATGATCGACGCCATGATGAGAAGAGCAATACTGTATCGAGTTATTCGTATAGCGATTACACAAGCACAAGTAGGTCTTCTGCTGAACGCAGTGCTTGAATACCAGCATAACTAACCTTCTTTTAGGTAGCGCAAGCTCAGATCGGCGAACGAGAAACACACGCCATTCCTCACGACATTAGCATCAATGATGCTCGTTGACGATGTACAAAATATTTCAAAGCTTAACTTTTATTTGTATCATGAGACAGGCGTTATGTTTTCGGCATGCATTTTGAGGCCGTTGGATAAACACACCTCCCGGGCGGCGTTTTTGGTTTCCAGCGCAGGATGAGCGTAGGATAGGCTACGAAACGGCTTCGTGGCTGACAGATGTTAATGAATGTTGAACGGAATGTGCTGGAATGGAGGACGCGACGGGAACGAGTGTCTCGGGACAGACAGAATTAAATGAGGCCTGTGAAAAACGAAGCCATGGCTAGAAGAACCAGACTTCTTCTGAAACCAATTGAAATTGTACCAAAGTGTTCATATCTGCCTCCGTGAAATCCGTCCCCTCGGTCGAAATTCGAATGGCGCATTGCCAGGGGGCAGGCCATCCAGCGATCCCGTGACAGTAATGCTGCAAGCCCCTCAACACCAAGAACCTCTCACTATCCAAGCAATCATTTCACCCATATTTGTAATCTCAATTTATGAAGACGTCATAATTAACATACCCCTTGGTATATCCATATGTCTTGGATATGATGAGCCCAAGAGAAAATGGCGAGCATCGAGGACAGTTCAGCCATTCATGTATTGAGGGTTTGAAGAGAGCATTCGAGACCCATGTTCGCACAAATGCAATATGATCCTAGACCAGACTACGCTGCATGGGCTTGTAGAATTGGGAGTGTGCCAAAGCTTTGGATCTCTTCCGTAGTTTATTAGGCTTCAGATACACAACTTAATCATAACATTTACGGAGATGCTTGATTTACTCGAGTATCTGTTTGCTCAAGCTCCAGGTCTCTATACTATTATATCCACTCGATCATTCCTAAATTGGCTTGAAATAGAAGCCATTATCGGAAAGATCGGCTGAATGCTCAGAGTTGGCCTTCGATGCACTCTGCTGCAGCTCTTCTACGCAGCCCAGCTGCCGTTATCCCATCTCAGTTAACAACAGGCGCTATAATTGTCTGTTTGTACTCCAACAAGTACTCCCAATAATAGCTATCAATACCCTCATTCTTGAGAGTATCTGGTGTAGCTTCGTCTTCATCCTCATCATCCAGTCAATCTGCAGCGTAATCCTCCGTACAAGGTCATCTCGATCGCGCCCTTCAAGTAGTGCCTGAATCTAGCAGGCTCACCACAATAGTAGCACGGAAACATTCCTAATCAATAACAGCAGTGATCCTGCCCGCTTCGTCAACCAATATGTGCTGCATTGACAAATTCTTGTGGGAAAGGATAGTGGATTCATTTTCTTCGGGTGGAAAGATGTGAGGTAGGATTTAGAGCAACCTTCAAGCAATACTCTTCGCATCTCCGCGCCCTCAACTTCATCCCAACTGTTGGAACTTTTCAGCATGGAATCCTAGTCATTGAGAATAAATGTCAGCCAAGCATGAAGCCAGTGGGGCTTATTTCGACTTAGCATTCGAGAAACGTGAGGTGTAATACGATCACTCCAAAGCGGACGGCACTTCGTCGCAGCTGGCCAACTTTGGTGTGTCGCTCGAGTCGGAGCCTGTCTTCAACTTCTCTATAGGTTCAACCTCTTCCTTTTAAGTTTTATACATGTTCCCGATCCCTTCAAATTTCCCCTGCAACAATTCGACCTAGTAACCCACAAGTTGCTTGATCAAATTCTCCTTGGCGCGCATGGGAAATTTCTTCCACCTCTTGCGTAAAGGTTGGCCGGGCATCAGCTCCACAAGCATCCATTCCAAACCAGGGTCACTATGATCCGGCTCATCAGATGCAATGATCTCGGGACCGGCATCTCTGTTTCTTGGCGAACAAGTTCGATAGTTGTAACCTCGTTCATATGACGAGAGTCGACAGGTAGAGACACACGCACCAAAGCCGTGCCACCATCGGTGTCCGCTTTATAAAGTTTGTTGAATGCTCCTTGAATATGAAAATGGACCTCGCAGCGTGCATCCCTACCTCAGGCCAAATTCTGGAGAGTAAGAAATTCGATGATCGCAATTTGACTCCTTCGCCCAACGAGACTCCAGATTGGAGTTACCCTGTATCCAGCTAAGTCCATCTTGCCCAATCGTGTTGGCTGAGAGAGACCGGCAGTAGATTTGGCAGCTCGGGTTAAGGGAGAGAAAAGATTCAAGACTTCTGACGAAAAAGGAAAGGACGGGGCGCGGTAGGCAAGGACGGAGTTGGACTACAAACCCTCACAACATCACGCCTTCTGTACCCCCCCGTAGCGCAATTAATGTTCCGGCTTATACGAGGTCGATAGTTGCCCAGAATCTCTAGATACCGCTATGAGCAAAGAGGAAATGTACTCAATTGACGTGTTTCAGTAGTGCAAGGATCATCTAATGTATCGTGGCGCTATGATCCTGCTAGAAGCCTAGGACTCTAGCCATGAGAACCATTTATAGGGGTTTTAAGTACAGTTTGGAAGGATACGTATCATACCAGTTATCAAACACATCTCATTCCCGTCAACGGGCGTTTCTTTGCGCTTCCGAAGAGGGCGCCGTAGTCAGTTTACAAGAATATGACTGAAGTAATGAGATGGCTGCTGTCAAACAAGACGGTCAAGGATGAGAACTCTGGTCTATTGAAAGAGGTTCCAGAGCCTCATTAAATACACGAATTGGGTGGATCAAGACCCCCTGATCTAAGCTTGATATGGTGTGTAGTGATTGACACCAGGCCGACAGCTGCCTTGCTACGGCTGTCCATAAAGAACGGTGTAGTAAGGAAGGGATGGGAAAGGAAATAGAGGCGATGCATTGAAAAAAGAGCTCGCGGTACACAAGTCATATCTGAGATGATGGAAGGGACGCGCCCATTTATCATAATTTCCCAAACGATCCTACTAAGACCTTTTTTTCCCTTTTTTTTACACGAAACGCAAGCCCGGTTTTCCCCGAGCGGAAAACACCCCGTGAGGAAGTGTTCGTCGGCGCTCAGGTTTCGAAAGCCTGGCGACGCTAACGATCCCACGAGCATTCCCAAAGGAGTTAGGCAACATTTAATCAGGAGATGCGACCTGACATTATTCATTGATCCACGCCCCGATTGCATAAAGTGGCACGGTTGTTTAGTAATTCGGCTCTCTAACTGGGAGTCTAAAACACTGGTTGTCGATGAGATATAACGGAGTTGGCCGAGCCTGGAGGCGCAATTCATGAAAGGGACATTAAGACGCTGGACTCCAGAAGTTGTTGCAATCGTGGAAACCCTCGGAACAGCAGTTTTCTGCATCCAGTTCTTCAACGAGTGCTTGAGATGTTGGTCGTTCGCGTGGCTTCTCCTTCAACATGCGTTGTGTTAAATCTAACTTTTGCTTCCAGGAGTCTAAATTCGGAAGGTTCGAGGACCATGTGTTCTCCAGATTGGTTAGCCACGCGTTGGCTCTTGGTAGGTTACGGGAGAACTCGGAGTAATCCCTGTGATCTTTGAGGTCCACTAAATCCTGATCTCTCCGATATTTCTTGAACATCTCTAAAGTGTAATTAGAAGTCGCAACTGTGGCCATTTCTGCGAAGACGCAGCCAAGAGAGAATATGTCTGTGCGTCTAGTGTGACTTTGGGTCTGCAGTAAGTCTGGATCGGGCGTAAGCTCAGGAGCAGCATATTCTCTGGTGAAACCCGTTGAGCCGTCACTGTGAGAATGACCTTGTGACTGGATTCTTCTGGCAAGGCCAAAGTCGCAGACTACGACAGAAAAAAACTAGCCTAGTAGTTAGCAGATAAAATTGTTTCCAAAGATTGAACAAACTAAAAAAGACTTACAGGGGGTTCCTTGTCCTGTTTCACAACGATATTGTCAGGCTTGATGTCCATATGTTTGACAGGGCCTTCTCGGTGAATGTATGCTATGGCATTCGCTAGGCACTTGAAGAAGTTCTCTAGGCATGAACGGTAAGGCTTGAAATCATGCGACTCCTTGTACGTTCCTTCCATAAACTCGGTAAGTGTACATCTTCCAACCGGGTATTGCAACAATGCTAGGTTTTGAGTGTCTCTGGCGGCATAAGTCCCAACAAATTGGATCAAGTGTTTGTGTTTAAATGGAGAGCTGTTCTTAACCTCTTCCATGAAGGCTTGTAGTTGGCGACCTGTCCTACCATAAATATATTTCCGGACGACCAGCACGGGCTCACCGCTCCTTGAGGGACACTCCACAGCCGATACCGACCCATGCGCCCCATCTCCCAAATGCCACTTATAAACAAGAAAAGTATTCTCCTCTGACCTGCTTTGAAAGAATGTGTGTATGCCCTTTCGTGACCAGCTTGGGACAAACTGGCCATCGCGGAAATTCAAGCCATGGTTTCGCACATGTTGTTCGTATTCTGTCTCGGGAAGGGATGCGGAGGCATTTTCCATTGTAACTGGACTCAAAAGTGTCCCGTTCATGGAGGGCGTGGGCAGCAGAATATTGATGTATGGGACAGGACCACCAGAAACTTGCTCAGCTGCAGTGATGCACGGTGTTTCTGCCGTCGCTATTTGAAGGATAGTATTGGAGGTCGGAAACTTCCTAAAAGTTGCCAAATAGGTTTTAGGCGATAGGTAGATGGGGGAATCCTCTATAGAGCCTAGTTCTTTTAGCATTGAATTGGAATTATATATTTATCGTTGGCTACGAGCCTCACCGGTCGCAAGAAGCAGCCCTTGTGTTCTGATAGGTGTTGGGCTCAAAGGCTATCATCCGTGAGAATGCGTTTGGGTAACCGTTGTGTTGAGCCCATACTTACTGGTGATTCGTATGCAGTGTAATAAGTCGAGGTCGATTGATTCGAGGCGGACGAGAGCGCTCGTTGGCGGGTGCCTTCAGGAACTTGGTCTGGCGCTGTGAAAACCTCGTCCGGGGGCTGCACGACAAGCTCGGGGATATGTTCTCCTCTATTCTCGCTGGTTTCCATGTGGAGAGAGAATGTGCGTGGAAAAAGCTAAAGGTGGCACAAGCAACACGCGCGTTACCAGGCTGGTGATCTGGCGGTGCAGCTGCAAGCAGCTAAGAGTCAAGAAAACATTACTAGTATGCGTGAGTGCAACATGGCAATATTCAAACGAGAGCACCAGAATTTTAGTGAAAGAAATCGCTGTGTTAAAAACAGATTTTTGACATTAAGGACAACATAAGGACAATAGCGTCATCAGGGATATTCGCAAGCTCAACATGCGGGGACATGCCTCGAGTATGCCAGCGAGCGCTTTGCTTGGGGGCTGGCACGAAGCGGCTCCTTTCGAGGGCTGCTATTTGCTGCCACTAATGCGTCTAAGCACATAATCCCGTCCCATCAATAGCGAAGAAGGCTAGAATGCTGAGTCGCTCAGCCTCTGTTACAGTTCCCCCGGTTTCTCTTCGTTGTTTGGTTCCTAACAAGGCAGTGTATGCGGCAAGAAGCACAGCCTCCCCCGCCAGGATAGTCTCACCAATAAATGCTTTCGGCTTGTGGGGAATGGCATTATCGCAAGAATGGGCCAAAGATCGTTCAGGTATTTGATGGTTAGGTTAAGATAGAGATTGATACGGAGATTCAAGTAATGAATAGCATCTTACCGCAGAACCTCGGTTATTCCTGACGTGAAGGTCTGTCCTCTTCATCCACGCCTCTATCAACCATGAATGTTTGCTCTGAAAGGCCGGCCTTAGATGGCAAAGGCGTGAGCCAATTATCCTGGCATTATACATGACGAATGGTATAATTGTTAAGGCAAACTGCGAGAAAGATAGGCACAAATGCCTTGCGCTACGCAAAAGGCGAAATTTTTAGCGAATATCTCGGAATCGTATCATCCCAGGGAGGGTTGAGATGAAATGCGAAGACAAAAGAAGAAAGATTGACGTAGGATTTCTCATCCTACCGTAAAGTATAGTCTGTGGTCAAAGCGGATTTTGTTGTATTGATACATCAAGTGAAGTGTGAGCGATCTGGAAGGAAGAGCGGAAATTGTGGAACATGCTCCGTGCCAAGGTTGGCTTGACGTCCCCCTCGACCTTCTTGTCGAAATTTATCGAGGCGAAATGTAACCACCAGCGAACGCTTATCGTTTTCTTGGGCCTCTTCTCGAATTCCTTCGCAATGGCTAGGAAGAAGAAAAGCCAGCAAATTGATGTCGCCGCGAGCACCAATGGCAATGGCATCACTTCTCCCATCCCGCCACCACGAACGAACGCTTCACCCACTCCTTCATCGATTAAAACCAAAACTCCTGAGCCGTCGACATCAGCATTAATCATATGCCGCAATAAGTAGGTAAAAGTGGAGGCATGTCCTTATATTACTAGCGTCATACTCCATGGTTCTAGCCATTTATACTAACTTATTCTCTTCAAGGCACTGGCGTTACATATCCTCCTTCCATGGCCCATGGCTACAGCTACCCCCAGAAGTCCTTGAGTCTCTTGCGCACAGCAATTACTTCTCGCCACGCCCTCATCCAATTGATCCGGCTGTTTTCTACGATCTTGTGAAAATCCGCAGGGCTGTCGATGAGGCCACAAATCTTGCAGTACGCGCCACCAGCGGCCTGACATCTTCCGCCTTAAGCAGCTCCCTAAATGCTGGGAATGGAATGCTAGGGGGCGCGGCGGCTTTAGGCATTGGATATGGGGGAGGAGGTGGAAGTGCGAAGCTGAGTCGGGAGAGGAAACACCGAATGCGAGAACTGGCGACGCAGAAGTTATCCCAGGCATACCACCTAGATGAAATTGCGGCTAGCGTAGCAACGATGCAGTCTACCTCGACATTAGAAGACGTTGCTCAGCTGGTATTGCAACGGAGCGCAACGGATATCGATGCAAAATATGTCCATTTTTTTCACGAGAAAATACCTTCCCGAATGATGGCCCAATGCACGCCGTTAGATGTTTTAAACGAAATAATAGCAGAAAGACCGAATGACGGATCACCTTTAAGAACTCGCGCGTTGACGAGAATATTTAAAGAGGATTATACTAATGCAGCACGGGATTTAACAGAGGGCCTTGCAATTTGTCGATTCATGATAGCTCAGCATAGAGCAGGCAAGGATCAGCTGGTTCTCGCGCGGACCATAAAAGAACAATATGGTAGAGATTGGAGATCAGAAATGAAAGTTGAAGAGGAAGATCAACCGAATTCATTAGAAACACAGCTTCTCTTTCATCGTGCCGGGGTCTACTTTACAATCGCCTGCCAACACGTTGATGCTGCTTTAGACGGCTTAAAAGAAGCTGAACAGGCAAATCAGAACATGAACAGGTCTTTAAATCCGGAAGGGGACGAACCACCCCCTCTCAATGCAGCAGAAAAGGAAGCCCATCGTCGCCGGCTTGAAGCCCGAAAAGCCGTCAAAACCAACGCCAAGCGCGCACTCCGAGACTATATCGCATTCCTTTCTCAATTTGACTACACCCCCGGACTAGCCTCCGAAATCGCAGAAGAGTTTCTCCGCTGCGTAAACAGCGCAGCCAATGGTTATAACAACAAGCCAGCCAAAAGCTCTGGCACCCCTCGACTCCTCGACTCACCATCTAGCCCCTCCTCCCCTGCCTCTGACGCCCTAGTACCTCACCGCAAACCTAGTCCTAACTACTCTGATCGTTCCAACTGGCCTCAACTTCCTCCACCGGAGATCTACCAAGTCTCCCAGCTCTTTTCCTCCACCCCTCCCGCCTCCCTACCTCCTTATCCCAACTCAAATGGCGCATCCTTTACCTCTTCAATTCCATCCTCTATCCAACAATCTGCTGCTTCGGCGGCTGCATCTGCATTTGCAGATTCACACGAAGCAATTACCTACCATCCTTTACTCACTGACGCGCTGCACTCTCTCCTCCTTTGCCATGCCCTTCTTCAAACTCCACCCAAGGAACTCCTACGTCATGCCCACAACGCTGCTCGCCTCGCCCGTGTTTGCGACGGTTACCCGATATTTCTTGCCGCGCGCAGCCCTGCCCGCGCTGACTGGATTGAGGTGCTCCGCCGTGCAGGAAACTGGATCCAGCTGCAGCAGAGCTGGGAGACGCTCTGCCGCCCTGCTCCTTTACCGGGTCATGGTAACTCCTCATCATCGCATCCCAGCAACGAGCTCTCGAAGATGGGTGCGGGAAGCGCCCCAAGTGCGGCGAAGCCAGAAACCGAAGCCCAGAAGCGTGAGCGCCAGAAACACGAAGCGATCCTTGAAGCATTAGCCGACGAGCGCGTTGTGGATGAAGAATCCTTCCAACGTGCGGTGCGTGCGAGGGAAAGGCGAGCCAGAGAAGACGAGGAGGCTGATGCGAAGTTGAATCGTGCTGCTGGTACTACCACTAACGGTGTTAGCGCTACGTCCAGCACCATGACGCCGACGAACCCTGCTCCGGCCCCGAAGCGCTGGGCGCAAGAAGACGGCAAGGAGTATCCCATCTCTACAGAGCGTGCGGAGGCAATCTCGCGGTGGGTAAAGGAGGCGCCGCTTACAGTCGAAGGGGGCAAGAAAGGGAAAGGAAAAGGAAAAGGATCGACGAAAGGGAAGAAAGCCTCACTGAGAGACGATGGCACGGGGCTAGAAGGGAGTATAGGGGCTCTGAGTGTGGAGGATTTGGGAGACGATGGATTGGACGGATAGGCTGTTTGGTTTTAAAACTGGAGCAAAGATGCTGGCCTACGCTATAGAGTATGCCGAAAGCGGTTTTAATCTAAGAATCGAATTTTACGGACGAAAAAACACAGCCTGCGCTTTGAGGTGGTCGCACGCTTGTAAATGTATCTTATCTCCTGAATATCGCCTGACACCGCCTTTGTCTGCATTGAAGTTTCATTCATTAAGTCAATTTCAAGTATTAGACCCGTACCCCTCTGATCTGTTTAATCCACCATATTGCTATTAAAACACTTGGTATTACAGAGCGTCCAGCTAGCTCTCTTTCCAGACGCTCAGAACCATTGCTAACCGCTCCTCTAAACCGAGCATAGTCTTAGGAATAAGGTAGTATTCTACCCCTGCCTCATTCAACATCTTACAGAATAAATCATGAAATTTAATCCAGCCAGAAACATCATCAGGCATCACCCTTATCCCATCGTCGAACAGCCATGGAACTCCACTCTCGCAAACAAATACCAACCCGAGTTTCATACACTCCCACATCTCTAGCCATTCTTCTGACTTCATCATCTCTTCTGCAGCGTCTTCTCCTACGTAGTACCGAGCATAAACAATCGGATCTAGTGCAGAGCGATCCGAGATATACCATCCATTTCTTTGCGTTTCCCTTTCCATCTGGCATTGGGCGGCAAGGATGAGCTTTTGAAGCTGGGCAGCTCGAGATTTAGAGGAAGTGATATCGCTGGCAGTGAATCTGTGTTCGCGGAGAACATTTCGAGCAACTTCGTCGATGATATAAGGCTTTGGAGTTGCTTCACCGTGAAGACAGCGGTTTTTTTGAGTTTCAAAGAACTTGCTTAAAGCATGCACTAGCGTAGTCTTTCCGGTACACTGGGCTCCTACAATGTAGATGTTCTTCGTATCGGCCATATTTGTAGTCTTTGCGGTTGTGGTGCTTTGCTAACTGAGAGAGGTTGAGACAAGGCTGAGCATAGACTCCGCTCTCTGTTGTGTAACCTTGCCCCGCCCTCTCTCCGTCATTTCCACGTTTCTGGTCGATACTGAAAGAGTTGAGCCATCTTACCAATATACCCTCAAATCTTGGTGGGCCTCAAAGCCAAGAAGAAACCGTTCTCTACTAAGACAACTCTCACATTAATAGAGCTGCATCATGTCGAACCAATCTAGCGTAAAGAGGCTCCGATCTTTCCAGCGAACGCTCCAGCCGGTAATCAAATTAGACGACCAAGCCTGGTCTTATAATATTTCCCGTCTGCCTAATAGCGCCGAACTATCCCGTCAAGGCCTAGTCAAATCCGTATCAGTCGTCTCCAATGATGAACGTCAGTGTATTACGCTCAAATTAGAACAAGCTCCTCAAAATAGAGTGACCTCAGTCGAACCTCTGGAACACTTCATTCTTATATCTTTTGCTGATTTTCGGATCCGCTGCCCTTCAAAAACAAATCCAAATGTGACCGAAGCAGGAAGTGCGCGACAGTCAGCGGACTACATTATTCGTCTTCTTCAAACCGGCATAAACCTTAATGGAGTTCATTACTACTTCTACGGCCATAGCAACAGCCAGCTCAAGTCTCGATCCTGCTTTCTCCTAGCGGAATCCGTTGAGGAGATCTCTAGAAAAGTAGAGCAAATGGGTGACTTCTCAAAAATCAAGACTGTGGCTAAGAAAGCAAAACGTATCGGTTTGCTCTTTTCTAGCGCCGTGATGGGGGTGCCGCTACCTCCGGAACGTTGTGAGGATATTCCAGATGTGCAGTCCGCGGATTATATCTTCACGGACGGTTGCGGACTTATTGCGCCACAATTGGCAGAGCAGCTAGTGAAGCAAGTCAACATTACCTACCGAAACAAAAAGTATATGCCATCTGTATTCCAAATCCGCTATCGCGGCTACAAGGGAATTTTGACATACGAACCATCAATGCACGGCAAAATCCTGGCAAAGTTTCGCGACTCTATGAGGAAGTTCAAAGGGGCGGTCGACCACGACCTGTATGTGGTAGAATATTCAAAGGTGACCTAAACATAGGATTTCTGGCCAGATCTTTTGTGCATCCATGCTAACTATTTCCAAGCCGTATGCTTATGGGTATTTCAACGATGAGACAATACTTCTTCTTCATGCCCTTGGAGTTTCTAGAGATGTTCTCCTCCAGAAGCAAGCTGATTACCTAAATTTCCTTCAAATTGCCTCCTCGGGAGCCGATGGGGGACACGCCGCATTCAAGTTCTGCACACTTACGAACCATATGGATCTTGCTGAAGCTTTGCTAATCGAGGGCGTGGAAAAAGTGCTGCCTCAAGTCCGCACGCTAGTAAACCAAGAAGAGCAAAAATTGCTGAATAAAAAAAAAGGTCAAAGATGCAGAATTATGGTACCACAATCGAGGCTGATTTTCGGTGTTTGCGATCCATATGATGTACTCCGCGAGGGGCAGTGTTTCGTCAGGATAACTCATGATGGTGATGGCGTGGCTCGAACAGTGACAGGCACAGAAGTTCTAGTGACGAGGAACCCGTGTTTGCATCCTGGAGATCTTCAAAAATTTCGAGCAATAAACCATCCCAAGCTGTCGCACCTCGTTGACTGCATAGTGTTTCCCACTAAAGGGCGCAGGCCAAGTGCTGATCTTATGTCCGGAGGAGATTTGGACGGTGACAAATGTAGGCAACACCCCGAAGCCCTCTCCTAACTTTGATCGCAAAGGCCATTACAATCATTCGGTTCGTTGCTGATGTAATATGCCGGGCAGTCTTTGTCTGCTGGGATCCAGACCTGGTGCCTAGTATAATATCAGAGCCTGCACAATACCCTGGCGCCAAAGAGGCAGTTACATTTCGTCCAATTACTCACCAAGACCGACTCGAGTACTTCGCACGTTATTCTAGTGTGTCACTAGGGCGTGTTAAAAATTTGTATTTGGACTGGGCGAAATTGAAAGGCCCAATGAGCCCTGAATGCCAGCAGTTGAACAGACTTTTTTCGCAATGCGTGGACGGTAATCGGATCAAAATTCCAATAATTCTAGAAGATCCGCCCAAAAAGAACCCGGATATGGATGACTTCATCCTCGATGTTTTGCATAGGGCATCATCTTCTCGCATCCAGCTGAAACTGTCAGCCCAGGAAAATCCAGATGCTTTCTCATTTGAAGCCATGGAAGTGCTGCTCAGTAACGAACATCGTGCCATATCTGAGTTCGAGCGCATTCGAATGGCATATCGCTGGTTGCTAAAAAACGGTGGCGATTTCTCGGATTTCTTACCATTCTTCAATCTCGGACTACTCACCGATGAGCAGAAGGCTTGGACCCTGAGTCTCCTTCCCATATCTGCTAGCGGACCTAGCCTGGTCATGAATGGGCTTCTACAATCTGATCTCGTTGAGCCCGCAGAGCTGGAGAACTTCCAATTACATCACCCTATCTTCCATTGGAAGCCTATTTTCGACTCTTCGACCGACAGGCTCGAGACTTTTCTATCTTCCGTCAGCCGTAGTGTGGAGCTTTTCCATAAGAAGCTTATCATCTTGAGAGTGGATGAGCGCCTTACGGTAGCAATATATATCCCCCAGAAGTTGGAAAAGGGCCAGGAGTGTCAGGTTGGTGCTGCAGTACGGGTTTTTGCGTTCCCAAGGTCACAAGGCAGTAATTCGTCACGATACCGTGTGGTACCGACAAAAGTTAATTATAGGCTATTCTGCGACGACAATGTTCTTCAGCTTTACGATGGGAAACGTGCGAACACATTCATTTTCTTGTCAGAAGGTCCTCAGAATGATTCCTCTTACAGGCAGGAAAAAAGCAGCGGAGATCGGAGGAGACAAAAGCAGAAGACTTTCGAAGACGGGACGAACCATGCGTGCCGGGCTAGCATTGCGCTCGACAAGATTAGCAAAGACGTTCAGAGGCATGTGGGAAGGATAAATCGTTCAGGAATCGTTGCTGCTGTAAGAGTTTGAAGGGATGGGGTTGAGTAAAACCGCTAATAATAAGCTGCAGGAAGTCTACGTCATCAGCAATAGAGATGTAGAGTCCCTACATGCACTCGATCTTTGGTTGCAATATATTGACACCGAAGAAACATTGCCACTGTTTGAGAATGAAGCCAAGGAATTCTCCATTCCTACCTTAGGAAATATTGAATGGGATTCTGAGCCGGCTTATGTTGAAGACGTTCTTCGAAAAGAAAATCTAGCGGCACTGAACAACTTGGAAAATTTCAGCGAAATTGAGCATGTCATGAAAATCCTCTTAAAACATAATGAGAGGTTGCGACTACGGAGATTGTTTGATTACGTTCTGGAGCATGTACTCCCTTCTAAGCGTGACCGCCGGAAGACTTTATTCCCATCTTTGCTCGGCATTCTGCTTGAAGCGCCCTTTCTAATTCAGGCTTTCCTGCTATCGAACAGTTGGGGTGCCCTATTTAGCGACCTTGAAGAAGACTTTGCCGATATGGCGCCTCAGTTGCTAACAGCACTAGTCATTGAATCCAGCATCATGCATGAGCTGATTCTCGAACCTTTCAAGTTAGTCTTGAGCAAGTTAAAGTACCTATCCCTACAACACCTCTCGGAAATTGTAGAGTGTGTTGCACTAACGATCCGCTCCCCCGACCTCGCAATGGACATACTTCTGGATGCATTGGAACCAGAGGGTAGTCGGCTATTGGTGGGCCGGCGGCCTGCAGTCGAAACATTCATGCGAGGTATTTTTGGAATCGCACTCGATCATATAGATGAAGCACTCGCTACCAAATCGGCGTGGAAGGGGCTCCTCGGTTTGACTTACAAGGATACTGTTAATGGCCATTCCATTGTTGAGGCTCGACCCCGAGTAGACGCACCGATTGCCCGATTTTCGAGAGATGATCATGTTCGGCTCACGGCTGCGAGTGTCCCCAAGAACTATCCCTTCGGACGACCATTCTCTATGGATACTATTGTCCAGTCTGCTCAGCTTGGAGTTGTGACCTTCCGCTGCTTGCATCGACCGCCCAGTTACCTGGAAGACTGCTCCTGGCAACTAAAGAACTGTGGTTCTTTCGTTACTAGTAGGACCATGTTGGATGCTGTAACAGAATTTTATACCAACCGGGAATGCTGCCCAATATTCATGGAACTCGCCGGCTTAATACGGGAGACATCGATATTCGAAAATCGGGATAGGCTTGATTTAGCATATGTTCCCCGGCTTGATCTGAACGCTAGCCAAAACAGAGCAATCGAGGCAGCAATAACGTCTTTGGTTTGCCTGCTATGGGGACCACCCGGCACTGGTAAAACGCGCACAATTGTTGCCATGATCCAGGAGATGTTGCTAGCCGAGCCGGAAAAGAGAATATTGGTAGCTGCACCAACTCATAACGCAGTTGATAATGTCATGCGCAAGTACCTGGATGAGGTTGGGCATAAATATCAGGGTTCGGTGCCGCTCCGTGTGACGACAGATGTAGGATATCATTTCTTGGTCCTTGATTCCCCTAGGATGCTATTCTATGCTCCTATCTGTGACTAATGATTACTATGTAGGTCAGAAAGGTATCCGAAGACCTCAAACCTTATACATGCGATGCAATGTTAGGAAAGGATATCAATGAGCATCCCGAAGCACGTCGCAAAGCTCAAAAGCGGGTCAAAGAATCCCAACTGATATTTTCAACATGCATTGGTGCTGGTGTTGGGCTTCTTCGATCCGAACTCTTTGACACAGTGGTAATAGACGAAGCTTCACAGCAGACTGAACCTGCATCTCTAGTTCCACTCGTCAAAGGAGCAACAAGAGCCGTGCTCGTAGGGGATCACGTCCAGCTACGAGCAACAGTCCAACAAAATGCCCTTGCACAAGGCTTTGATGTTTCTCTCTTTGAAAGACTCTACGGACTTCCTGATCGTCCTGGCGTTCGGAAAGTTATGTTGGATACCCAGTACCGCATGCACCATGACATCTGTTCTTTCAGTTCAATGGAATTTTACGACGGCAAACTCCAAACGGCTGTGCGCGACGATGCCCGCCCTCTACCACCCTCAAAATTTCCATGGCCCGCAGCGGGACCCAAGTCTTCTAGCCGCAAAGTCTTCATCCCATGTTCTGATCCCGAAGACCTTGGCCGGAAATCGAAAAGCAACAGAGGACAAGCAATTCTCTGTCGGGAAGTCTGCAAACTTCTCACCACACATGCCGAGACAGGCGAAGCTCTCAAAGACTTCTCTATTGCCGTCCTGTCACCCTACGTGCGTCAAGCCGAGCTGCTACGTTCAATGCTGCCGGGCATTGAAATTGCGAGTGTGGATAGTTTTCAGGGTAAAGAGGCTGACATCATTGTTTACCCCACTGTAAGGTGTAATCTCAAACGAGAATCAGGGTTTTTGAAGGATATGAGGAGGTTGAATGTCGCGATGACAAGGGCGAAGGCTGGGATGGTGCTGATTGGACATAGCGAGACTCTTTTTGGAGGCGATGAGGATAAAGAAAGTGGGGATGTATGGAGGAGGTTGATTAGGAGTTGTGAAATTGTTGAGATGAGCCCGGTGGTTTAGGGACGGGGACAATAGTTTGAGTGAATGGAATGAGAACTCATCCCTATCCCTTACCGCTGCTTTGGGCGCAGTGTTATCGATAAGGCCTGGCCAATAGGAGGCTCTTGT